>Ga0153996_1000837_pt1 | contig 13287 bp, 10 predicted proteins | sample TSNC080MetaG_FD_104728 | JGI IMG/M metagenome (GOLD analysis project Ga0153996, IMG submission 104728) | Attine ant fungus gardens microbial communities from North Carolina, USA - TSNC080 MetaG | ecosystem: Host-associated > Fungi > Mycelium > Unclassified | place: USA: North Carolina, Lumber...
CCATGAAAATCGACCCACCTGTGCGCATCGAGTCTTCTCGTCACCAGCATGGACTTGGAATCTCTGGTCTTCGGTCGAAAGATGGCAATGGACCCTTCACGGGCTTGGGTCTATTCTCTGTTCGCCCTTCTCCGTGGCGGAATACCCCTCTTTCTGGAGACTCGCAACATGATCATCGTGACAAAGCTGCACTCTCAAACTCTCACCGATCCGAGTTATGTGATGCAACTGCCGGCGCTGTTCAAGCACAGACGCAGTCTTTTCCGAAGTACGATTCCGAGTCATCAGACATGTTTCATAATATGACCGGAACACCGAATCACCAGTCACAGAGATTCCTTAGTGGCTCCTACCTTTCGCATCGTACACTTACCCCGCCCCAGTTGGTGAAGCACTTTTCAGCACCTCCGGTCTTGAATGATCTTAAGGAAATGTCTCCCCAATTGAACGAACATTGCCGTCGTCGCTTAGGTCGCTCTGCATATATTTCACGCCGGGCGGTTCCTTCTGTACTATGATGCCTTGGAAGGATATTTGGATCTCCTTGCCTGCTCTCCGCCATTGTTCGGATACCTCCACCGGAGTCACCGGCGGCATATTATATCATTGACTGTCGAATCATCGGATTCCCTCTCCCCTTGGATTTTCATAATTTCCATGGGCTCACAACTCAACCCCGGGTACCGGTCAAATGATACCAAACATTTTCATTGTGTAGGAATAGGAGCTCAGGTCACTCCTATCTTGGGGCGGTGCTGGCTTTCTGAGATGCGGCAGCTCGGTTGGGTTCCTGGGTGCCTCAAACAGATGTAGCATTAGCATCGTTACCTCGTTACCTTCCAGGATAATTAGAACATTAATCCAGCTGCATCGTAATAAATAAACTTCATGATATAACCTTCATGAGATATTCCAAGAAATTGATCAAGTACAACTGTTTTCGTATCTATATAGGAGACGAGACTTACGAAACTCATTAGGGGAAGTCGAAGTTTCAGCGCTTACAATGTGAAAGGAGGTATGAGACTGAGACTGTTTGGGAGAATAATATACTCTTTAGTGTAAGACACATGACTGGCAACTGACAGGTCATTGCAACTGCTCCACCACAGTACCAAATCAGCACTTTTCTGTACAAAATTATTATCCATAATATAGGACAATGTACTAGGATGATGTCTACCAAATCTTGAGCCAGATGGAGCAGTGGGGAAAATGTTAAGGTTGATTTTGTACTGATCATGTTATAAACCTACAATAGGATTATGACTATTATCAGCCCTGGTCTGATAATGAATGGTTAGTAGAGGAAATGCTAGTGCTATTAGATAAAGAAGTAACAATGCAGTAATGCATCATTAAGTGGTTGGAAATATGATGGACATTGGACTCACCTAAATGGACAGGACTCTTTGATCTTGGACAAATTGTCATGAGTCACTTTGACCATGACTAAAGAATATGACATGGACTGGAATGGAACCCTGGACTGATAAGGACTTGTGTAATAAATAAGTACAAATAGCAGACATTTGTATATATAGTATAGTAGAATCAAGTGAGAACTCTATTGAGTTCTCTTCTAACCCTGAAGAGCTACCTGGATTAAACCCCAGTCTAGGTTCTTAAGTCAGTTGCTGACAGAAGAACTCGATAACCACAACCCTGAGCTTAGTCCTCCTTGGACCTTGCTCACTTTTAAATCTTATCTCTTATCAACCCTCAATTCATAGTCATTGTGACTACCAATCATCTCCATACATAACTGGACCCTTGGCTTAAGGGGACTTTGCAGTCAGTTAGGGACTGCAGATGGAAAAACAGTACCATATCCAGGTATTGCTTTTGAGACCTGACCTTACAATTGGGTGGTGTTAATTACTGGTACTTGTATCCCGTCTTAGTATAAACCTCATGCTAAGGTCCATTGTGACTAGGTACATGCAGAGGAGTGACAGTTATTCCTTAGAAAGCTATCTAGAGTAGGGATCCTCTCTTTGAGGTAATAGTATAACCCTAGTATTAGGACAGTAGTCAGTAGGGAAATAGGTATCTGGCTGGGTAAAGATCTTGCACCCCAGCAGATATAGTAATAAGTAAGATCAATATTATCTCCATACCCATTGGGATATCAACATAATGTCTCAACAACAATATAACTAACTCCTGAGCAACCTGCTCAAAGAAAGGCAGGCTCTTGCTTCCTTAAGAACAAAATTAGAAGGGAAGAAAGAAAGAGAGTATTGGAAGTGCAAAACTGCAGGAAGGAAAGAGAAGAGAGAAAGAAGCTAGTGCCCCAGAACAAATTTGAGATACTGGCAAGCAGAGTAATGAGTTATGGAGTAGAACTGGGAAGGTAGGAAGTAGAAGAGAAGAAAGAGTAGATAGTGGAATACTTTAAGTACAGAGGGAAAGGGCACAAGTACAGAGAATGCTCAGAGTGGAAGGAAAGATAAGACAAGAAGTAGAAGAGAGTGGCATATGTGACAAGGCCACAAAAGACACAGCAAGAAGGGAGGAGGTTGGTGCATCCTACATAGAAAAAGGCACAGGAATATTGTGGGAAGGAAAATACACTACTAAAAGGCACACTTTTATTAGAGAGAGGATGGATAAGTGATGAAATAGTCATAACATATGTAGAGTATAGGGGATGTGAGCTGAAAGAGGTTCAAACTCACAAGAACAAAGAACAGGGGTTCCTTCCAAAAGAAAAGGCAAGGGGTATGTGGTATGACCCTTGCAAAGAAGTATGGTATTGGAGAGAGGAGGAAGCAATGAAAGGGTGCAAAAGAGAATTGTATACTAGAACAAATAATAAGATGTGGTACCAGCTCCCAATTGCATGCTAAAAGTGTTATGACTTGGCAAAATGGCTAAGTCAATATTTATATTTCTTTTCTTTTTCTTTTCTTTTATTTTCTGATTATTATTTTTCTTTTATATTTTCTTTTCTTTATTTTCTTATCAATGGATGTGCAAGAGTAAAGTGACTCATAGGGAAGTGTGGGACAAAAGGAAGGGTTAGGATTACTCTTCATGTATAAATAGTGTACAAAATATAATGGGAACTCTATCGAGTTCTCTTTGTTAAACACTGAACAAAGAGCAGTTGGCTTAATTTCAGCTCAGGAGTTGGCTCACTGACAGAGGTCAAGAGAACTTTTAAAATGCTGAGAGAAGTGTAGTTGAACATTGGGGTAGAGAAAATTGACACACACAAAGGAGTCACAGTTAAAGTGCTCTTGGATAGTGGCATAACTGGGGTGTTCATGGATAAAAGGCTAGTGGCAAAATAAGAGTTTAGATTACAAAAGCTAGAAAGACTGCTAGTAGTCAAAAATGTGGATGGAACCCACAATAGTGAAGGAGCAATTACACATCAAGTAGAGGTGAATATGTATTACAAAAACCACATAAAAAGGATGAGGATAGACATATGTAACTTAGAAAAGACAGATATAATCTTGGGAATGCTATGGTTGGTAGCACATAACCCTGAGATAAACTGGGAGACAGGAAAAGTTAAGATGACGAGATGTCCACTCTTATGTGGTAGGACAAAAGTAAAGAAAAAAGGAAAAAAGGAAAGGGAAAAAAGAGTAATGACCCTAGAAAAGGAGAAAATAGTCAGATGAATGATAAACAATAAAGAAGATTGGGGAAAAGAGGAAGATTAAGGAGTTAGTCCCAAGGAAATTCTTAAAATAGAGAAAAGTATTTGGGAAAATAGAATCCAAAAGGATGCTGACTAGAAAGACTTGAGATCACACTATAGATCTCAAGGAGATGTTTAAACCATGAAAAAGAAGTACCCTTTATCACAAATAGTCACTTACTTATTTGTAATTAGGCTTTGATACTTTGAAGAGTTCAAAAATGCAAATTTTAGACAGTGACAAAAGAAGTTGTTAAGTCTGAGGTCTAACCCTTAAATAGGGAGTCCTTATATATAGGATTGTGATGGTCTGTGCACTAGAACAGGCCATTATATGCTACTACCTATTGTTCTACATATAGTAGTGCCTTTGTACTCTAAAATGCAATAACTTAACCATATGGAGGTTGTCCTTTGTTCTAAGAAAAGGACAGATGACTATCTATGGGTAATTAATAAAGTCCATGTACAAACATTGAGGCCTTCATATCTCCACTAATATTAATTGCCTTGAGATTGTTCTAGGCTCATTCTAAGTGTTATGAAGAGGGCTTCTACTGAGTCTAGAACCAAAGCATCTATCATGGCAGTTTCTGAGATATTAGCAATTTAATAAACAGTAACATAGTGGTTACCTATTGATCTACCTGATATCTTGACCAATACTGATTTCCTCAAGATGTGACTGGTATTAATCAAAGGGTCTTTTCAAGGGCTTCTGGTAGCCATTAAGACCATGAGAATTGTCAAAGAATTGATAGAGATAGGTCTGAATGAAGTTTGTGACACTGTATACTACTTATACTATTCTTACATAGTCTATGCACTAAGGTCTTGTGATTATATGTTCTTTTAGAATTACATGATCTAGTCACATGGTATGGTTTACCTAAGTTTCCCAAGCTGTTTGTAGTTTAATTCCATTATGTGTTATGAATATGGGATAGGACTATTAATACTACCAACTATGGAGTGACAATGAGTAGCTATTACAAGAACTAATAGACAATAATGTTATAATGGAGAAAGGAGAAGAATATAATGATGAAAGCTATTTATAGCTTTCATACAAACAAAGGTTTTGGATTGAACAAGAACAAAGATATTGGACTCTTGGACAATTCTTGGACAATTCTCAAACAGTAATCTGGACATATATAGCTAAGGACTAAAAGGAGAATTCTTGGACTTATCTATTTAAAAACACTGACTCAAGTTATCACTTCTAGTCATACTAGTAGTAACAGTTGTCATATCTCTAGATAGTATAAATTTAGTCCAAAAAGAATGAGAATGGCAAGTTTTCTCTTTTTATAGTTCTTGTGTAAAAAAAAACTCCTTACTTTTGCAACCCTATACTCTCTTCAGTCCTTGGACTATAGTACAGAGTATGACTAAAAGTCTTGATACTCTCACTTACAATATAACTTCACTGAAAACCTTAACTAGACCCTTTGTAAAGGGGCATGAAGATATCAAGTATTGATATAAGCTTTGAGTTAAAACACATATTCAACTTCAGGGTTTAGAGTCTTAACATTATGTGTCTTGAGATTGTAAACCAATTGTTCAAATGCATGGGAAATTATTTCCTTCTTGGGCTCCTCATAACACACCTCCTTACAAGTATTACTTCTAATTCTTACATCAACATATTAATGAACTGTTACACCTATGGCTACATAATGGTCAAAGAATTTCAGCATGGAGTACAGAGTATAGAACTATACAAATTTTACCCTCTTTCATCTCCATGGAATGTCTTTCATTTATGTTATGACTTAACAAAATAACAAACTCAATATTTCTTTTCTTTTCTTTTTCTTTTAGTTTTAGATATACTGGAATGTGTGAGATACTAGCTAGAGTTAGGATTAGTATTGTATATAAGTAGTTTCACAAATCTAATAAAAACTCCATTGATATCATGGCTTGGCAAAACAACTAAGTCATTATTTATATTTTATTTTATTTTCTTTTCTTTTGGACTTACGATACAAAGAAGAAGTGTGGGAAAGTGTCACATGTCATGTCACATTGATGGGTCACATGATTAGTGTGGGAAAAATAGTGCACAGACCATGAAGTAGTTGTATAAGTAGTATACAAGAAATAAATAAGGATTCTATTAAGTTCTTTTTATCAACTCAGACTTGAAGTAGGTTTAAGTTGTCTTGGCTAGAGCCTTACAATTGAGTTTTCCTTGTCAACTCAGATAAGGAGTAGGGTTAAGTGTTTACTGCTCAATCCTTACAATTTTAGTATTTTCAAAGTAGCTCCATATACTAAATAGGATTCTCTCCTCTCAGTTGACAACCTATACTGGTGACTCCTGACTTCATTGATTAAGGTCACTGAAAATAGTATCCAAATTTCTAATTATGTTCTCCCAAATGAAATACTGCAAGACCTTTTTGAATATGATTGATGAAGTATACAAGAAAGTGTTACAGAAACCCAGTTGCAAGTTGGTTTGACTTGGAATAAGGTGTATTCCATTGCAAACCAATGATTAGATACAACAAATATCAACCTTATATACTAAATAAGAATTCCAGAAACTTCCCAAAACTTCCACTGGATCACAGCATCAGCTTGATTTCCCAACAGAAAGAGGTCCCTCTTATCTGCCACAACTAATGGATCACTTGTTGAGTTAAGAATAAGCAGCACTAAAGGTAGGGGAAAACTTGTTGCAAACATACAATGTTATTCATTTCTATCTCAACTATTTATTCTACACAAAACAATAAGACACAGAACAATAAGGAATGTGACTATTTTTAGTATAGCATTCAATATTCCAACATCACTCAGTTGTCAATCTAATGTCTATAGGTACAAAATGGGGTTGGTTTCACTTCTAGTTTATGCTATGCTATCAACATGATGATGGAGCACACAACCAGACCTTGACCTTGAGATTGTGGATGAAGGAAACATAGTAGTGATATATTGTCGCGAAATGACACCCTTGTTATTGAATGACATTGAGTTGTCTTGGAAACTCCATTTGCTGGAGCATTTGTTTCAGATATTTACATATAAATATGGGATTATAGTTACATTTTAATTAGGTCTTTCTGTCTTTCTCTCTTTTCCCCTGCACTTAATTTATTTTGCTGTGACAGGTTATGGGCCCCGCCAGCAGGATGAGTGTAGTTCCCACCTCTCCATTATAGACTACAATGTTACTCAATTGTGCCCTATATGGTCCCAACCTCGATTCCCTATTTGTAAACGCCATTTGGCGATTTTGTCCTCTGTATCTGTGCATTTAGCCAGTATTTTTTGGCAAAAGATAACGAGTTATTATGAGGAGTGGGAGTGGCTGAGTACACTAGGTAGAGGCAAATACAAGGGAAGAAGAAGACCAGGGATGGTAGGCTATAGGACCCCTATCCTGACCAGTACTATGTTGATCCATGAGGATGGTGCTGTTAGAAGGATGGAGAGCAGCAATTACAGTGGAAACAAATAATGGTCCACTCACTGAGTTATCCAACAGATAATAATAGATGGCCTGATAGGAAAGAGGGATCTCGAGAGAAGCAGAGCGGTTTGTGACATGGCAGTTGAGATGAAGAAGCACCATACTTAGATAAGCACAACTTGTATATTAAACTATAGTAATATACAATATAATAATTAATTTAACACTCCCCCTCACTCAAAGTAGTAGTCATTGAGTGACAATATAAATTAAAAGGAAAGTTCATAGAACCTCCAAACCAAGGAGTGGACAGAATTGGTGGAACAGTATCTGACCAAGATTCTTAGTCAAGATATCAGCAGGGTTCCTGGTTCCATCAATGTGGTATAGTTTGATTTTGTCATTCTCTATTGTATCCCTGACATAGTGATATTGGATATCAATATGTTTGGACCTCTTTTCTTGTACTAGGTTGGTGCTCCAGAAGAGTGATCCAAGGTTATCACCATAGAGGTGAGGAACAGGAATATCAAAACCAATCTCACTCAGAAGATTTGATGTCCAGACGAGTTGGCAGCTTCAGTCAGAGAGTGCCATATACTCAGCCTTAGTGGAGAAAAGGGCTACTGATTTCTGTTTGCGACTTAACCAGGAAGTTATTCCTTGAGCCAGCATAGTAAAATAGCCAGTAGTTGACTTGCAATGCTCATGGTCTTGGCCCCAATCAGAATCAGAGTATGCTACAAGCAATTCATTGCTTAATCCATTATAGACAAGCCAATATCTGCAAGTGGCAAGCAAGTATCTACAGAGGTGTAATCCAACTTAATAATAATTGTTAGAAGGGTTTGCCATCTGTTGAGCTAACTTGATAACTACAAAGCCAATATCTGGTCTCAAGCCAATCATCAAGTACATTAGAGAACTAACCAGCTGTTAGTACTTTTGGCAGAATTTGGGATCACACTGCTTTTTATTTGGTTTAAAGCTAAACTCAGATGGCAGTAGAGTATGAGTAGGATTAGTCACAACATTAAAGCATACTAGCACCTTCTCCAAATACTCACATTGATCAATAAATATCTTTTGATTTTTATGATCACAGCTTATGTGCATGCCTAGGAACTCTGTGGTTTCACCAAGGTCACAACATTCCCATCTAGCCATAAATTTCTGCTTCAACTCATTAAGGAGCAGGAAACCTTTAGTACCCATAAAGCAAATATCATCAACATAGACAATAGCTATAACTAGCACTTTAGTCTTTTTATTATGATAGTAATATACACTAGCATCAGATTTACATCTCTTAAATTCTAGAGCAAGCATTGACTTGGTTATTGTGTACTATCAGAATAAGCCAGCTTGCTTAAGGCCATACAATACTTTGCAAAGTCGCTAGACTTTGTTTTCTTTCCCAGGTAGTTTGAAATCTTCTGGCTGTTCCATATAGATTTCCTTATCCAGATCACCATATAAGTAGGCTGTTTTGACGTCAATGCTTTGGATGTCTAGATCCTCAAGTACAGCAACAGCAAGAAGCAGTCACGCAGTTTCATAGCGGACAACTGGAGAGAATAATTTATCAAAGTCAATGCCTTCAACTTGAGAAAATCCTTTGGCAACAAGACAAGATTGATAATGACCATCAGGCTTGATATTAAACACCTAGCAATTCTTGACTACTTTTCTTCTCTTAGGAAGGTCCATAATTTCATAAACATCTCTGTCTTTAAGTGATTTCAACTCCTCAAGGCAGGACTCAAGCCACCTTTTCTTAGAGTTAGCTGGTAGTTTAGTGACATCTTTAAAGGTTTTTGGTAGAACATGAGTCTCAGTTGCTCTGAGTGCCAAGAGAAAGCAAATATGCTCTGCTCTCCCTTCTCTTGCAAGGCATACCATGTGGTTGATAATAGCTGTGGTAGCTAACTTGCCTGCTAGAGGTGGAGCATCTATCCTATTTCTCTCTATGTCAATTATAATAGGTTGTTGTCCTACCCAATCAACTTCATAGTGGATTCCATTAATTTCAACGGTATTGTCCCATTGACTATATGGATAGTATACTCCTCCAATTGGAATAGTCTTAGGCTGTGCTTGAATATGTCTGCAAGCATTCTCAAGCATTCTGTGCACTATATCTGGATCAGCCTCACTAGGATATTGTTGCTACTCAGGGCGCCTCAAAACATCTGTGGAATGACAATCCTCTTCATATATATTGCCTTCTCTATGAGAGACTCTAGTCCCATGGGTTGATCTCCTCAAGCTATATCTCAGAGGAGGAACATCTTTTCCTGGCTGTGGGTCACTACCTTGTTTTTGAGGTATTACAGTTGGAACCTGAAAAGGACTGTGAGGGACCAGCTTCAGGAGGAGGGGGCTTGGGGAATGCATCTCAACATCTTCATCTTCATCATCTTCAACCTCTTCAATTTTTACTAAGGACCATTTAGGTGGTGTCAGTAGAGGAGGGAGAGATAAAGATTCTGAGTGAGTTGGCAAGTTAGGAGGGATTGGAGGAGTAAAGGGTCTAGGATGTGCAGGTATTGGTGGAAAGGATGTTGGAGTAGGTTCATCTACACCAAAAGGTTCAGGTGCTAACAACTCTATCTTTGGGGTTAGTCTACCAGGAGGCATTTGCTCTCTGGAGTGAGAAGATAGACATCTAGGGAAGTATCCTTCATCAAAGATAGCTTGGATAGAGCAGAATATAACATTCCCTTGTGTGTGGCAAATAAATCTATAGCCATTATCCTCATATCCAATAAATATCATGAGTTCAGAGTGCAGTGAAAGGGGCAAAAGTGAATTTGGCTGTAACTAGCAAGTAGAAAGAGGGCAGTGATAGTTCCCAATTGCATGCTAAAGGGTTTGTGGGGAAGAAAAGGAAGTGGGAGTATTAGAAAGAAATTAAAATGTGAAGCGCAGCTTATCTGTAATATAAAAATAGATGAAATGATCAGGAGCTCGATCTAGATCCATCTCACATGGTGTCCCTAAGGTGTCTACCTTTACACACCATAACAAGCTCACTAGTAGAATAGTTAGTAAACCACTTATGGGCCTTACCATACTCAATCAAGCCCTCATCCGCATCCCCACACCAAACCTTATGGGTGTGATACAATTTGAGTTGATGATTAGCCAGGCTTTTCAGGTCTGCTACTCTATAGAAGGTTGTCTGAGTGACTGCTGCATCTTGTCTCAAGAAAGAGTAGGGTATAGAATAATAAACAATCACCAACTCAACCTCTTACCAAGATCACCCCTTACACACTCAAGAGAATTGCATTTACAACCTTAAGAGCTTCTGAGATGAAGGCAAGGGCCAAGGAGGCTCTCTTATCAATCTCTACTCTGAGAAATATATTATGATCTTACAAACCCTAGGACTCAATTACAAGAAAAAGGAAAAGGAAACTCTTCATTCCACCGACCTCCCTCGCATCTCTCCTTCATGACATTGCCTGGCAGACATAACAGATGTTACCTCCCTATCCTCTATATCTATTAGACACACCCATGTGATCCTGCTCTGCTCCCATGTGCTACCCTCTATCAATCTCCCCTATCCTTCTAACTAGCTACTTCCTATTCTGAATATGACCTAGAAACTGATTTTATCAGATGTGAAGGGATTTGAGGTGGTAGTCTGCCTAGGGGATGTCCATGACTTGGGTGAGCCCAATGGTGATGGGATCACATGCCAATGATAGACTTTCTGATCTATAATTTGATATCTCATTAGCCTGTGTTCACTCTAGATTAAAATTATACTGCATTGCAAAACTACTCCAAAACTTCTAAATCATGGGCCCTCAAACCTTGATGGTCTGTCTCTGAGAGACCTAATGCTAGTCTATTTGTATTGCTCCTTTCTTGAATATGCTGCTCTAGCATATAATAGTTATAGAACTATCTTCTAGGAATACAAGTTCCTGGCTCTAGATTATTCCTGGGGTGTATAGGGGGACTTTGGAGTAGACTCAAAAGTGAAAAACAGAAGTATAAGTGCCTCTCCTGTTATATTTCCACAGAAAATAGGTTTATGGCATAACAGTGGTATAAGTTTATTTGCGCGAACTTCATTGGGAAGATACACATATGCTCTACAGCCAAAGACACAGAGGTGTGATATTTTAGGTTTTTTACCTGTGAAGATCTCCTGAGGTGTTTTTCATTTGAGATGTTTAATGGGAGTACAGTTATAGATATAGGTAGCAGTTGCAAAAGCAAACTCCTACCAGGAATCAGGTAAGCATACTTCAAGTTGCATAGATTGTGCCTTTTCTAGCAGTGTCTGATTCGACCATTCTGCTCAACTATTTTGCTGGTGTACTTGTCTCATAGACAATTCCTTGTTCACATAAAAAGGATTGCAATTCCAATGTCATATACTCTCCCCCATTATCAGTATGCAGGCATTTAACAAAGTGGAAAGTAGTATTCAACCACAGCTGGAAAATTGCTTTAATTGCTTTTGTAGCATCTGATTTTTTGTGCAAGAAAGCAACTCTGCAATAGGAGGAATAGTCATCAAGGAATGTAATCACCTACTTATACTTAGAGTATGATAAAGTGGGGAGCTCAAGAAGATCTGAATAGATCAATCCAAGAGTCTCACTAGAACATTTAGGGTTCTCAGGAAAACTACGCTGGTGTAGCTTTCCTAAAGCGCAACCATGGCATACATGCTTCTTGTTAGGGAAGCAGATCTTTTCAGTACCTTCAACATTGTCTAAAATATATCTCATAGCTTCATTAGAGATGTGCCCAAGTCGATGATGAATTGTCTCATAATCTGGGTGCCTTGTAATAAGGCTCACAGGATTAGGAACATTGTTCTTAATGATACATGTTCTCACAACCTAGATGCTCTCCTAAAGATTAGGTAAGGCAGAGAGAACAGCATCATTAGATAAATCACAGAAGGTTGAACTATCTATTGTGCCTTCTATACTCAATCCAGATTGGAGTAGCTATCTAGTGGAGAGGAGATGCATAGTCATACCAGGAACACAGTATACTGGCCATAGTTTAGAGATAGCAGTTCTATGTCATGACTTGGCAAAATGGCTAAGTCATTATTTCTTTTTCTTTTTCTTTTCTTTTCTTTTCCTTTTACCTTGGACTTACTACACAGAAGGGAGTGCAGGAAAGTGTCATGTCACAAGTGTCACACATAGTCACAGTCACATGACAGGAAGTCACAACATCACATCACATGATGTCACATGATGGGTCACATGATAGGTGTGGGAAAACAGTGCACAGACCATATAGTAGTTGTATAAGTAGTATAGAAAATCTAATAGGAACTCTATTGAGTTCTCTTTGTCAATTACTGAACAAAGAGCAGTTGGCTTAATTCTGGCTTGGAGTTTAGCTTTCTTACATTCTGATTGTCCTGTTTTTAGGATCAATGATTTCATGTTCTATAAGGACAGTTCTTATAGCAACTATAAAAAGAGGTGTTTTAGAATTGGCTGTCTCAACACGACCATAATTTCCTTGAGTCATAGAAACAAAGTCAGACTCAAAAGGAGTAAAATGGGCAGAGGCACCAGAGTCCAAGAACCATTCATCATTATAAAAGCGACCATATAGTGCTTCTTTATCCTTGCATGTAGTACATAGTGCTCTATCACATCTTTGTAAATTCTTAGCTATAGGCAATGCAGGCAACACAAATTTATTGTCACATCGAGCCATACAGACTACACTACTCGATGTTACAAAGTCCCTAGTTGTAGCCATTGCATTGACACAGGTTGTAGGAGACTAAGCTGAGATAGTTGGAGAGTGAGAGAAGATAGTAGAGGAATGCATACTGATTGCCCAAGATAGGTAAATAGCAGGACTGGAGAGACAAGGAATAGTAGATATTAAACTGGTCATAGTTATCATCAAGAAATCAGCTTAGTTCAGGGAGCAGATGCAGCAATGAATGTGCAGTGCTTCATCCTAAACAGCCATGGGCTATAGCATCTGCAAAGGAGCAAAGGATTCTGTGGGCATGAGGGGATTCAACAGAGAGATCATCTCAATTTCTCCTACAGGTCAGCAAGCTAGTCAAGTCCTTTCCATCAACTGAGGCAGCTTGAGAGTGCCAAAGGAGGTCAGGGCAAACTGGGGCCCATAACCTGTTAGAAGGATGGAGAGCAGCAATTACAGTGGGGACAAATGATGGCCC
>Ga0153996_1000839_pt1 | contig 13276 bp, 16 predicted proteins | sample TSNC080MetaG_FD_104728 | JGI IMG/M metagenome (GOLD analysis project Ga0153996, IMG submission 104728) | Attine ant fungus gardens microbial communities from North Carolina, USA - TSNC080 MetaG | ecosystem: Host-associated > Fungi > Mycelium > Unclassified | place: USA: North Carolina, Lumber...
CCTTCTATGTTCCATGAGTTCGCGTGGAAGAAGTTTAATAAGGCGGTATACAAATGTGGCGAGATAAATAGATCCCGAATGGCTCCGGTTATGCCTTGAAAATCTTTCCGAGTCATCAACCATGCAGTTGGCGGGATGGTTGTTGGACGCCCGACAACCGAAGCATTGCCGCCGGTTGTCAAAGAGGCTGTCCGGCAGGTGCCGGCTGTTGGCCTTGCTTCTAATCCTAATATTGAATAGATTATTGGACTCAGTCCCGATTTGATTCTAGGAGTCAATATGCCTTTTCATCATAACTTGATCCCGGTCTTGGATAAGGCCGGTATTCCAATCTTGCTCCAGTCGATTGAGCGCTACCAGCAAATTATTGATACTTTGCAATTTTACGGTGAGTTGGCCGGCCGACCGGAGCAGGCCCAGACAGTGATTGCTGAAATTCAATCAAAGTGTCAGTCGGTCATTGATCGTAATAAAAACCATCCGGCTCCGTCAGTTCTAGTTGTATTTGGGTCGCCGGCAAGCTTTAACATGGCGACAGACAGCAGCTTTTCCGGTGATCTTGTCAAACAGCTGGGAGCCGTTAACATTGCCGGTAAGTATGATGGCAGCGGCGGTCAGATGGGCTATGTACCGCTAAGTATGGAATATGTGGCCAAGCAAAACCCTGACATGATCTTTTTGATTACCCATAGTTCAGATGACAAAATTAATAGTAAGTTTCAGAATGAATTGGCTAATCACCCGGCTTGGCGCGGACTAAAGGCAGTTACTGACAACAAGGTTCACGTTTTGCCATATAACTTGTTTGCCATCAATCCCGGTACGCAAGTAGGCGATGCCATGACTGTCCTAACCGGATTCTTATATCCGGAGGTGTCTAAAAAGTGAGAGAGTTAGCGACAGATCCCCGCCAGACGCGACGGACTATAATTGGTATGGCCGGCCTGGCTGCGCTGGTGGCGGCGCTGTTGGCAGGGATTAAAATTGGTGCTGTCTCTGTCACTGTGTATGATATCTGGAATGTGATTAGTGCCCCGGCCGGTAATGAGGTCTATCAAATTGTCTATAATATTAGGATACCGCGGGTGTTTGTCGGGGCATTAACAGGGATAAATCTTGCTTTGGCCGGTTGCATCTTGCAAGGAATACTGCGCAATCCGCTTGCCGATCCTGGAATTATCGGAGTGTCGGCAGGGGCCGGTCTGGCGGCTATGACCGTAATGATTTTATGGCCGGGCCTAACGGCGCTTGTACCGACGGCTGCCTTTTCCGGCGCTCTTTTGGCAGCAGGAATCGTATTTTTATTGTCCTGGGACAGGGGAGTACAGCCGCTCAAGCTAATCTTGGCCGGTGTAGCGTTAGCGGCGTTTTTTGGCGGCGGCATGAGCGCGCTCATGGTCTTTCATTCTGATAAAGTTCAAGGGACGGTAAACTGGATGGCTGGGAGCTTTCAGGGGCGCAGTTGGGACCATGTCCTGATGATTTTACCGTACAGCATGGTGGGAGTTGCGGGAGCCATGCTGGCGCACCGTTACTTAAATGCATTGCAATTGGGGGATGAGGTGGCTAGGGGATTAGGCATTAAGGTGGAAACAGCACGATTTACTCTCGTAGTGCTGGCGGCTCTTTTGGCCGGTTCAGCAGTTAGCGTAGCCGGTCTCTTAGGGTTCGTTGGGTTGATTATCCCCCATATTGCCCGTATGCTAGTTGGGTCGGATTTTGAGTATTTGCTGCCTTGCTCGGCCTTGCTGGGCGCTACGCTTGTTGTGGCGGCTGATACGCTGGCGCGCACCGCATTCAGTCCGGTTGAAGTTCCTGTGGGTATTTTTATGGCTTTTCTTGGAGCTCCGTTTTTTATTTATTTACTGTGAAAGGGGATAAGACGGTGAACCATACTATTGCAGCTAAAGCTATTAAGCTTGGTTATGGCGGTAAAGTGATTGTGCCTAATATAGACGTTATCATTGATAGGCCGGAAATTATCTCGATTATCGGACCTAACGGCTCCGGCAAATCGACCCTTTTAAAGGCACTGAGCCGGTTGTTGAAGCCGTTGTCCGGTTGTGTGCTGCTGGATGGCCGAGATATTCACAAGCTGCCGCCGCGAGAAGTGGCTAGGATTATGGCTATACTGCCGCAGTCAGTACAAGCCCCGGTCGATATGACTGTCTGTGAGCTTGTGACGTATGGGCGGATGCCCTATAAACGGATGTTTGAAAAAATGATAGCTGAAGATGAGGACTGCATAAATGATGCGTTAGCTGCCACTGATATGCAGCATATGATGCACCGGCGTCTAGACAGCCTGTCGGGCGGCGAGCGGCAGCGGGCCTGGCTGGCTATGGCGCTGGCGCAGCAGCCGCGTTTGCTGCTCCTTGATGAGCCTACTACTTATCTTGATATTCATCACCAATTGGAATTAATGAAGCTTGTCCGCAACTTGTATCAGGATAGGCAGATTACTGTTATCATGGTACTTCATGACCTTAATCATGCGGCCCGCTTTAGTCACCGCATCATTGCGGTCAAAGACGGTCAAGTATTTGCCGACGGCTCGGTAGCCGAGGTTTTTACGGCAGAAAATTTGCAGGCTTTATACGGTGTCGAAGCAACAGTGATGACTCTTGAGCAAGGAGGGAGTTCATATCTTGTCTGTTTCCCCTACGACAGCTGCTGCCTGCCCCAGGGAGCATGACGCCGTTCTTGATTTACGCCGGCTGTGTAAGTCTTATGATAAACAGCAAGTGCTGCACGACGTCTCATTAACAGTTATAAAAGGTGAAATTTTTGGTCTTTTGGGTTTTTGGTCAAGAGGCGTCGCTGTTTCCGGTTGAGACAGCGCCGGCGCCAGACCAATATGAATTTGTAGCGGTTGGTTTTTGGGTTGATAAGGGGACTGCTGATTCTAAGGCTAAAGAATATTTAAAGACAATCCGCGGCAAAAAAGTAGCTTTGTTTGCTACTTTGGGGTACTATCCGGACTCAGAGCATGCAGCCAACAGTCTAAAAAATGCTGCGGCTTTTATGGACGAGAGCAACCAGCTTATCGGCTCCTTTATTTGCCAAGGCAAGGTTGACCCTAAATTGCTTGAGCAGTTTGCAAAATTTCCGGCAAATCACCCGCACTCCCTTACACCTGAACGGCTGGCGCGCCACAAAGAGGCCGCCACGCATCCTGATGAAAACGACCTGGAGAATGCTCGGTCTGCTTTCGTGATGATCAAAAACAAGCTGAGTTAAGTAACCGGGCAGCAGAAAGAGAGGTGACCGCTTCGTGCAAGGAAGCAAATTAATTAAAATATTAGACGCTATGGATACCAGCCAATACGCTTTGGTTGTAGGGTCTGCCGGCGGGGATGTACTGACAGCAGCCTTTGCCAAGCGGCGGGTCGTTCATGCCGGGGTTAGGGGCAAGCCCATTGCGCCGGCGGAGTATCAGGCAGCCTGGCAGTCTGTGTGGAAGCAAAAACCACAGCCAAAGCCACGGGTCGTTTATATTCATATCCCCTTTTGCCGGCATAGCTGCCTGTATTGCGGCTTTTTTCAGAAATATCCCGGACAAGACCTAGAGACTATTTATGTCGATCATTTGATTAAAGAGCTGCAAATGAGCCAGGGCAGTTCTCAGTTGGCCGGAGCTCCGGTTAATGCCGTTTTTATCGGTGGCGGAACGCCTAGTATTCTAACACCGCATAATGTCGCCAGACTGCTCACGGCGATCCGGGAGTGCCTGCCGTTAGCTAATGATTATGAATTAACCCTTGAAGGCCGGGTTCATGATTTGGTTCCAGATAAAATGGAAGCTTGGCTGGCCAATGGGGTAAATCGCGTGTCGATTGGTGTCCAGTCATTCGATACTCAGGTGCGGCGGGATGTAGGCCGGCTTGACGATACCAAAACTGTGCTGTCGCGGCTTAAACAACTGACGGCGTATAACCAGGCCGTTGTGATTATCGATTTGATTTACGGTCTTCCTAACCAAGACGGCGAAGTTTGGGCTAACGACATTGACTTGCTAAAGACGGCTGCTATAGACGGCCTAGACTTATATCAGTTAAATATATTTAAAGACAGCGTTCTTGAGCAGGCCATCAAGGCGGGTAAGCTCGCGCCGGCAGCTACGACTGCCGAACAGGCGTTAATGTTTGCCAAGGCTGAGGCTGAACTGTCGGACTGTGGTTTTTCCCGGTTGAGCTCTTGCCACTGGGGCAAGACGTGTCGCGAACGCAGCATGTATAACACACTGACAAAGTCAGGGAGCAGCGTCATTCCCTTTGGCGCCGGTGCCGGTGGCATGCTGGGCGGTATGACGATGTTTTTGCACCAAGACCTTGAAAAATATTTACAGAGTATTGAGCAAGGTTTAAAGCCTATTGCCGTCATGTCGCTGCAGCCGGCCGAAAGCGATTTGCACAGCATGGTTGTCGGTCAGGTTGAGCGGGGCTACATTAGCCTTCACGAACTGGCAGCTCATTACGGGCCGCAAGTCTTAGAATTAAAACCCCTTATCGCAATATGGCAAGAACGCGGGCTGCTACAGGCCGGACGGACATCCGCCCGCCTCACGGTAGCCGGACAGTTTTGGCATACTAACCTGGCGCAGTCGGTACTCGAGTGTTTGCACGCGCTGCTTGACGGCGAACAGTTAGTCGAAGTACAGCCTATCGCGGCTCAGGGCTGACAGCCCTCAGCTAAAAGAGAGCCTTTGAGCTCCATGTCGACATAATAATCGCATGGAGCTTTTTGTATTTATTTTTATTATACTTACCTCTTAAAAGGAGAAGGAGATTATGAATAAAGTAGTTGATTCCCGAAAAAAATGAGTTTGCTGAGCCTGGCGGTCATGGCAGCGCTTACGCTGCCTGTTTATGCCGAGGAGGAGACGGTCAACACCCACGATGTATTGGTAACGGCCAGCCGGACGCAGCAGGAGGTTAAAGAGACGCCTTCGGCTGTTGAGGTTATCACCAGGGAAGATTTTCACAGCCGATACCGGCTTGGCGTCGTGGAAAAGCTGCAGATGCTTAACCCCGAGCTGGCTATTGCCGTAATCACGCCTGTGTATGTGGAAGAATTTGGTGTTGTGCCGGGACTAGCGGCTAAATACAAAGATGATGGCGACATTATTATCTGTTTACATTTTTAAGTGCTAGAAATTTGAAGAATTCCACTATACTGGTCTAAAATAATTAAGTTTTAGCCTGATACACAAAATGAGAATGCAGGGAATTTACCTATCTAAAGCAAATAGTATAAAGAGAGACGCACGCTTCAGGTGGGGTTTTTATCCCATCTGAAGTTTAGTCATTGGATAAACTAACAAAAAAGAAAGTGAGGCGTAAACGATGAACTACAGTAAAAAGGGCGATATTCTGCTGCTTCTAGCTCTGTCAATCCTGCTGTCTATCCTGCCTGTCACGGCTCTGGCTGCTGACGAGACGCTTATTGATGAAGCCGCTCTACTAACTGAGGGCATGTTGTCTGGGCTTTCCCAAAACGACTACGAAAAATTTTCGGAGCATTTCAATAAGAACATGAAAGCCAATATGTCGGAGGACGTGTTTACCGCTGCACAGACCGCCATTACTGAAAAAATAGGCGATTATATTTCCAAGGAGTTTGTCGGCCGCGAGGACAAAGGGCAATTTGCTGTTATGCAGTATCGCGCCGCCTTTACGTTCGAGCAAGACGTTGTCGTTACGACCGTTTTCTCGGAAGAAAACGGCAAGCTGCTGGTAGCCGGCTTTTGGCTTGATTCGCCGAAGCTCCGTCAATAAGAGTGGGTATGGACGAGTGACGTTACTCTTAACAAAAAGAGCTGTTGCAAAACTGACATAATCAGTTTGCAACAGCTCTTTTGTCGACCACATAATCAAAATTAGTTTAAATTATAAACAATAGGAATGTTCATCGCGAGAGGCCGCCCGGCTTTATGCCTGAACGGGCATACGCGCCGAACCAGATTGAGGGCCTCTTGATCCAAAACAGCTACGCCTGAAGATTTGATGACTCGCGCTTCGGCCAAATCTCCGTCTGCCGTCAAACGGACAGCCACTGTCACCGTCCCGGTCTGCCCTCTTTGACGGGCCATGTACGGATAGGTTTTATTTCTTTCAACCCGAGCCAAGAAAGCACGAATGATGCCGTCGATATCCGCACCTCCCTGACGAGCGCCGCTCGCCTTCCCTGCCGGCGCCCCCTGGGCGGACGATGTTTGAGCCGTCGCGCCGCCGCCAGTACTCTCTGGCTGTACGGGTACTGCGCCGCCCCCCGCCGCCGGTGGCTCTAGTCCCACAGGCGAAGACACCGCACTTGCCGTATGCGGCTTGGGATTGACATGATCTCGTCTAGGCTCTGGTCTCACAGCCGTAGTAGGCACCGTACGTTCCACATGCGGCTTGATGTGATCTCTGCGAGGTTCCGGCTGGCTGGCAGCTTCATCGTCTTCGCTCGAATCAATAGTCTGCCCGGCGGCAGAATCGACAAATTCAAGGGTAATATAGGTCTCCGGCATCTGAGGAATCTCGATGTTCCTTACCAGCAAGGCCAGCATCAGAGCCAGGACAACATGAACTACAAGGGAAACGCTGAACGCTTTATACCAACACGCCTGATATGTCATAATAACACCTTTTCTGTTTAGTAGGAAATTGTTAATGCATGGCCTGGTCGACTTCATTAAGCATATAAGACATCGACATCAATCCGCCGCCCGATAAATACCAAACACTAGAAGTGAGATAAACAATATTGCCGTTAGTTGCCGCCTTGGTCCGATTGATGAGCTCATTATTCAAAAGCTGCTTGGATGACGCGCTTTGGCCAATCGCGTCATCCCGGTCGACAACAAACAGATAATCCGGATTTTTCTGCACAATATATTCATTAGTAATAATGCTACCGTGCTGCTGGGATTGCTGGCGAGGGGATTGTTGACCAGTGGACTGCTGATCAGTAGGCTGTTGACGAGGGGACTCATCCAACGCTGATTTCATACCCAGCACATCATGAATGAGTCCAAAGCGCGAGCCGGGCCCATAAGCACTCATTTTTCCGCCCATTGTCATGATTATCAATGCTTGTTGGTTGCCGCTCTTCTCAATTTTTGCTCGAATAGCAGCAACCTGATCATCAATTTTCTTCAATTCTTGTTCTACTTGCTCCTGCTTGTCAAACACGAGGCCGAGCTGCCTCATATTTGCTTTAAAGGAAGAAAAATAGTTTTTTTGGTCGAGCTGCAGGTTGATGGTGGGAGCTATTGCCGCGAATTCTGAATATTTTGGGGCCTGACGACCGCTAATAATAATCAGATCAGGTTTTACGCTATTGATTTTTTCAAAGTCAGGCTCCATTAAACTGCCGACATTGATATACTCGTCGCTTTTATATTTATCCAGATAAGGCGGCAGCACGCTCCTGGGCAAAGCAGTCGCTTTAATTCCAAGTTTTTCCAGAGAATCAAGAGCGCTTAAATCAAATACTACTACTTTTTGCGGATTTTTTTTAACGACCGTTTCACCCTGTGGATGAGTAATTTTCACTGTTTCTTCCTGCTGAGCCGACTGTGTAGTCTTTGTCTCGTTAAAACCGCAAGCCGCCGCTGCCAAGGATACTATCAACAAAATAATCAGCCAGCCGCTTTTCTTTAACTTACTCACGTTAATCACCTCGTCAATTATTTATCTTAAACATTGAGTCAAGACCTCCCGCCTCTACAGGCGGCTTCAGTTCAGGTGGAGTAGACTCTCCACCTGAACTCCCGATGTTTCAGATTTACTGAAACAAGTTCACTTGCTTGCGTTAAGCATAGCCAATTAATGAATGGCCTGGTCGATTTCATTAAGCATATAAGACATCGACATCAACCCGCCGCCAGATAAATACCAAACACTAGAATCAAGATAAACAATATTGCCATTGATCGCCGCATTAGTCCGATTGACGATTTCATTATTCAAAAGCTGAGTGGCCGCCCCGCTTTGGCCAATCGCGGCATTTCGGTCGACGACAAACAGATAATCCGGATTTGTCTGTGCAATATATTCATTAGAAATGCTGTTATTGGGCCTGCCGCTATCGGGAATACCTTTCTTGGGCATACCGTCTTTGGGCGGACCGTTCTTAGGTGGGCCGTTCTTAGGCTTTTCGCCTTGGCTATCGGCTGCCGGCTCATTCCACACCGATTCCATACCCAGCACATCAAAGATGAGCGAAAAGCGCGATCCGGGACCGGAAGCATTAAACTTTTCGCCGATCGCCATGAGTGCCAGTGCTCGGTGATTGCCGCTCGCAACTTTTGTTCGAATAGCGGCAACCTGATCATCGATCTTCTTCAGCTCCTGCTCCATCTGCTCCTGCTTGTCAAACACAAGGGCGAGCTGCCGCATATTTGTTTTAAAGGAAGACATATAGTTTTTTGTGTCGAGCTGCAGATTGATCGTGGGCGCTATTGCGGCAAATTCTGCATATTGTCTGGACTGGCGACCGCTGATAATAATCAGATCGGGCTTTAGGCTAGTGATTTTTTCAAAGTCAGGGTTCTTTAAATCGCCGACATTGATATACTCGCCACTTATATATTTAGTCTGATAGGATGGCGCTACACCCTGGGGCCAAGCAGTCGCTTGAATTCCAAGCTGTTCCAGGGTATCAAGAGCACCCCAATCAAATACCACTACTTTTTGCGGCTTTTTTTTAACAACCGTTTCGCCCTGGGCATGAATAATTTTTACTGTTTCTTCCTGATTTGTCGACTGAGCAGCCTTTGCTCCGCTGCAACCACTAGCCAACGCTACCATGGATAATATCAACAAAATCGAAACAAGCAACAAACCACGCTTCTTTAAACTACTCACATTACCACCTCATCCTTATTTTATTCACTACTTAATTAAGTATAGTAGATGCAAAACCTTTGGTTTTGCAAATTACTGACCTGAATGTCCATATCATACACTTGCTTTAATACAGTTGAATCAATCATATCGCTGACCGCGCCATGCCGGACAAGCCGCCCGTGCTTTAACGCAACAATTTCATCCGAATAGCAAGAAGCAAAGTTGATATCATGAAGCACCAGCACTACCGTTTTCCCCAGTTGATCTACCATGCGGCGGAGCACCTTCATAATCTGGACCGAATGCTTCATGTCCAGGTTGTTAAGCGGTTCGTCAAGCAAAATGTAATCAGTATTTTGCGCCATAATCATCGCGATAAACGCCCGCTGACGCTCGCCGCCGCTTAGCTGGTCCAAATACTTGCCTGCCAATGCCTTTAGCTCCAAATACGAAATCGCCTCATCCACCTTCTGCCGGTCCTCGCGGGTTAAACGACCTCTGGAGTACGGAAATCGTCCAAAAGCAACTAAATCGCGCACAGTCAGCCTGATACTTAAGTTGTTGCTTTGCTTGAGCAGTGAAATCTTGCGCGCCAGCAAATTCCTGTCATAGGCTTCAATATCCACTCCGTCAATTCGAATAGTCCCCCGGTCACGGTCAATCAGCTGCGTGATTATGCTCAGCAGCGTGCTTTTCCCGGCGCCGTTAGCCCCAATAAATGAGGTCAGGCGTCCTTTGGCAATATTCAGGGAAATATCGTCGACTACAGGTTTATTGTTATAACACTTCAATACATTAACAAGCTCTAGCATTTTTTCCCCTCCCGCAGCATCCGGTACAGAAAATAACTGCCGCCAATACCATTGATGATTATTGTTAAATTGGCTGCAAAAGAAAATACGCGCTCTACCAGCAGCAAACCGCCAAATAAAGCAGTCATGCTAATCAAAAAAGTGGCGGGAATCAAAATCTGGTGACGATATGAGCTAATGAACGAATAAGCGATATTAACGACTAACAGTCCGAGAAAAGTCACAGGCCCTACCAGAGCGGTAGAAACGGCCACCAAAACAGCCACCACCATTAGCAACCGGTTGACGGTCAATTTGAAGTCTACGCCAAGATTATGAGCATGATCGCGCCCTAGCGCCAGTACATCCAAGACGGGGATAAAGCGGAAACTATACAGACTGACCAAGACGACAAAGACGGCAGCCATCAGCAACAGTTCGCCGCCGACCTGATTGAAGCTTGCAAACATTCTGTCTTGGATGAACTGATATTCATTGGGATCAATCACCACCAGCAGAAAGGAAAAAACACTCCGGAACAAAGTACCGCAAACCAACCCGGCTAATAAAATAAAATAAATGTGCTGATCCTCCCGCCGGAATAAAAAGCGGTATAAAAGCCCGGCAAAAAGCACCATAATCACGACATTAAACAAAAAGTACCCCTGATGGTTCATGGCGATGGTAGTATCGGCTCCAAGTAAAAAGATAGTAGCGCCCTGTATAAGAAGGTACAGGGCATCAAATCCAATAATGCTTGGTGTCAGAATGCGATTGTTGGTAATCGTCTGAAATAAAAGCGACGAATAAGCAACGGCAAAGCCGGCCACTCCGACCGCAGCTGCTCTTTTCAACCGGCGGGGAAAAGTGTATGACCATTGTCCGTCGATTTGCATAAATAGAAAGATGCTGGCCAGCAAAATAGCCAAAACACCAAGTAGCAGCAACTTCTTTTTATCAGGCATAGATTTTTCTCCTTACAATAAAAAACAGAAAAACTGCGCTGCCTACTCCTCCGATAATCAAGCCGACTGATATTTCGTAGGGATACAGCAGCAGTCTGCCGATCATATCGCAGACTAGTGTAAGTATCGCGCCCGCTAATGCCGTATAGGGAATATTGGCTTTGACGTTATCTCCGCGCATTAGGGTGATTAAATTGGGAACTACCAAGCCGATATAGGGAATCTCCCCTACCGTCAATACCACAACAGATGTTACCAAAGCAACGATACCAAGGCCAATGTACCGTATCTTGTAGTAATTTAGCCCCAGGTTGGCGGAGAAATCCTCGCCAAAACCGGCGATAGTAAATCTGTTGGCGTAGATATACGCCAGAATAACGGCCGGAATGCCCAGATACAGCAGTTCATATCGTCCCCGGAGCACGGCGGAAAAATCGCCATAAAGCCAGGCATTCAAGCTTTGCAGCAGGTCATACTGATACGCAAAAAAAGTAGTGACAGCTGCAATCACCCTTCCAATCATCAGACCAATCAGCGGTACAAACAGCGCGTCTTTGTAAACCAGATTGTCCAAGATCCAAATAAAAATCCATGTTCCCACTAACGCAAAGAAAAACGCCAGCAGCATTTTTTGCAGCATAGAGGCCGAGCCAAAAAAAATTAAAGCCGTCAAGACCCCCAGGCTGGCCGCTTCCATTGTTCCGGCCGTTGATGGCGAAGCAAAACGGTTCTGTGACAACTGCTGCATAATCAAGCCGGCAATGGCCATACCCATACCTGTAATTAAAATGCTGATTAGGCGCGGCAGCCGGCTGATCAGTAACAATTCAAGCTCATTCTGCTCAAGAGACATCAAGGCTGCAGGAGAAAAATCGGCTACGCCGACAAACAAGGAACAACAAGATAATACTAGTAAAACCAAGAAAAAATAACGTTTTTTCAGCATTATGGCGTCCACTCTCAATCAATTATGATTATCGTTCTTGATTCGTGCTATATTTTAGCATAGCATAATTAGCGAAGTCAATTCTTTTTTTGGCAAATGCTGGGACAATGTGCGGGGAGCTTGTCAGATCAACGCAATAATGAGCGAGCCGGCAGCAATAAAAAGAATGCCGACACCATTCCAAAACGTAACTTTTTCTCCCAGAAAAATGACGGCAAAAATTACTGCCAGTACTACACTGAGCTTATCAATCGGAGCCACTTGCGACACCTTGCCTGTTTTGAGCGCCAAGAAATAAAACAGCCATGACAGCGCTCCGGCAATTCCGCTCAATGCAATAAAGAATAAAGACTTCTTATCAGCCAAAAGTGCCAAAACTTGCTGATGACTGCCTTGCGCCGCGACAACAAGAAATAAAAATATAGTCATGATAGCCGCTCTTAATGCCGTAGCCGCATTTGCGTCAACTGCTTGCAGTCCTATTTTGCCGAATACAGCGACAAGCGCTGCTGTCACAGCAGACAGCAGACTAAAAACTAACCAAAGATTTTCCACTGATGACACCCTTTTCGTTCTTATTTGTATGCGTAGCTATAAAAGCATTTCTTGCTTTTTACTTTCGTCATTTGAATGAATCCTGGTTCTTACTCTGTTATTCTCAATGAGAAACTTGCGGAAACTAAGTGCAACTTTTGAAAAGTAGCGCTGTTCTTCCCAGGCAAGGTATAAAAAGTGCTTATGAGAGAGATCCGCAACTTTTAGTAAAACAAACGGCAAGCCCGGCCTCTTCTGGCCGACAGAAGAATAAAAGGCTACTCCTGAACCGGCGGCAATCAAGTTCATAAGCGTCTGGGAACTGTCGCAGGTGCACATAACCTTGGGAGCAAAGCCTTTCTTAAAGCACATTTCATGACATAAACTCTGTATGCTATGCTCCGCCTCAAAATTTATAAAAGATTCCCCTGCCAGATCCTGAAGCGTAACAATGCCGCGGTCGGCCAATTTGTGAGTAGGAGCTACAGCTAAGAAAATATCTTTTTCTGCCAAGGGCTCATAAGCAATTCCTGGCTGCTCAATAAGCTTAAGGGTAACAATCATATCGACATCCCCGCTTTCAAGTAAACGCAGCTTGGCTTTCTCATCAGTTGTTTGCGTAATACGAAAGATTGCTTTGGGATAAAGCTTAGCAAAAGTGGCTACAATGTTGCAAAATTGTTTGCTGATAAAGGACGCTGCAACAGCTATGCTGCCGGCTTCACTGTCTGATAAATCGGTAATTTCCTGACACCCGGCCTCAAGCTCGTTCAGCGCACTCGTTACCCTCTTTAAGAAAAATTTCCCATAATCATTTAGGACAATATTCCGACCGGTACGATTGAATAAAGGAACGCCGATATCTTCCTCCAGACGTGAAATTGATACACTAAGCGCAGGCTGGGCAACTTGCAATAGTTGCGCTGCTTTTGTCATGTGCTGAAGATTAGCCACTGTCTGAAAGTATTTTAACTGTAATAGATCCATATAGCTCCCCCTTCTTAGGATTGATATTGTTTTTGTTATCATTCCTATTATATAATATGTACTATAATTTTCCAATTGATTGTCTTATAATTGTCAGGCAAAACGCATGAAAGAGTATCCTAAGAAAAATAGCAGAGATACATTTTTTTACAAATCCATCAGACGGTCAATAAACCGTGATAGATTACAGCCAATGGCAAAACGCTTTTTCTTCAA
>Ga0153996_1000841_pt1 | contig 13246 bp, 12 predicted proteins | sample TSNC080MetaG_FD_104728 | JGI IMG/M metagenome (GOLD analysis project Ga0153996, IMG submission 104728) | Attine ant fungus gardens microbial communities from North Carolina, USA - TSNC080 MetaG | ecosystem: Host-associated > Fungi > Mycelium > Unclassified | place: USA: North Carolina, Lumber...
CCCTTGTTATATTCTTCCGGCATACTCTCACCTCTTGCCTTAGTATGCCCATTCTTTTTTATGGCTAAAAGCGTATACCGCCTAAAGGCGGTGGGTTTAGACCACGCGAATGGATACTAAAAAAAGGATTTTGGGGCTGTGAATCATTGCGCGGGCAAGCGAAAGGCGCTGGCGCATACCGGTCGAATAGGCGGACAGCCTTTTATCCCTTGCCTCCATGAGTCCAAGCTCCTCAAGCAGCAGCAGAGCGCGCTGATTACTGTCGGCAGCTACCAGTCCGAAGACCGAGCCATAGAAAACAAGATTTTGCAGTCCCGTCAGGTTGTCATACATTTGCGCATGCTCCGTAACAACGCCGGCCAGCTTGTGTACCTGCTCCGGACTTGCAGCAGGGTCGATGCCGAATACGCTGCACGCTCCGTCCGAGGGCGACAGTATCCCGTTCAGCAGCTTTACTGAAGTCGTTTTTCCCGCACCGTTCGGACCTAAAAAGCCGAAAATCACGCCCTCGTCAAGCGTGAAGCTTACGCTATCCAGCGCCTTATTATCCTGCGCATAGCGCTTCGAAAGGTTATCTGCAGTGATTGCTTTCATAAAAAATCTCCAAATCTATATTGGTATATGGACCCCTGCTAGTCAATGGGTCTTTGGCTCTCCAACAGGAACCAATTACCCGCTGTCTTTTTTACAGCCACCTCATAACGGATGGATTTGGTTTGCACATATTCCTTTAGCTGATCCTGTGGGATCTCCTCCCAGGTTTCGGGATCCAAATATCCTCCCATACCGGCCACAACATACGCGACCTCCGCACGAAGCCGGTTTCCTGATTCCTCATACCCGAAAATGACGGGAATCGTCTGTCCCCCGCCGCCCATATGAGGAGGGGTATACACACCCAGCAAATCCAAATAGCGGTATTTCCCGAAATCCCCATGGACAAGGGAAACAACCTCCCCATACAGAAGCCTCGCGCTCTCCTCCACATGCTCCTTGAGCCAAAACCACTGTTCCACAAATCCCAATAGCTTGGAGGCCGGAGCTTCAAAGGGTTTGAGCTCCGGCTTATAGTTTTCGGAATCCGGGTAGGTCTCATAGTGCTTGGTGGCAAAAACAGCCGTTCGCAGGATGTGATCGTTTTTGATATCCGCCAAAGTTGTTACGGTATTGGTCGGCAAATCCAGCAATGACAGATATTCGATCAGCTTTTTGCCGGTATCATCGGTTTCCAGAATACTCTGGGCAGGATAGATGTTGAGTCCCTCGTAGGGAATCTGCGCACGGATGGCAGCAAACTCTTCAGGGTCTTCTTCCAACAGCTTTAGCGATGGAATGGTGTATTGCTCTCCAAACACACCGACCACTCCGTCCAGCTGATACTGTATCCATTCAAAGGTGCGGTGGTTCTGCTGGAGGGTTGCCGCCAACGTGGTGAGAATCTGCTCTATCTGGCTCTTAGCGTAATCCTCAATAAAATGCCCGGCCAGATCAATCACCACCATGCCTTTCCGCTGCGTGATGGATAGGACTGGAATCTCAATCTGAAGCTGATCCTCCACCGCAGACACAAGCTCCAGCAGTGTGATGTTTTTCAAAAGACTGTCCTGCGCCGGGATGACATATGGGGTGAAAATATCGGAATTCGGGTTTTTGACATAAACCGTAATCTGACCGGGTACCGCTAACTCCACTATGGGCGCATCGATCCGCTCCGGCAAGGAGTCTTCCTCTGTACTTGAGGAAAGCGTGGATGCTTCATCGGAAACCGATACAGACGGCTCCGAAATGGACGGCGTCTCGCTTTGAGAATCACGGCCGGTGCAGGATGTAAGAAGGAAAATGGCAAGGAGCAAACAATAGAAAACCTTATAGCGCATGGAAATCTCCTTTTTCAAAATTACTTGCTTGGACGCCATAAAGCAGCAGTATATGCTGATCGGCATAGTTTATACACCATTTGCATTAGTCGTTTCGCTCTGCGTTTCAATCAGCATATCCAGTTTTTTGCTCTTATGTTATTCCCAAACCGGCTGCCAAACACTGCTTTGGCTGTCGCCAGTGGCGGCAACGAACGTCAGGCATTCTGCCGCGCTGCTGCGTATGGTGATTTCGTTTTTCTTCTTTTTCATTGGTGAGTTTTTCCTATTCAGCATAAGCGCAGTACTTTTCCAACAGTCCAATACTTCCGCCCGTTTCCGTTTCTTTAAACATATTTTACTGCAAGTAAGCACAAAAGACAATAAACAGCCATTTACAGAGTAGTTTTCTCTTAAAATTGTGACTTTATATTGGAGCAATACGGCAATTGTGATACACTATAGATATCGTTAATCAGCTTCGAGGTGACTGAAATGACCGGAATCTGTAAAGATATCTTCAAGGCTATTCATGAGGGCAAATGGCTCAGCATCGAATATAAAAATAAAGATCAGAATATCACAAGTTACTGGATTGGCATCAAAGAGCTCAGGCTTTCAAGTAAGATGCTGCTTGTCGATGGCTTGCAGTTGGGAAAGCTTGCTTTGAGGGAGCTTACAATCCATATTGATTCCATACTCTCATCTTCAGTACTCGATGGAACCTACTACAATACAGATCAAAAATTGCGGGACGATATATCTAAGAACCCGGAAAAGTACCGCTCGCTTTTCGGAAATGTAGCCAACCTGAAGATTTTAAATTATCTGGATGAATGCCACAAATTGGATGCTACCCCTTTTCAATGCGAATATGAATTAATCCGCTGCATAGACCGAAACACCTTATCAGAGGAATCCTATTCCCTTTCGAATGAGCAATTTTCTCAAATTGTCCATCACTTTCAACACAAGCAGGATAAAAAGGGCGGGCCTGTCAAGATCAAGCAGCTTTGACGACGATCTCTACGAGTTGGTGGAGTATGTCAAAACCAACGGAGAATCTGTTGTGACACAGAAAACAGCCGCGTCCCGGGCGCTGGGCATTAAACCTTACAGTACCGAAACCGAGGCTGCGTTTCTGGAAAATATTAACCACGCTATCGATAATATCATGCCGGAACAGGTCAAGTATGTGGTTCAGCGGGAAGTGGCCATTTCTCAGGTGTTTGCGCAGAACCTTACAGGGTTGGATATGTTCTATTCCGGCCGCTTTGACTTCGTCATCTATGAGCGCGGCAATCAACTGCCTGTATTCGCGATTGAACTGGATGGCAAGGAACATTTCGACGATGAAACGGTTAAAAAGCGGGATCGCAAGAAGATGGAAATTTGCCGCAAGCATGGCTTTGAGTTGATCCGAATCGAGAATTCTTATGCGAGACGATATCAATATATCAAGGATATCCTAATCTCGTTTTTCACGCGCACCTAGACGGTCATGAAACACATCGTCACTTCTTCAATGGTTCTGGGGTTATCACCCCAATCGATGTGAAAGGCCGCAGATATCCCGTTCGCACATGTTTTGTCAACAGCGGATATATGATTATTTTTAGCTTCTGCCTGTCCAATTCAGTTATACAAGCGATTTGGCGGGGAAAATTCTTTTGGATTTCGGCACACGGCTTTTACCCTATCCACATAGTCAAAGCCTGTTTGCCGCACGCCTTGGCTTTGCTGAACTGGTGATCCAGATTAAAGGCCACCCGGGGCAGGTATCCGAAGTCTTCCAACAGGGTGAATAATGGGAAAAATATCGCCATTGGGGGGAGCATAACCGAAACGACCCATGCCAAAACGCGATAAACGCCCAACACCAGGATATCGTGAAGTACCATAGGCGCCCCGGCCCACACAAAAAAGTCTGTCAACCGATCTTGTACCCAAAACAGGCCATCGGCCAATATTTCAGACGGGAGGTTTGAACCTGTAATCGTAATCCAAAACACAACGCACAACAGCAGCAGCATGATGGGAATTCCGGTCAGCCTGCTTGTCAACAGCTTATCCAGCTTTCTGTCCCGATCATTAGCGACACACCTGGTGCAGGGTACTGTTTCCATACACACTTCTTCCGCGGCCAGCACAATACAAGATACCACCCGGTCCTGGAATACTTCCTCCTGAATGTGCGCCTGATCCAATATGTATTTGGCTTCATCTAACGCTTTGACAACCACGTTGTTTTCCAAAAGGTCACATTGCAGATGCTCCCGGATTCCGGAAAGAAGCGTAGGATCCTGGTTCATCAGGCGAACAGACAGCCAGCGGTTGTTGAGACTGTCTCCCAACTCCTGGTTTAGTACCGGCTCCAGTACGGCAATGGCTTTCTCCAAAGCTTGCGGGTAACGCACCGCTCTTGGTTTTTGAGTATACTCGCCAGTGGTAACTTGACGCACCCGCTTCATGAGTTCCTTGAGCCCCTTACCGGATCTGGCGCTGGTGCCTACCACCGGCACGCCAAGCTGTTCCTCCAATGCGGGGATGTCAATTTCAATCCCTTTCTTTTTTGCCTCGTCCATGAGATTGACGCAAACCACAACGTTGGACGTGATTTCCATGGTTTGCAGCACCAGGTTCAGGTTGCGTTCCAGACAAGTGGCGTCGCATACGATGACTGCGGCGTCCGCCCCACCAAACAGGAGGAAATCACGGGCGATTTCCTCCTCGGTTGAGTGGGCCATAAGGGAGTAGGTGCCGGGCAGATCAACCAGGATATAGTCCTGTCCCTGGTATTTATGCGTGCCCTGTGCGTTTGCGACCGTTTTTCCGGGCCAGTTTCCCGTGTGTTGGTTCATGCCGGTCAGTTCGTTAAATACCGTACTTTTCCCTACATTGGGATTGCCACCCAGGGCGATTACCTTATCGCTCTCCTTTTCCTTTTTTACCGCAAAGTGTTCCTCCATGGCGTTTAGCCCTGTGGATTGTGCTGTCAACCCCATTAGCCACTCCTCCTATGTATTTAATAAATGTAATTGAAATCCCTCAGCAAACAACGGCTTTGCGCACCTGTTCATAGGCAGGCGTGTTTTCCATCACCTCATGGATCACTATGTTTTTGGCATCCTCCTTGCGCAGTGCGATAATAGCTCCCCGAATCGCGTAGGCTGTAGGGTCGCCAGATGGGCTTTTCTGTATACATTGCACCCGGGTGCCCTCCACAATGCCCAGATCCTGCAGCCTTCTGCGCATCGTGCCGGTGGACAGCAGGCTAAAAACGCGGGCGCTCTCTCCTTCCTTCAAGCTGGCAAGGCTGTTATTGCGTATCATAATACTTGTACTCCTTATACTAAAGATGGATTTTGATTCATATAGTTAGGTAAGTGAAACTGTGTTACCTGCACTATCATATGCGAATATAAAAAGTTGTGTTACCGGGGGTGAGAGAGGGATTATATGGACAATAATGACTTTTATACCTTAAGAGGATACGACCGGTTGGATAAATCCGGAATATCGACCACAATGGAGGATTATTTAGAAATGATTTGCCGTATTGTCCGTGAAAAAAAATTTGTGCGGGTCAACCAGTTGGCGGGACTGCTCAATGTGACGCCTCCGTCCGCCTCCAAAATGGTAAACAGGCTCAAGGAAATCGGCATGGTGGATTTTGAGCCTTATGGAATCATTCAGGTGACAAAAGAAGGTGAAAAGTTGGGTGGTTATCTGCTCCACCGGCACGAAGTGCTGGATCGTTTCTTTTGCCGCATCAACGGAACGAGCAATGAATTGGAGCTGGTGGAAAAAATAGAGCATTTTCTGGATCGGAGAACGGTTGAAAATTTGGAAAACTGGCTGGAAGACCATTCTGATAAAACTCAATAAACAGTAAGTGCGGAGGGAAATCCCTCCGCACTTACTGCTGCACAGCCGGTATTGCTGAGATAATAGAAACAATCATCATTATTTGACGCTCACTCTTTCCTCAAAAAAGCAAACAGGTTCATAAAACGCTGTGCAAAGGTGACTTTGGCTTCCGTCTCAACAACATCATCTACGGTATCTTCCACCGCTATCTCCGCCGTTTTCATCACGAACTGTACCGAGCTTATGTTTTGATTGGAAGCATTCACATAGGAAACCAGATCGAATTCCTTGTTTCGGTATTCCGCCATCATTTCATCAATTTTTGCATCTATTTCCGCATCCATGTCGGCGGTTTTTTCCCGGAGCTCATTCGTGCCATCCAGCAATTCTAACGTGCCGTCTTTCAATTCGATGGTTCCATCTTTCAGTTCGATGGTTCCATCTTTTAATTCCACGGTGCCGTCACTAAGCTCAACCACTCCATCGCTAAGTTCGATAGTACCGTCAGACAGTTTCCGCACACCGTCCTGCAAGTCATAGGTTCCGTCATACAATTCCCACGCTCCATCCCTAAGCTCCTCGGCGCCGTCGTTAAGTTCGGAAATCCCATCCGAAAGATCAGATATCCCGCCTGTCAGCGCGCCTAAGCTGGCATAAAGCTGGCCGACTCCTGTGGTATAAGAGGTAATTCCTGTATCAAGTTGTCCGTATTGTTCCGAAATGGTCTGGACTCCCGCTGCAAGCTGGGGCAGAGCGGCGCTTTGCTGTGCGACGGCATCCGTCATTTGCGTCACGCCAGTGTTAATTTGTGAATAACTGTCCCGCAGTTGTTTTAACATATCTACCGTCTGGCTCAATGCCTGAATTTGAGCGGTCACATCATCGTCATAGACTATTTGTGCCGGCACCGTGGCGGCCCGGTAATAATAAGTGTTTTCATCTCCATCGTCATCTGATGTTTCCAGCGAATCTTCCTGAGCTTCTGTCTGAATACCGTTACCCTGCTCAGATGCTTCGTCCTCTAATGTTTCATCTGTTTCGGAGCTGCCCATTTCCGTATCAATACCTGCTATGTCGGTATCCGAATGATCGGTGGACGCGGCGGCCTCGCTCAGATCACCCTGATAATTGTGTACTGTTCCGCCGCTGTATCCCAAAGAATACAATCCGGCCAATTGCTGTTCGTACATAGCGATGAGCATGTCGAGCTCATCCAGATAATCCTGAGATGCCGATTTTAGCTGAGACGCCTGGTTTTGCATTTCCGCCGCGCTTTCCGCATCGATCCCATTTACGGCGCTTGCCAGTTGTCCAAGCCCGTCCTTTACTTGCACAGAGCCTGTTATGAGGACGGTCGATTGGCAGTTTAACTGTGAAAGACCGCTGGCAAATGTATAGGCGCCGCTTTCCAACTCGCCGATACCGTCATATAGCCGGTTGGCTCCTTTTCTTATCTCCCTGCTTCCGCTCAGAAGATCGCTTGCGCCGTCCCGCAAATCGTCCGCTCCGTCGCGCAGCTCGTCTACGCCGTCCACCAGCTCAACCACGCCGTCCCGGAGACGGTTGACGCCATCGTCAAGCCTGTCGGCTCCATTATCCAGTTTATCCGCTCCATCCAGCAGCTCTGTGGCTCCGTCATCCAGGTCAAAAGCTCCGTCGTCCAACTCCACAGCACCGTCCTGCAGTTCATACAGCTTGTCTTTGATTTCGGTGGTGTCGGGATCGTCAATAGAAAGGGACAGGGGAACCATGTTAAAGGAAATGCCGCTGAGTTCAAAATCAGTGACATTCGCCGTTATCGTAAAGTCCTTATCCTTCCCCGGCAGAATGATGTAGGAAAGCTGTTTATCGCCGCCGACAGTGGCGACGGTCGCATCGGGTGCTTCGATGTTTTTACAGCTTTCACTGTCCAGAGCGAGGGATGCCTGCACGGCATAATTATCCCGCCAAATCTCATTAGTATCGCTTTTCTGATGAACGCCAATGTCGATTTGCAGCCGTCCGCTTTGCCCGGCCAGCTCCGTACCGCCAATAGGTTTCCCATCCAGACGGTAATTTACTGAAATTTCCCACGGGATATCCGTTTTTTCCAGTACGCCCTCATAGTAAAACTTTCCCGTGGTTGCGTTAGTGGTTACGGTAGCTCCATTCAGCCGAACCGGCTCCGTTGTAGTCAGGTTATTCACTTCGCTGTAATTACCCTGATCGGTAATCGTTCCGCCGGATACCACGTCAAAGCTGTTGATCACATAAATAGCATCCACCGATCCGTCGTGCGTCAGGTTGACATAGATGATCTCGTCTTTTGTGTAACTGCCCGCCGAGGAGGCGCTCGTCAAGGTCGGGGCAAGTCTTCCGCTTTCCCTGGCAGCGGAAAATGCAGGCGTCACCGCGTACATTACAACAAGCACGGCTATGGCAAGGCTGCCGATTCTGTTTGCCCAAATCTTCATCAGTCTCACTCCTTATCGGTTTACCGGGACGGATACCGTCACCGGAAGCAACCTCTTTTTTTCGGTCAAATCCTCCTGGGTACAGTAGGTCATGCGGTTTCCCGCCCGGTCGCATACCGTTACGCCGTCCAACTGATAAATACCGGGCGTCTGGTCAAATTTCACCGGCATTTCGCCGGAATATTGATTATCTCTGATTAAGTCAGAGGCCCGCAGCACCTTGCTGATGGTCTTGCCGCTGACAGGATCTTTGAATTTGATCGTGATGTGCTCCACGCCGGAGAGGTCGTCGGAAACAACGGCCCGGATCGGATACCGCGTTTTTTCGTCCTCGCTGTCCCGCACGCCGTTTCCCACCGATATGGATAACAACTCGGGAGGTATGGTGTCCAAATGAGAAGAATTTGCGACAAAAGACGCGCTGAAGGGAAGAAGAAGCTCCGACCTGTCTTCATCTTCATCATCGTCATCGATGGACGCAGACCATGTCCGGCTTTCACCAGTCAGATTTTTAATTACGACTTGTTTTAGCGCAAATGTACCGGACGGCTCATAGGGTGATATGGATATCTCTTTTCGGTAGGTTCCATCCTGCCCGAGATCATCGGAACCTACTGAAATTACATACTTATGAAAATTCTCACTGTTTTCAAACAGCAGCGTCGCTTTATCCAATCCCGCTCCGCTTGCCCGAAAAGTCAGCGTATTGCGTTCTCCCGACACAGTGACCGCGCATGATACGGGTTCCGGTGGGGCTTCGCCTTTTTGGACGGTAAAGGCGGCATTCCATTCCAGCGGAAACTGGCCGCGTTCCTCATCCCAGCTTGTTTGCCCCGTGCTGTAGGAGGCACGATTGCCCTCCTGATCCAGCACAACCACGCGGTGCAGCATATACCGGCCAGAAGGCGCTTCTTTCGGGATTTGCAGGATGCCGCTGTATTCCTCCACGACATCCTCGTCTGAATTGAGAAGCAGCTTTACTGAATATTTCGCATTCCCTGCTTCACGCGAAAAAAAAGCGGTAATGGATTTGACGCCGGAATCGTCATCCTGCGCGTCAGCGGATACGACGATGGTTCCACCGGGGTATACCGTTTTGCTTTGAACCGCAATGGAGGTCAGCTCGGGGAGAACCTCGTCTTTGTCCTCATCCTCTTTGGCAAACGCTTCCGGAGCAAGGCAGATCATCATCACAGCGGTCATTAAAAAAACGGATATCCGCTTCTTCATACGTGATTCCTCCTGACGATAGCATGTTTTGTGTGGGATTTCTTTTCTTGATCTTTTCTCTCATCCTGACCCTCAGACGCTATTGGGCGAGTCCGGATGGTGGGGGTTAACACGCGTTTCATATTCTGAAGCAGATGTGCCGCGCCTGCCTTTCCTTTACAGACCCAACGCGATGCCGCAGCGCATTTTTTCTTCTGTTTATCCGCTTGTAGAAGCGCCTCTTTTTCTTTTGCTTCGTTTTTTTCATGTCGTTCTTTTTTCAGGAAATGAAGCCCGAATGTAGTCTTTTGGAGCAGCGCGTCAAGCCAGACCAGCAGGGCAGGGAGTAATACCAGAACCAGCACGGTGGACAGGGCCGCTCCCCTCGCCAGTAGAATCCCCAGTTGGCTGATCAGCATATTGGTGGAGATCAGGCCCAGCACCAACCCCGCCATCGTGAGGATTCCACCGGAGGTCAAAATGCTGCCGGCAGTATCGGTGATTGTCTGGAGTCCCGCTTTTTGGGGGCGGAGCTTTTCCCGGTTTTCGATATACCGGTTGGCAAACAGGATCGCGTAATCCACCGTCGCCCCCAACTGCACCGAACTGATGACCAGATATCCGATATAGTTGATGCTATCACCCATGAAGTAGGGAACCGCCATATTGATAAAGATGGAGGATTCAATGGTGAACAGGAGAATGAGCGGGATGCTCAGTGATTTGAAGGTTAGCAGTATAATCAGGGCGATGCCTCCGATGGAAATCAGATTCACTTTAACGCTGTCGCCGGTAATGGTATCCTTCATATCGTAGACGTTGACCACCTCGCCGGCCAGATGGTAACTGCCGGGATAGTATTCCTGTGCGGTGTTCCTAAGTTTTTCCACGAAGGCAAAGGTTTTATCGCTTTCGGGAGAGACCCTTGCCGTGATAACCATGCGGGTGTATTCCTCCGAATCCAGCATTTTCAGGGCTTCCCGCGGCACAAACCGGGTAGGGATGGTATTGCCAACCGTTTCCACATAGGACATGATGGAGGACACCTCCGGCATAGCCTTTATTTCCTCTCCCAATGCGATTTCGCTTCCCTTGCTGCCTTTTGGCACCAGCAGCGCGAAAGACTGGGATTCCCCAAAAATCTCATTGATCGAATTCCTGTCCTGCATAACCTTTGAGCCGGGCGCCGACATTTTGGACATGCCATAATCAAAGGCGATGTTTTGTCCCGCAAGGTAACATGGAACCAGTAAAACCGCCACAAACAGAGTAACCGGGCCCTTGAGCCGGTTCGCCACCTTGCCCAATCCTTTGAAAGACGGCATAAAAGACCGATGGCTGGTTTTATCAATCAGCCTGTAACAATACATCGTAAGGCAGGGCAGAAACACCAGAGCCGTAATAAGGGAGCAGATTATTCCCTTGGCCAGCACGATTCCCATATCCGCGCCGATGCGGAACTGCATAATAATCAGGGCGGCGAAGCCGACCACTGTGGTAAGCCCGCTGGAAAGAATAGAGCTTGTCGAGCTGATTACCGCTTTTGCCATCGCATCCATTGGCTCGTGCCCTTCCGCACGGATTTCCGCAAACCGATCCAACAGAAATATGGAGTAGTCGATAGAACAGGCAAGCTGCAAAACCATAGCGGTGGTGTTGGTGACATAGGAAATCTCTCCGAGAAATAGATTGGTTCCCATGTTGATGGCGATGGCAATCCCGATGCTGAACAACAAAAGGAACGGCTCCGCCCAAGATGTTGTTGTGTATAATAAAACGAGGATTGCCGCGGGAATAACAATTAACATAATGCGGCCTAATTCCGTTTTTGTGCCTACCTGCGCGGTGACTGTGTCTACCGGGTTGCCGCTGATGGCTCCCTTTTCTCCAATGATTCCCTCAATCGCGCCGAGGGTTTCTTTTTGATTTTCGGCCTCAATCACGAGGGAAAACAGGGCGTTTCCATCGACATACCAGTCCGCGACGGTTTTCTGATCCTGCGTTTGCAGCGGCACCTTCAGATCAATCTGATCGTCCAGCCAGTTGACGTCTGTAACGCCGGATACCGATTCCAACAGGCTTTTATATTCCAGCGCTTCGACAATACCGGTATCCCGAACCATCACCCTCAGATTTGGAACAGCCTTGTCATAGGAGGCGTTCATCGTGTCCAGAGCAATCGTGGACGCCGCATTTTCCGGCAGATAATCCACCATGTTGAAATTCACCTGTACGCCCGAGCTCATAAACAGGCCCAATGCCGCCATCAAGATAAAGGCAGCTACAACAACGCCTCTAAATTTTAAGGCTGTTTTAATTACTTTTTCCACAGGCACGCCTCTATTCCTCGACAAGAAAATAATAATAGCAATAAATCAAATAATAGATAACCGTTGATTTATCTCCTGTGTTGTATTATACTGATTACGAAAAGGAAAATCTATAATCAAAAACCGCCGTTTTGTTAATTAAGCGACAGCGGGCAAGCAAAATGCCAATTAACTGACGTTTCGGGAGGTAAATTTTTTATGAACGAAAAAAATGAAGACCGTCGTGTGCGAAAAACAAAAAAGGCCCTGCGGGAAAGCCTTGCGATACTGATAGCACAAAAGAATATTCGAGACATATCGGTACAGGAATTGTCCAATCTGGCCGACCTTAATCGAGCCACCTTTTATCTCCATTACAAGGATATCTACGAGTTGCAGCAACAGATTGAGGATGAGGTTGCGGATGAAATCAATACCATTTTGGATCACCATATGCCGACAGTAAGCAAACAGAATCCGTATCCGCTGTTTGTCGCTTTGCTTGGTTATATTAAGGAAAACGCGGGGTTGTGCGATATGCTGCTGAGCGAGAACAGCAACCATTCATTTCTGGAAAAACTGTGTGCGATTATTGAAAAGCGTTGTCTTCACTCCTGGCTGGAGCATCCTCGCTTAAGCAACGCGGAAGAAGATATTTCGTATTTTACCAGCTATATTGTTTATGGCTATGTTGCCGCCATTACAAAATGGGTCAGAACCGGCATGAAGTCTCCGCCGGACAAGTTAGCAGAAATGATGGGCAATATGGGGCTTTACGGAATTGGATTTTTGGAGCGCATTTAGAGAGTATTTAAATTTTACAGGATTTATCCGGTTATTATGTATTTTGTCCTTTTGGCATTAGCTATGTATTTTAGTAATAGTATTGACAGTACAAGAAAGCCATGCTATCATAGTGTATATGCACGAATAAACGATGAGGAGAGGCTCCATGTCGCAGGTGAAAAAGAGAAAAAGCGGATGCTATTGCATCAATCTCCGGCGGGCGGCCAATACACTTTCGAGGCTGTATGACGAGTTTTTAACTCCAACCGGCCTTTCTGTGAATCAGTTTTCGCTGCTTATCAACCTGAATCGTTTGGAAACCGGCAGCGTCAGTGATCTTGCAAGCTTTGTCGGGCTGGAAAGAACCACCTTGGTGCGAACTTTGAAGCCTCTGATTGACAGAGGCCTGATTGCCGATAATTCGGCAGCCGGTCAGCGCAATAGATCCTTGCGGCTTACAGAAATGGGCAAGCAGACAATGGAACAAGGTTTGCCCTTGTGGGAAAGCGCACAAGCGGAAATTGAACGGCGTATCGGAAAAGAAAAAGTCAAAGAGCTTTATGAAATTATAGCCACGCTTATTGGCGAATAATTTTTACGCATTTTCGTGTATATGCACTAATTAAGAGAGTATCCGTGCTTAGTATTACAGTTGTAGAACAGCAAGAAATAGTGTAGAATAGTTTCCGGGTGATGGAAATGGAAATGCCTTCAAAAGAAATGGACAGTGCGTATTTTGAAATGATGGAGCGAATCAGCAAGA
>Ga0153996_1000842_pt1 | contig 13227 bp, 10 predicted proteins | sample TSNC080MetaG_FD_104728 | JGI IMG/M metagenome (GOLD analysis project Ga0153996, IMG submission 104728) | Attine ant fungus gardens microbial communities from North Carolina, USA - TSNC080 MetaG | ecosystem: Host-associated > Fungi > Mycelium > Unclassified | place: USA: North Carolina, Lumber...
GTGATGGAGACCCGAACTAGAGGGAAGGGAACTATAGACCGCGGACTCCGAGGATCCATGGGAACGCTAGCTGATGCGAACCCTACCAGGTTATCTAAGCGATCTCAGGGTTGTCCCCTTACATACCCCCACTTTCTCCTTCTCCCCACAAACCCTTTAGCACGCAATTGGGAACTGTCACCGCTCCCTTTTCTACTTGCTAGTCACAGCTAAATTCCCTTTTGTCCCTTTCAGCATAATATTATCGGAGGAGATCAGGATGTCGTCTAAATAGACTACTACACACTCCGGAAAGTGGTTTTCCATTCGTCCCCTTCGGCAATGTGGACCAAATGATACACATGCCGAAGGTCGATCTTGGTGTAAATATGAGCTTTGCGGGGGGAATCTAAGAGGTCGGAAATGAGGGGAAGTGGGTACCGATCCTTTTTTGTGATTTTATTAAGTCCGCGAAAATCTACACAGAGTCGGAGGGAACCATCTTTCTTTTTTATGAATAGGACCGGAGCTCCATGAGGGGAAGATGTTGAGCGGATGAATCCATTGGTAAGGTTTTCGTCGATGAATTCTTCAATGCTTCCTGTTCGAATTTGGACAAGGAGTAGATGGTTCCTACCGGAGAATGGGAGTCTTTTTCTAAGTCAATTCAGAGGTCGTAAGGATGGTGTGGGGTGAGTGTTTCTGCTTTGGACTTGCTAAAGACATCGGCGTACTCGTGGTATTCTTTCGGAATGGCGGAGAGGTCGATTTCCTCGGAGATGGTGGTGGATTTGGCCTGTATTGTGGAGCGAAATTGGAGGGAAAATGTTTTCGAGCCTGAGAGACGCGAGGCCCAGAGTAGGGCTAGCGCACTGATAATCGCGATATGAGGTCGCTTGGGGTTAGACGGGGGTGTCTCAGATGAGGTGAACTGCAGAGGGTTTTCTGCTGGAGAGAACGGAGGATTTACCAAGGTTTCAACAGAAGGAACAGAAGCTGGACTTTGGAGTAAAGATGGTGGTCGAAAGGATATTGACCCAGAAACCTAGTCAATCAATGGATTGTAGCAGGTGAGCCAAGAGTGACCTAATACCAGAGAACAACAAGAATCAAGCAGAGTGACATAGAAGTCAAGAGTCATGCATTCACCAGAGGGGAATTTTACAGGCAACAATACTACCTTAGAGATAATATTATTCGAGGTTCCATCAAACAGGCATAGTTCCACAGGCGGAGTAGGAGTAGTAGGAAGAGAATGTCCATGAGCAAAGGCAGAGTCCAAGAAACAATGTGTAGATCCAGAGTCTACCAGCGTTCGGATGGGTATAGGCTGGAGATGGTCTGGAGCACACACCAGAGAAGAGACAAGGGGTATACAAAGAGAATTCAGATCGGAAAGAGCGGACGCGTTGAGATGCATTGGACTCGTAGTTGCACAAACGAGTTCAACACGACTCCCAGTTTGTGCTGAGTCTTGGGAGCTGCACTCTAGTTTTCCAAGAGGTTCTCGGAGAGCAGAGTCTCTTGTTCCTCCAGAGTAGTTAATCGTGCCCTCACTGGTTGTTTCCTAGGGCATCCATCTACCTTGTGGTCCTTCGATCCGCAGTATAGACAGAGGTTATTGTCGATACGGCGCTTGCGCTCATTGCCGTTCAATTTACCGTCTCTGCCTAGTTTGTTGGAGAGGTCAACACGCGGAGTGGACAGAGATGGTGATTTAACGATGGAGGATGGTCGTCTGGAGGGTTTTTGGGAACTCCGAGATGGCGCAGTTTGTGGCGGAGTTGTGGATGACTGGGGACGAGACGGAGCGGAGCTTTGTGAGGAGGCGGAGAACTGAGCCATTCTACCCTGTTTTCGGTGGTGACTGTCTGTTGCCTTCTTTTCCGTATTGCAGAAACGGTCTCGTTCGCGATTTCGTTCCCAGTAGTGATTGTCGAAGGTGATTGCCAGTTGATACATGGCATGGAATGAGGTAGGTTTTCCCTGTTCCCGGTTTGCTATCAGGTCCTGGAGGCAATTTGGCAGTCCCTGGTAAAAGCGATGGCATAGAACTGTATCACCCCAGTTCAACTGTGCTGCGTACCGTATGAATTCCACATTATAAGTGGAAATTTTATCTCCTGGCTTCATGCAGAGGTTGTCGATGAGACTAGCAGCATCCCCTACTGGGTCCGAGAGTCCGAAGTGTACTCGGAGCTCTTCCACAAAGAGGTGCCAAGTGAAAAGCCAGGGTTGTGCGTAGCCGAGATCTTCCTGTTGTAATGCGACTTCGAACCAATCTTGCACTACACCGGAGAGGTAGGTCATCACAAAATTGATTTTCTCTTCATTGGTGGAAAACTGCAAAGGGTTGGCACGGAAAAAGAGTTGGCATTGGAATAGGAAGTGATTTAGCTTGTGGGGGTCAAAACCGTCGAAGGTGTCCGGAATACGGGCCTTCGATTGGTGGGGCTTTGGTGCTGATCCTCTGTTAAGGTTTTCCAATAACTGTCAGAGAGCCTCGGCTAGCTGGTTGTTAATGGGATTACGGTCAGCAACAGGTGGAGTAGGAACAGGAATAGGAGCGTCGACCCAGTCTGGGTCGTCGTCGATATGAGGGATAGTGGTGGGGTCCACCCCGTGGAATTCCAAAGGTTCCACCGGAGGTGGGGATGAGCGGGGGCGCACCGGAGTGCGAGGAGTCCCCGATTGGAGATGTCTAGACCTCCTTGGGAGGCCTGAAGTGAAGCGACCGATAGTTCAGTCAGCAAGGGGGATGGAATTACTCCCTGAAGAGGGAGCTGCAGACTGGCGAGACATCAGGATTAAAACACGACAGGAACCGGTATGAGTCTGTAAATTCTGTCAAGGACGGAATTCCAGAGGAGGAAGGTATAAGTAATAGCTAGAAACCACACTCCGTTCCGGAGTAATGTACAATGTCGGGAGGGATGTACTTAGCGATGATAGAAAGAAGGCTCCGGCGGACTGTCAAGGACGTCGGAGCGGAGAACGACTTGTTGAATGACCTTGGCTTCAACTTATGTGTTGCGCCCCGGTCTCCAGTCGTGAGGTTGGTCGCGTATTTCGGAGTGATGGAAGTCGTCGAGACAGAGGTCCTAAGGAGTTGAGTGAAGGAGTTGGAGTGGACAAGATGAGATTAGGACCAGATGACGTTAATTTACAGACTGAGGAATTACATTGTAACTACTCAGTACTTATAGGAAGTCTGGAATAGGAGGAGAGTAGTCCACTATGCTATCCTACTATTATTAATATTAGGAGAATAATTAGGAGAAATAAATTATATAATTATCATATTTCTGGAATATGACATTATTGCTATTTCAAGTACAAAGGCACTATCATATGTAGAACAATAAGTAGTAGCATATGATAGTCTGTTCTAGTGCACAAACTATCACAATTCTGTATTTAAGAATTCATAGTCTTGTAGCGACTTAGCCTGAGACAACTTAATCACCCTCCAAGTCTGAGTTGACAAGAAGAACTCAATAGAGTTCCTGTTAGATTTTCTATACTACTTATACAACTACTACATAGTCTGTGCACTGTTTTCCCACATTCATCATATGACCTATTATGTGACATCACCCTGTGACTTCCTATCATGTGACCATAACACTTGTGACATGACACTTTCCCACACTCCCTCCTGTGTAGTAAGTCCAAAAGAAAAAAAAAAGAAAAGAAATATAAATAATAACTTAGCCACTTTGCCAAGTCATGACAAGTCTGAGAATTAGACCTCAAACTTACTCTTGTTACTGTCTAAACTTCACTTCTAAGCACTTTTTGAATCTAACCTCAATAATCACAAATTAAGTAAGTGACCATTTGTGATAGACAGAATTGGTTACCAGGAACTTTTGGTAACCAGAAGTGACAAAGGAAGTCAAGAAGTATGTAGAGTCTTGTGATGCATGTCAAAGGAATAAGAATCACATAGAAGTACCAGCAGGAAAATTAATGCCTAATGTAGTACTAGAAAAACCCTGGAGTCATATAACAGCAGACTTTATTACAAAGTTACCACTAGCACAGGGATATAGTGCAATATTAGTAGTATGTGATATAATGACAAAAATAGTACACTTTGTGCCTACTATAGAAAAGACTTCAGCAAAGGGAGTGGCAAGACTGTTCTGAGATAATATCTAGAAATTACATGGTTTGCCAGAAAATATTATTATGGATAGGAAAGTATAGTTTGCAGCAAGGATGATGAAAGAGTTGAATTAGATACTAGGAATTGACACTAAACTGTTAACAGCCTATTACCCACAAACAAATAGACAGATGGAGAGAATAAACCAAGAACTCAAGCAATACTTAAGAATGTTCATAAATCATTGTTAGGAGCAATGGCCAGATTAGTTGGCAATAGCAGAGTTTGCCTATAATAACAAGTTGCAAACAAGTACAAAAGTGTTACTGTTCAAGGCAAACAATAGATGGGATCCATGCATAGGGTTCAAGATAAGAAAGAAAGGAATATTTAAGAGAGCAGAAGAATTTGCAACAAGAATAAAGGAAGTGCATGAAAAAGCAGAAGCAGCACTAAAAAAGAGTTAGGAAGAGATAAGAAAGTATACAGATAGGAAAAAAAGCAAGCTGGAGAAGTACAGAGTAGAGAACTGGGTACTGTTAAGTACTAAAGATCTTAAGTTCCAAATGAGGGAATAATGATGGGGATTGAAATCTAACAAGGGTGAATAGGACAGGTCAGAGAGACAGAATCTCCAAGCTGCTTCATAGTTGTGTGCAAACAAGTAGGCACTAGGGAGATGATTCAAATAATAGAGAGCTTATGAATGGGAATAATAAAGAATATTTAATAGAAACCTAAAAAGTAAAAATGTTTTTAGTATCTACTCAAGAGAACTCTCACCAATCCAGATCTCAAAGACATGTATTCATCTCACACTGCAACACTACCCTTCTTAGTCTAGTCTAGTAGCCTGGCTCACTGTCAATACAGCAGAACTACCTAGAACTCCTATACCCTTGTGCAGGCTCTACTTCAACTAACTATACAGCTGAAAACCTACTCTGAAAATACATAGCAAGCTATTAACTCCTAGTTGAGTAAATGTCCAAGCCTTTTTTAAGGTCGAGTATCCTTTTGAGGGAAGGTTTTTACATAAAAAAAAAAGTGAAATAAGAACTCAATCACTCAAATAGCCTTTCAGCTCTAGAGCAACAGAGAGGGATAATGGGGTAATAATGTTAAGACTCTAGACCACAAGATAAATATAGGTTTCAACCTTGAGCCTATGTCAACACTTGATATCTTTATGTTCCTTTACTAAGGGTCTAGTCAAGGTTTTCAGTGAAGTTATATTGAAAGTGAGAAGTACAAGACTAATGTCATACTCTGCACAAGAGTCCAAGAACTAAAGAGAATGTGGGGTTTCAAGAGTAAGGATATTTACACAAGAACCACAAAAAGAGAGAACTTGCTGTTCTTGTCTTTTCTGGCTTTTATTTATACTAGTCTCTAGTGTTATAGATGTTACTATCCAAGAAATGTCCAAGTGACTAGAGGTAACTAGTTGAGTTAATATCTATAGATAAATGAGTCCAAATATTCTCTTTTAGAAAAGAGTCTATGAATAAGCTATCAATGCCTATGTCATTGTCTGAGGTTTATCCAATATTTCTCCTATGAGTCCAATGTCTTTATTAGAAACCCAAATGTCCTATCACTCTTATAAAGTTATTTATAACTTTTATCATTGATTTCATCATCTTTCTCCATTGTGTCCTTGTTATCTATAAGCTCTTGAATCAACTATTTATTATCACTCTATGGTTGATAATATTAATAGTTCTATTCCAGATCCATAACAAATAGTGTAATATCCTCTCTTCTGTGCCCTAGAGTATTTTATTAGGATTACAAATCACAGATACAACAAAAGAAATGAAATAAAGAAAACTTCCAAATTTCCAAAAATAGCAAAAGAGAAATGATGAGGCCATATCCTATTCAACCATGTGGCTATAACTCCCTACTCCTCTAAGTCTACTCCTGGGGTTCTTCTTGTGGCATGTATCTCTCAAGCCTCTTGATGAACAGTAAAGAGAGATGTTGATCTCAAGTCCATCTGCTCCCAAGCATATTGTCTTTATCAATTCTCTCTTCTGCCTCTTTACCTGATCCCTTTAGTCCTTCTTCTACTCCTTTTATACCTCATCACATCTTCAAGCCTTAGTCTTCTTCTGTTATGTTTGCAATGCACCCCTTAAGAGAGCTCATCTTTCTAGTTTTATTTATATTTAACTATCTGGAACAATAGCTATGATCTGACAGTAACTGTAGTCTTTCTAAGGGTTAATGGCTACTGAGATATAACACTATTCTTATGGAAGTAAACTTCCTATCTGTTACAAACTTCATTTGGCCATATCTCCATCAATTCTTTGACAATTCACATGATATTAACAGCTCCCAAAAGCCCTTGAGAAGACCTTTTAATTAATACTAGTTATGTCTTGAGGCAATCAATATTGGCCAAGATATTGAGCAAATCAGTAGGTAACCACCATGGTACCACATATTAAATTGCCAATATCTTGGAAACCATCATGATCTAAGCTTTGCTTTTAGACATCAGAGAAGCCCTCTTTATACCACTCAGAATGAGCCTAAAACAACACTGAGGCAATTAATATTAGTGGAGATATGAAGACCTCAATGTTTGTACATAGACTTTATTAATTATCCATAGATAGTCATCTGTCCTTTTCTTAGAACAAAGGACAGCCTCCATATGGTTAAGTTATCTCTATTTCCAGTACAAAGGCACTACCATATATGGAACAATAGATAGTAGCATGTGATGATCTGTCCTAGTGCACAGACCATCATTTTTCTGTATATAAGAACTCATAGTCTGAGGATTAGACCTCAGACTTAACAACATCTTTTGTCACTATCTAAACTTTGCTTTTGATTATCAAATAATCAGATCACAAATCAGTAAGTGACCATTTGTGATACTTCCTAAGGTTCTACTGCTCTTGAGAGCATTCTAGAGGAGAGTTCTGTTATGAATCTGATATATAGTGCTCTAGGTAGGTTTTATGAGGTCTATATAGTAGTGGTTGCAGCCACTATTCTGCTACTTGAGTGGTATACACAAGTCCATGACAGAACTTCCAGTGGTTGGTTATCTCTAGGAAGTCAGACTTATTTCTCAAGCTGGCTTATAGTTTAATTATTGTGAAAAATATCACTTCTATTGCCTAAAAAGGCTGTCTGGTGTGACAATAGAAGAAGACAATGATGAAATAGGTAATATTAGGGACCTATACAATGAGTTGTGAAGAATCCTCAGAACAAGAAACCTTGAGAGAGAAATAGTGTTATAACTTGGTAAAATGGCTAAGTCAATATTTATTTTTCTTTTCTTTTCTTTTAGTCATATTAGGATACATGGGATACTAGCTAGGGTTAGGGTCAGTATTGTGTATAGGTAGTTCAAGAATCTAATAGGAACTTTATTGAGTTCTTCTTATCAACTTAGATAAGGAGTGGATCTAAGTCATTATAGTTAAGGTCTTATATACTCTCCTTATCTGAGTTGACAAGGAGAACTTGATAGAGTCCTTGTTTAATTCTTGTATACTACTTATATACCTTTCACTATTTACTTTTATTTGTAAAGTCCTATATGCCCTAATTTATCTAGCTATCTTGCATGTCTGATCTTTAGAAACTAAAAGAAAAATAAAATAAAATAAAATAAATATTTACTTGGCCAGTTTGCCAAGTTATGACATGCAATACAGCCTGAAATGGCATGTTGTTGGCTGTCAGCAGTAATCTTATTAACTGATAAAGTAGCTAAGCCTTATCTTCTCTAAAAACAATTTAAGGTTAGACTATATGATGATATCAAGCACAAACTACATCATATGAGCTACTACCAAGCTCAACAGGAGATACCAGAGGATGATATTTATGATTACAGTCTTTGGGATATAAATAGGATATTAGTGGGAATAGGAAGAAATCTTGCTGATTTTCTACCAATGTCTCTTCCACAATAAGAGTAGGGTCACAGAATATCCAATCCTCTCTTACAGGCTGAATAATATGATGTAAATGAAATGGCAATTTTGGTGGATGTAAGAGCAATCTTCAATCCTGACCAAGCTACTGCTTTTAATACTATTCTAGAGTCTATTACCAACAATTAAGGTTATTTTTTCTTTATCATGCTGCTGGTAGTTATGGGGGGACATTTCTCTGTAATGCTATTGCTACTGAGGTTAGAAAAAGAGGTCAAGTAGCATTGTATATGGCATTATCTGGAATTTCTACTCTTTTGTTAGATAGAGGAAGAATATCTCATTCACACTTCAAGATTCCTCTTTCTATTCATAAAGATTCTGTGGCTGGACTCAAACACAATGGTTATATGTTTCCTGTTCTCCAACAAACTAGGGTTATCATTTGGGTTAAAGTTCCTATACAGCACAAGTATGATATTGATGCTGTTAATTGATGTCTAAGGGACTTGCTTGAAGTAAGTCATCACTTGCACTTGATAGCTCTTGAATTGACATATTATCTAGAATAATTATCCATTTGGTGGAATCACAGTGGTATTTATCAAACTTTGTCTGTTGTGCCTAAAGGAACACATTAACAAGTGGTAGCAGTATCTCTCTGCAGAGAAAACTTATAGAGATATATCAAGTTCTTACATCTCAGACATAATATGCACTTGGGTCACTCTGAAGCTGACAATCAACATGCTTAGTAGTTGTTGGAAATTGGTACTGGGTCAGCTATGAATGACAATGAAATGATACAAGTTCCTCAGTCCATAGTTTGTGCTAATCTCAATGCTCTTATCAATGGGATTTATCTGGGAATTGACAACTCAAGAGCTCAAGATGACCAGTACTTCTTAGATTGTATTATTCTCTATCCTAGAAATGATGAGGTATATGATATCAATGAGACCATTCTCCAACAGTTCAACCCAGTACCAAATGCAGAGGTCCATATGCTGAGAAGTGTAAACTCTGTGTCAGAGAAAGATAGAATGCACCATGCTTATTCTGCAGAGTTCCTTTAACAACTCAATGCTAGTAGATTACCTTTTGCTTTACTTTGTCTTAAGGTTAGCTGTCTAGTTATATTATTAAAGAACTTGGATCTAGAAGAAGGACTGTGTAATGGGACAAGAATAGTAGTGTTGAATATAAGGAAAAAGGTGCTCCAATTAACAAGAACAGGAGATTCAAAGACAAGGTTATGTTGATTCCAAGGATCAGGTCATTACCTAATGCAGAGACATTACTTGTACCACTCAAGAGACTTTAGTTTCCAGTCAGGCTAAGCTTTGCTATAACTATCAACAAGTCTCAAGGACAGTTAGTAGAACATGTGGGAATTAATTCAGTACTTCTTCCAGAGCAGAGCCAAGAGAGCAGAAGAACACTCAATGTAGTATATAAAGAAGTATTTAATAGCATTAGATTGTATATATATGTAACAATGGACTTGAGATTGATTTTTACTGTAATTTGAGAGATAAAGAAATGAGTTAAAATATGTATAAAAAGAAGACTGACTTTAACCTCATAAACTGTTGGAGGAAGGGAGCACAACAATCTTCTAGACAACACTATCTACTATTCCACAGACTATTGTAGAAAAGGAGCATAGTAGACTGACTTCAACACAAACTTAACAAGCCAGGCCAAAGGCCTAGATAAAAACCTTGTATATACCTATGTGCCATAAGGTAGGAATGAGGAGAGTATATGGCAGACATGAGGTCTGTTGAGTAAAGAACATATCCCAATAATAAGACACTGACTGAGCTATTGTACATATAAGAGAATGTCAATGAAAGAAGTGGAATATATGTTGGACTTATGAAGAACACCTGCATAACATGAGATCAATCATGCCACTATATCTCCTGACTAAGGATAGATGACTAAAAAGAAGGTCAGATAAACAGATGAGTGATGCTATAGTAAATACATAACTTAGTAAGTGATTGTAAGAGAAGGCACCTAGCACAACATAGTGACCTTTAGCACACTAGTCACTCACATAGTATGAATAGTACTTAAGGAGCTTCAACTAGAAGGTAGTATGATGATATGCATAAAAGATCAAGTATATCCAAGATGACTAATTTGAATATGTTATAATTATTATTCTATTTACACTCTCCCTCACTCAGTGCACATTTTGTGCATGCAAGCATAATCATGCTCTGACCAGTAGTCACTGGAATATTAGCCCCAATTGTTCTCAGAATTTGACAAATTTTTGCTGGCCCAAATTTTTGGTGAACATGTCAGCTGGTATCACAAAAGGTCACTTACTTATTTGTGATTGGTGGTTTGATACTTGAGAAGTTCAAAAAATGCAAATTTAAGATGGTGACAAAAGCAGTTGTTAAGTTTGAGGTCTAATCCTCAGACTATGAGTCCTTAAATACAGAATTGTGATGGTCTGTGCACTAGTATAGATCATTATATGCTACTACCTATTGTTCTACATATGGTAGTGCCTTTGTGTTCAAGAATGCAATAAATTAACCATATAGAGGCTGTTTTTTGTTCTAATAAAAGGCAGATGAGTATCTATGGGTAATTAGTTAAGTCTATGTACACAACATTGAGGACTTCATATCTCCAGTAATATTAATTGCCTTGGCATTATTTTGGACTCATTCTGAGCAGTATGAAGAGGGCTTCTTTTGAGCTTAGAAACAAAACATCAATAATGGTGGTTTCTGAGATATCAGTGATTTAATGAACAGTACCATGGTAGTTACCTATTGATTTGCTTGATATCTTGACCAATATTAATTGCCTTGAGACATGACTGGTATCAACCAAAAGGTCTTCTTAAGGGCTTTTTGGCATCATTAAGACTGTAGAAATCATTGAAGAATTGATGGAGATATGGCTGAATGAAGTTTGTGACAGCTAGATTCTCACTACCCTCTATGTAAAAGAGAGATACTTTCCCTTGAGTCATGGAATCACAGATAGTGTAATATCTAATGTCAATGCACTTATTTTGAGATTTGGTAATAAAGTTGCTGGCCATAAAAATAGAGCCCTAATTGTCAGTACTGATCTGTATAAAGCCAAGTTCAAGGAGAATAGAATAAATCCAAATACATTGGTCACTGCAATCTGAGAGGGCTATATATTCTGCCTCAGTAGAAGACAGAGCAACAGTCCTTTGTGTCTTAGATACCTGTAAGGGGACTACCCTAGAGCTATGCTTAGTGATGTGAGTAGGTTCCCACCTAAGAGCCGCCATCTCTCTGATCGCATTCCCACTGCCTCCTTCCCTTCTCTCCGTTGACATCTTGTGTGAATCCTCTAAATCTATTATTGGACAATGTGTGAATATCTGTCAGGTACCATGAGAACAGTGCCTTGATGATCTAGTAGTATAAATACTAGTCTTCTGTTGTAGATATACCTTAGTTGAATATCACCTTAGCTTCAGGATCTACCCATTAGCTTAAGAGGTCTTCGCCTTAGTGCTAGAATCGACCCCTAACAATACCTAGCTAAAACTTCCCCTGTAATCATGACATAATAACCTATTTGTGACTTGTGATTGTCTGAATTTGATGCCCAATCAGAGTTGGTACAGGTATATACTCCAAGTTTAGAGTTACCCTTATAGACTAGAGCATAGTTTTGGGTACCAACTAGGTAGCGACATATGTAATATGCTCTGTTGAGATGATTTTGGGAAGGGTTAGCAGTATGATGGGCTAGTTAGGTGACAAAAAAAAGTAATATTGGGTTGTGTTCCTAGTATAAAGTATAGTAGAGAGCTAATAATTTTTTGGAAGCAGTTCTGAAGTGCTGTGTCAATAAGACCTGAGGTTTTTGTAGGGTAGTAGCCAGTTAGGAGAGAAGTTAGTATAGGTTTCATATTCTCCATGCAAAAACACTGTAGTACCTTTTGTAGATAATCAGTTTGATCTATATATATGTAGTGTCTGTAAGGGCAACTGGGCACAAGACTCCAGGAGAATCCTCAGTAATATTACAGTCTGCAGTTAGGATACAACTTACCTCCAGGAGAATCCTCAGAGATTAGAATGAGGCTCCTGGAGGGATACTCTACATTATATACATCCTCTAATGTCAGGGTCAGCAGGATCGGAGCTAAACTAGGATGTTTAAGTATCACTAGTAAACAGGCTAAGGTAGCTCCGGAGGGTTGTCATGCCGTTCAGGGGTAGGAATGGAGGTGTCCCCTTACAGTGTCCTTACTAGACTATATGTGTTACCAACTTCATTTGGCCATATCTCCATCAATTCTTTGATGATTCTCATGATCTTAATGGTGCTGGAAAGCCCTTAAGAAGACCTTTTGATCAAAATTAATGATGTCTCGAGGCAATTAATATTGGCTGAGCTATTGAGCAAATCAGTAGGTAACTGCTATAGTACCACTATTAAATTGCCAATATTCTTGGGAACTGCTACAATTGACGCTTTGCTTCTAGGCATCAAGAAAAGCCCTCCTCATACCTCTCAGAATAAGCCTAAAACAATGCCAAGATGATTAATATTTGTGGAGATATGAAGTTCTCAACATTTGCACATAGACTTAATTAATTACTCATAGTGTCAGGAATGACTTCTGGATTTTGTCTTTTGGGGATGGCCTCAACTAAAGGTTGTGCCTTCTCCTACACTCTCCTCTTGTAGTATTTCAATGAATAAAATTGAGAATAGATGAAGTAAGGACAAGAGATGAGTCTTTCTAAGAAAGAATAAAACTAACTAACTATAAAGTAATGATGATGCTTAAGTACTTTGGAGCAGCTTGGAGAGGTGGAGCTGATGACCTAAGCATTGATTAAGTAAGGCAGAAGTTCAATGTGTGCGCTGAAAGAGGCAAAAGAGATGTTTACTGTGACAAGCAAGTAGAAAAGGTGGTGACAGTTCTCAATTGCATGCTAAGGGGTTCATGAGGAGAAGTAGGAAGTGGGGGTATCAGAAAGAAATTAAAAAGTGAATATGCAGCTTATTTGGAATCTAAGTATAGAAGGAATAATAGAAGTTCAATCTAGATCCTATCTGTATGGTATCCCTAAGGTATCCACCTTTACACACCATAACAAGCTCACTAGTAGAATAGTCAGTAAACCACTCATGGGCCTTACCACACTCAATCAAGCCCTCATCCACACCCCCACACCAAACCTTATGGGTGTGATACAA
>Ga0153996_1000843_pt1 | contig 13226 bp, 14 predicted proteins | sample TSNC080MetaG_FD_104728 | JGI IMG/M metagenome (GOLD analysis project Ga0153996, IMG submission 104728) | Attine ant fungus gardens microbial communities from North Carolina, USA - TSNC080 MetaG | ecosystem: Host-associated > Fungi > Mycelium > Unclassified | place: USA: North Carolina, Lumber...
ATGAAGCTTTTAATAACTGTATAAAAGTAAAATCAGCAGATGGACTACAACTTTTTAAAAAAGATAGATATATAATGTCTTTATTTACTGGATTACTTCCAGTAAATAAAAATGATATAGTTACATTATATATTAAAGATATAGATCATTATAGTTTTATAAGTAAATTTAATATACAAAAAAAGAAATCTAATGATGTAAATATATATATTAGATACATGAAATGCACTTAATGAAAAGGTACATGGGAAACCATGTACCTTTCTCTTTTAATTTTACAGGGATAACATTAAAATAAACAAATTATGAGTGTTAGGGGTTGATGATATGGCTAATAAAGAAGACTCACCTTTAAGGTTATCTGGTATAAGAAAATTGGCTCAATCTGTACAAAATAATATAGATGCATTATATCAAAGGACTCATTTCTCTTCGCCAATGAATTACAGAAACTTAGCAGATATTAGAAATAATATGGATAAAACTATAGACGATGTTATTAATAATAATATTAATAATGTTGGATCTCCTAGTATAAGTCGTTTATATAGTAGATTAAATGACTCTCAAAAAGACAAAAGTGTTATAAATGATTTGACAGATATGTTTAGTGATAAAAACTTAACTGATAGTATAATGAACACTTATATGCAAAATACATATTTAAGAGATCAAGATCATGAAATAGATGTGGTTTGTAAATATATGCCTAAACTATTAGAAGCTTTAGAAGTAAGAAAGGATAATGTTCTAGCATCAGACCATTTTTCTAAAGACTTTGTAAATATAGTTAGTTCTTCTAGTATTAGTAGAGAAGGAGATTTTAATAAGAGAATAAAGTTTCTTAAAGAAACTTATAATTTACAAGAACTTATAGAAACATGCTATGATAGAGCTTCTAAATATGGAGAGCAATTTGTGTATATTGTCTCATATAAAAAAGCGTTTAAAAGATTATTAGATAATAGAAATAAAACTGGTTTGGGAGTTCCTAGTTTTAGTAAAATAACTATGGAATCTAAAAAGATTATTTTTGAATCAGGTATAGATAAAAAGGATAATCGTGAAATAGAATTATCAAAAGATTATAACTTAGATAGTAATTTTAATATAGAAATAGAACTCAGCAATTCTTATGTTATTGAATCGGTAGTAAGTAATTTAATTTCTGCTAATTCTAAATTATCATCTATAATGGAAAGTGTTAACGCTATAGATGAAGCAGCAGAACCTAATTTTGAAATTGGTAAGGGAAGTCTGCTTGATAAATTAGACTATGGAGATTTTGAAAAACTAGATAAAACAAAAGATGGATTAATAGATTTAAATAAAGAGGAAAAGCGAAATGAAATAAAAACTCCTGGATGCGTAATTAAATTAATAGATAGATCGAATATAGTTCCAATTTATATAGAAGATTCATGTTTAGGTTATTATTACTTAGAGTTTAAAGAAAATGACGATTTTACAAATATGGTTAGTTTAAACGATCCTATGATGGGTATTAAAGGAAACAATTCTACTGCAAAAATGTTTAACCAACCAGATGAAGTAAAAAAAGATCAAATGCTCAGGTATATGTCAAATAAACTATCATCTTATATAGATTCTAAATTTATAAATGCTAACCAAGATTTGAGAAAAGAAATTTATATGATATTGAAACATAATGATGTATTTAATATGAATTCTACTGAAAAGATTAAAGTAACATTTTTGCCCCCAGATGATGTACATCATATATACTTTAAAAAAGATCCTAAAACTCATAGAGGTATATCTGATTTGTCAAAGGCTCTATTTCCTGCAAAACTATATTCTAGTTTATATATAACCAATTCTATTGGCGTGATGACTAGAGGACAAGATAAAAGAGTATATTATGTAAAACAGAGTGTAGATACAAATATAGCTAAGAATCTATTAAATACAATTAATCAAATTAAAAAAGGAAATTTTGGTATTAGACAGATTGAAAATATGAATTATATATTAAATATAACTGGGAGGTATAATGATTATGTTATACCAAGAGGCCCAAATGGAGATGCTCCTGTAGATTTCGAAATATTACAGGGTCAAAATATAGAAATAAAAACTGAACTTATGAATGCATTAGAAGAGATGGCTATTAATAGTACAGATGTCCCAATAGAAGTAATTAATACAAGGCAAAGTATAGATTATGCAATACAATTAACAATGACTAATTCTAAATTTCTAAGAAAAATATATAATAGACAATCAATGTACCAAAAAGATTGTAGTGAAATGTTGACTACTATCTATAATGCTGAATATGAAACTAATGAAGTTATAGAAATGATGTTACCACCTCCAATGTTTTTAAATATTACTAATACTAATCAGATTATGGATAATGCAGCTAGTATGGTTAATAATATTGTAGAAACAGAAATGTCCGATGAACAAGATCCAAGTGTAAAAGCTATTTTTACAAGAGAATTAAGAAGACATTATTTAGGATCTTATATTGATTATAATAAAATAGATGAAATAAAGAATCGTGCAGAACAACTATCTAAAATAGAAGCCAAAAATCAGTCAGAAGAATAAACAAATAAAATGCAAGTATGCTATTAGCATACTTGCACTTATATTGTTAACGAGAAGAAACATCTGTAAGATTCGTAACACTGTTATATTTGAATTTTGGTTCACGGAATTCAAAGGTGCTAAGAATCCAATTCAAATACTCTTGAGCTTTTGCGGTAACTTGAGGATTAGAAATCGGAAATCCATTCATTTCGACTCCTATCTCTTTCCACTCATAAGTTCCTTTTTCAACGTTATAAATTTGTAGTTCTGCGTTTGTTAATTGAGCACAAGTAATAAATACTGCTTGCTCGATCAACCTCTTTGTGTTATCTGTTACAAAATAAAGTAAGTCAAAAGTTTCATACTCATAACCAGGATCGGTAATTGCTCCACTTTCAATCAAACCATGATAGGTTTTAACTTGAGTACGGGCATCTTTAATACCAGTTAGGAACAATTCGTGGAAACGATTGAAAATAGATCCAGATTTCTCATTATATCTCATAGAGAATTGAGAAGATCCTTGTCTATTAACTTTTGTGATTACTTGAAGAGTATTAATACCATTATTTAGATCGCTAGAATCCGTAGTGATATTTTCTAACCCATCAAGTCCACGAAATTCATATTCTAAAATATGTTTATAGTTATCAATAAGACTTTTATAAGATGAGTTGGTAGCTGCAAGAGTTTCTAAATATTTAGGAATCCTGCATACAATCAATTCTGGATAACCAGTTTCAAAAAGATTAAACTGTGCCAGATTTGTAAAATCTGTAACACCTCTAAACAATGAATATTGTGTAACATTTCGTGGTGTCTTAAGACCCTCAAAAATATTTTCACTATTAGTGGTCGTAGCCATTTTATTTTATCCCCCTTTCCATTAAGACGGTAATGCAATAATTTTGAAGTATTCAGCCTGACCGTAATTACGGAACTGAACTTTCAAAACTGCATAGAATATTTTATTCGATGTGTAAACTGGATCTTGGGTAAAATCAGGAGTTATAGTCAAGAAATTATGAGATTTCTTATCTATAACCTGTTGTACATCCTGTACGTATTTAGTTAAATCGTCGCCATCGAGAAAGTTATAACGTGATTTAGGACAATGTTCACGAATAGCGTTGATAAGTTCATGAATAGCAAACATATTATTTCCATAGCTTAATTGAGTATGTTCTTCTTGTGAAGTCCATTGAGTTTCTAGAACCAATCTATTATTCAAGTAAGAGCAATAGTTAATTCTCATATTTTCCATAATTTTCTTTTGGTCAACAGCAGGAGTTTGTTTAGGAATGAAATTAACAGTCCCTTTAATAACTTCGGGGAATACTATTTCATGTAGAATTCCAGCAAGTGGACGATTAATACCATTTAAGAAATGTCTTACTAATCTAGGTGCAAGTGAATACATTATTGTTACAGTAATTTGTTTTTTAGTATAAGGATCATAGACATCCCAGCTATTATGGTATGACATACCAAATATATTATGACGACTTTCTTTATCAGCAATCTTAATCTCTTCTAGAGATTTAAGACCAATACCTAAGTCGCGTAGATATTCTACGTCTTCTCTAAATGTAACAAAATCTTCTATTGCTCGTTTAATAATAGGATCAAAATTAGCATCAAGAACAAAGTTAATTCTTGTATTATCTAAGTCATATATATTATCAGTTAATTGTCCGTTGTAGAATTTAACTACTTCAGATGCATAAGTTGCAGCTTTAATAGGAGCGTCTCCAAATAATCCATTAGATCCTCCGATTAAAGAAATACCATAAGCGTTTCTAAGATCTATTGTATTATCTACCACTACATTACTTATTGTATTCCCTTTATTATCGCAACCAAATAAAATATCACCATATTTGTAAGTTTCATCGGTATCCCCGATTATATAAGAAATATTTTCAATCATAGCTTTTATTTCATCTTCAAAAATCCTAGCTCTAACTTGAGTAGAATTGGATTGAATAATATTTTGAAGATTTATATTTGTATCATTTTCTATAATATCTGGATGAATAGTAAACTGCCATGTTTCGATAACTTCATTATCTTCTAAGATCTCAATAATATTTTTAAAATATTGGCTAGATTTTTGAATATTGGTATCGCTACTCATTCTAAATTTCTTTTTACTAACCCCTCTACCAACATCAGTAATTAGACATAAAGCATACTTACCATCTTCTCCAACTCTATTAGTATGAGCATTTGGGGTTAAAAACGCTGATGCCATATTATCAACATCATTACCAGCTATATTTACAGTTTGTAATTCATATGAAATTTTACAACCTTGAACCAAAATTGGAGAGTTGCCATTTGGATCTGTTGTTTCATCTCCGCTAGTAGTTAAATATAGTGGATTGCCATAATTATCAGTTTTTTGAGTTTGAACCTTTGTTACTTTTGCTAAAACTCCAATATTTGCGAGTCTTGAATCTTCAGCAACTATACGTTTTATATATAGTCTACCACCAGCATTAACAATAGCGCCAGCTTGAATTGATACCTGGCCATGCTTTTCAAAACTTGGTGTTCCATAGTGCGTATAAAACGTTTTACCCATAATAGTCTGATCATCTTCTGTACCTTTATCAGACGTAATATGAGTCATAAATATAGGGCGAACTAGTGAGTCCTCTACAGGAGCATCTATTTCTGGAATGTAACTTTGGTCTATAAGTTGAAACCTAGTTCCTGGAATAGCCATATTTAATATCCTCCTTTATAGTAAAGTTTGCAATTATTTAATGAAAAGTTTCCATTAAACTATTTTATTCTTATGTCCTATGTAGTAGTGGAAAAATCGCATAATTTTTAATAAATGTACTAATCAAGCCATTATAATTTTCTCCATAGGAGATTCTTCTCCATCTTTAGCCATTATAGCACTTACTAATGCCTCATCCCAATTTTCGCTAGTTATAGCAGTATATGGGCTTATATATTTAGGTATAGTTTTAATACTAACTGGTAGGTAATTAGTCATGTCCTTTTCATTAGATAATCTAAATGGTTTACTAAGATCTTTTGGATCTCTGCATTGCTCTGATATAACTATTCCAAATAGTTGTATATTTACTCCATATTTAGACCCGTTTACCTCCATAGTTTTTAAATAATATTTTTGTAATTCATTATATGGTATAGTTGTTGGAATCTTTCCTGTTATTAAAAACATTTGGTAAAAATCTTCTACATTTTTAATATCATTAGGAACTTTGGTGGATACTATAATTTGATCCCCTTCTTTATATTTTAATAATCTATAATCTTGTTCTTCGCTATTCTTTATAAGTTTTATATTTTTAACTTTTTCTATAGCATAAGGTTTAGTTAAAAGCACAGACGGAAATTTAAATGTTTTTAATCCTATGTTTTTACCGTTTGTCTCTATAGTATAATTTAATATGCCTAAAATATTTACATATTCTCCTATTATAACTGCGTTCTTTGTTTCGAAAAAGTACTCAGGAACATAAAAAATAAACTCTCCCTCTCCAGAAAATAATATAGAATCATTGTCTCTTTTTAGAAATGAATGTTTTATTCTAGTATCAGACATTATAACCCCTCCTTTATTTAATTATATAATAGTTTGTTAAATAGGCAAAAAAATAAGAAGATGAATTATTATCTTCTTATTTATTGATTAAATGATATTAATCATTTAATAGGTCAATTTCATCGTCATCTTCCTTATCCACGATATCGTATAATTTCATTTTAATAATACGTAAAGATTTTTCAAATGGTTTGATATCAACTCCTAGCGCTTCTCTAAAACTCTCATGCGATTTCATAGCCTTTTCAATACCAAACCCTTTACTTTGTTTTGTAAACACACCAACGGTATGTACCATTTTATGACCAAAGAGTTTGTACTTTAAACTAAGTACAAATACCTTAGTTTTTTTCGTTTCATAAATCAAAGACATATCTTTTACATCGTTACTCATAATAATCTCTCCCTTTTAAAATATAATATTAAAATAGAAAAATCTATTTCAATTTCAATTAGGTACAAATGTTCCTAATTCTATATTCTCTGGTTTTGTTTTTGCTTTAATATTTCTACGAGTCTTAATATTATTAGCGATAATACTACCTGTAATAGTTTCGATATCCCCGCCAGATTCAATATAATAACCAGAATTAATATTACCATTCGCGTAAATATTATTACTATAAATACCGCAATGAGCTTCTATATCTCCACAAGCTCTAATATTTTCTCCAACAAAAATACTCCAGCCAGCTTTAATACTTCCCCCAGAGACGACATCTTCGCCAACGTCAATATTCCAACCAGATTTAATATCTCCACCAACTTGGATATGTGATTCAACTTTAATATCTGCAGCAATTAAATTTCCAGTTATATTAATACTGCCACTAGAAACAATGTTTCCTGCAAAAATTATACTACCATTATGATTAATATCACTTACTTTTAAAATAGTATCCGCATATCCAAACTTTTCTAAACATAATTCAGCAAACCTAGGATCATAGACTGCAAACGCGTCTAGCATTTTTTGATATTCAGCTACCCCTTCAGGAAACTCCCTATCAAACAACAAATCTAACTTATCATTATACCCAATACCATTTGCAATTAACATTTGCTTATTTATAAACATTAAACCCACTCCTTTTTTAAATTAGTATAATATTCACTTCACTATAATAATATATAAGTATAAATATATTTACAATAATAAAAAATAACAGGTGGAAACCACCTGTATTTATTAATCAACAATCATCATTAGGTACAAATGTTCCTACTATGATATTATTTGGTTTTGTTTTTGCTGTAATAGTTGCATATTTTTTATCAGAAATTGGTAGTGATAATCCAGCATAAATACCATTATCTTTACCAATATTGATATCTCCACCAGCTTTAATGTTTATACCAGCAATAATATCTTTACCAGCTTTAATATCATTACCAGCTTTAATATAATAACCAGTTTTAATATCATTACCAGCTTTAATATCTTTACCAGTAATATCATAAGTGACTTCTATATTATTACCAGCTTCGATATTAAACTTAGTTTCTATATATTTAGTTTTAATATCGTCTCCAGCCATAATATCAAAACCAGCTTTAATATACCCGCCAATAATACTACAACCAACATTAATATTATTACCAGCTTTGATATCATAACCAGCTTTGATAGTACAACCAACTTGAATATCCCCACCAGCATTGATATCATTATCAGCATTAATATCATTATCAGCTATAATATCATTACCAGCTTTAATATCCACGCCAGCATCAATATCCTCGCCAGCTTTAATATCACCATCAGCTTTAATATGATAGCCAGCTTTAATATCATTATCAACTATAATATCCCCACCAGCTTTAATATTCATACCAACAACCAAATTCCCATTTATATTAATATTACCTTTAGAAACAATACTTCCTGCGAAAACTACACTATGGTCAGAATTAAGTTCATCAACCTCTAAAATAGTATTTATAGTCCCAAATTCATTTAACCCCCATAGAGCATAACTACTGTTATCATGTTCTGTAGCTAAATTCAATACTTCTTGATAATCGCCACCATTTGGGAAGTGTTTATCAAACCACTCCACTCCATCTTTACAGGCATTCTTTTCTACTAGCATTTCTTTTGTTATAAACATAATTAACACTCTACTCCTTCTTCATCATCTAAATCATTAGGTACAAACGTTCCTAATACAATATTTTTTGGTTCTGTTTTTGCTCTAATAATTGCTTCTTTTCTATTAGGAATTGCCAATGCCAATCCGGTATAAATACCATAATTAGCACCAGTATCTATATCGCCACCAGCTTTAACTCCCCAACCAGCTTTAATATTAGTACCAGTATTAATATCATTACCAGCTTCAATATCTCTACCAGATTCGATATATAAACAAACATCGATATCCTTACCAGCTTTAATATCCCAACCAGTTACAATATGTCCATCAGTTTTAATATTATTACCAGCTTTAATAGAAAAATCAGCTTTAATAGTCCCGCCAGCCTTAATATTCGACCCAGCTTCTATATCCCGACCAACTTTGATATTCCAACCAGATTCAATATCTCCACCAGATATAAGATTCAAACTAGTTATAATATTCCAATCAGTTTTAATATCACCACCAGCTTCAATACTATACCAAGCTTTAATATTAACACTAGCTATAATATCCTTACCAGCACTAATATCACCGCCAGCTATAATAGTAACACTAGCATGTATACCACCGCCAGCTTTAATATTTGATTCGGTTTTAATACTTCCGCCAGATTCGATATCACCGCCAACTTTAATATCCTCATCAGCTTTAATATTACTACCAGAATAAATATCTCCATCAACATTAATAGTGCCACCAGCTTTAATATTACCACCAGTATAAATATTTCTACCAGCATTAATATCTTCACTAGTCTTAATATCTCCGCTAACATTGATATTTTTATCAACTTTAATACCTTTACCAACAATCAAACTTCCATTTACATTAATATTACCTTTAACAATAATACTTCCTGCGAAAATTATACTATAATCAGAAGTAAGTTCATCAACTTCTAAAACAGTATTTGTAGGACCAAATTCTCCCAATACCCATATACCAAAATCATCTTTATCAAGTTTTGTAGTCAAATCCAATACTTTTTGGTAATCACCGCCATTTGGAAAATATTTTTCAAACCACTCTACACCATCAACACAAGCATCTTTTTCTAATAGCATTTCTTTGGTTATAAACATAATTAACACTCTCCTCTTTTTCATATAATATCATATTAAGAATTCTTCACATATTCATCAACTCTTAAACACTGTTCAAATATAAGTGAAGGATGCCGTTCTTTATATATGTTAAAATTTTCTTTAGCTTTCTCAATACCAAGTTCTTTATATTCTTCTGGAAAAATTCCTATAAAAATTAGTTCAAAGTTATTTTCTTCTTCATAGCGCATTTTAATTATATAAAATTTTTTCATTCTAATACTCCCAAATTATAATAAAAGGGAGTTAAGAAACTCCCTTTTCAATGTGATATTTTATATATAGGTCTGTGAAAATCTTCTATCTTAGTTTCAATAACTTCTAAACAATCCTCAAACGATTCTTTAAAATTCCATTCACTTTTTAATTTTTCATATGTATCTTTAGCCCTTCCAATACCAGTATTTACATCTACAAATACCCCAATAAACTCTCTACTTGGTGATTCATCATAAGCGGTCATATAAGACATAGTAATTACATAAAGTTTCATATTATCCCCCTTAAAATAAAATATAGAGATAAATTTCTTATCTCTATATTTATAATATATAAGTATTTTAGTTATTGATAATAACAAAGGGTCTATTATACCTTCTAGTTTCATAAGGAATTCTATGTACCTCTAGAGCCTCTTCAAATGATTCTTCAATTGGTATTTTTCCTAATATTTCATTGAAAAAGATTTCTTTAGCTTTCTCTATACCTTCTTCTTTATAAATGTATATGCCAACAAGACGCCTATATACGTCATCATTATCTGTATAGTTTAAAGTAATTAACCACATTTATATACCTCCAACTACATTTTATTTACTATAGTTTTCAATTCAAGAGATTGATTGGTAGCTAGATGTAATTGTACTCTGCAAATAAGTAAACACTTTTCAAAATCTTCTTCGATTTTCGCATGACTAATTTTCAAATCGTTAAAAAATATTTCAGTTTTCTCAATACCAACATTTTTATTTTCATCAGTATATACACCAGTACAATACATCATTGGTTTGTCATCAATAAAATACATCAATCCAATTACATAAACATACATAATTACATTCCTCCAATAATATTTTAATGTAATATAGAGGTAGATTTATTCTACCTCTATATTATTGCTTCATTAGTATAATTTTACTGTAGATATATTAGAAGTTTTATCAGTATTTCCAGTATACACTTCTAATTCAGTATGAGGAAATTCCGGACCTGGTGGAATATTTACATCTTTTGGTCCTAACTGTGTAAAATCATATTCCCCAACAGTTGGACGAGGAAGATGTCCTTCTTTAACATAAGTTACAAATGTTTCCCCACCAGTAGTTTCACCACCACTAGTTGTTCCACCAGTAACAATACCGCCAATAATTACATTTCCTGATTCTTTTCCACCAGTAACAATACCGCCAGTGGTAATACCACCTTCAGTTATTATATTACCAGTAGTTGTTCCTTCTATAGTTACAGGAAGATCGTCAATATATCCAGTAACAACACCACCAGTAACAGTTCCCCCAGTAGTTATACCACCAGTAGTTATAATACCATCAGCACCATCAATAGTTACACCATTAGTAGTTACACCATCAACTACAATTCCGTTGTATATAGTGGTATTTTTTATTACCGATGGCACTCTAATTCCGCAAATATGTTTACCTATTGAAGTACTATTTTTAACTACTATATGTTTTACTATAGCATTAGTTATAGTAATAGTATCTGTAGTAGTGGTATTATCTGTAGTGGTATTATCTGTAGTGGTAGTGGTATTATCTGTAGTGGTAGTGGTATTATCTGTAGTGGTATTATCTGTAGTGGTATTATCTGTTGTAGTACTGGTATCATTTGTTGTAGTAATGGTATCATTTGTTATATTGGTGTCAACTATATCTCCGCTTACTAATTCCCCGCCTATAATAATTCCACCAATTACTTTTCCAATACCAGTTCCGTTTAATACCATAACACTTTCTCCGCTTTTCTCTCTACCAACAGTAGTTCCACCAGTAGTTAATAAATAACCAGTTATTTCTCCTTCTAATATATCTGCATTAGTAATTATATTGTTTTCATCAATTATAACGTTCCCTAATTTTAAATTTGTACACTCTATTTTTCCTCTACTAATACTTAGCCCTTCTGTAGTTGTTCCATTTGGTATTTTAATACACGGACCATGTTGTTTTCCATCATATAATTCAATATTTCTTATATTATTAGTATTAATAGATAAAATAAAACAATCATTCTTTTCAGAACAATCAAAATTTACTTTATAAGAATCGTTTCTCATTTCTCCTTTACCAGTATAACAACAATAGTTAATATTTTCTGATGAATATACTTTAAAAATATTAGTCAATTTTCCTATTGCAGTTTCTAACCCTCTATCCAAATCTATATAAGATATTTTATAAACTTTATTAAGTTCTAAGATTATATTAAAATTATCTTTTGGTGTGGAAAAAATAAAATCAATCGACAAACTTGTAATAGGAGTACAAATGTTTCTTATAAATGTAGTTTTACAAGGTTTAGGTTTCTCCAAAGCAGACCCATGGCACTCTTTGCAACAATTCATTTATTACACCTCTCTAAATTTAGAATAGTCATTACATAACATTTTAAGGAAGTCTTTAACGTTATTAATAATAAGTTTGGAAAACTCAGTCTTATTATCACCAGAAAATTTAAGAGAAACTATATTTCTCACAGATGAATACATAAACCATACATCTTCCATCTTTGTTCTATCGTAATTTTCACATAATTGACAAAGAACCACTACATACCCTCTAGCCAATTGGTCATCTATATTAAACAAACTTTTAAGAACTGGAACAATTTCTTCTACTTTATGAGTTTTAAAACTAGTTTTACTCATTTTGAAATCAAAATCCTCACAAAAACGATTAAATTTTTTGTTAGTATTTTTAGCCATATGAGCAAATACTTTTTGTTTATTGTTTTCAATAAATTCTTTTTGTCTTACAAAAGTATATGAATCGGTATATGCTTTAGAAACGTTAATTAATTCTTTGTACTTTTCTTCGTTTACTTCTTTAATACTCTCTGCCTTTTCAATTAATTTTACCTCCATTAGATCTCGTGTATGTTCTGCATACATATCAATCAAATCAGGTATTTTAAGAGCAGCTTCTAATTCATCTTGAAATAATTTAAATTCTTTATCCATTTTAATATCAGCAACCATTTGTTCAATTAGCATAACTGTAAAGTATTTAATATTTTTCTTCCCTGTGACACCCATAGAAGCTAATTGTATTTTAATAATATTTTTTAACCCTTCAGGCAAAGCCCCATATACATCAAAAGAATTATCATTATTATATTTATTCATAATATCAAATAATACTAACAGTTCAGAATCATCTAAAGAATCTAACTGTTTACTATTAAACACTGGAGTATAAGTATTATTAGGCTGTTCGTCTTTTTCTTTATCTACTAATTCTTTTAAAGCAGTATCAGACATTTCATTTTCTCTTATTTCTAAGTCAAAATCATCTATATTTTCAGATTTATTAATTTCGTTTAATTTAACGAGATTGAGATTTTTCGATACTTCCTCATCAACCAATTTTGAGAATTGTTTAGCAACTTCTTCATTAAGTTTTTCCATATCTACTTCATATGTAAATTCAGAATTCTTTTTAGTAGTTTTTTCTAACACTTCTTTGGTCACATTATCCATTAATATCCTCACCTTTCTTAAATAGAAGTTTCTGGAGTAATCATTTTTTGTATTTCCAATCGTATATTTGTTATAATAATTGGTTGCATATCTGTATTTAAAGCTTTACAGTATACAGA
>Ga0153996_1000844_pt1 | contig 13223 bp, 11 predicted proteins | sample TSNC080MetaG_FD_104728 | JGI IMG/M metagenome (GOLD analysis project Ga0153996, IMG submission 104728) | Attine ant fungus gardens microbial communities from North Carolina, USA - TSNC080 MetaG | ecosystem: Host-associated > Fungi > Mycelium > Unclassified | place: USA: North Carolina, Lumber...
AACGCTAAAGCGTTTTTAAGTCGCGGCGAACGCCGCGCGCCGCCCATAGGGCGGCGTTAACCTTGCTGCATAGTCAGTTGCACGCCAAAGGCGTGCCAGCGAGCAAAGCTCGCTGTTTGAAAATGCTTTAGCGTTTTCAAATTAACTGACTATAATCTATGCATACATCGGCTCATTGCAAAAGGTGCTTTTTCAAGGTTTTTCTTACGGAGCCCACTCCGTTAAGCTGCTCCTTGAACATTTCCTCTATTCTGCCGCAGAGGCTTGTCTGCGTTAAGTTCAAACCAAATATCACATCATTTGAAAGTATCCCGCTAAGCTGTCCGGAATAGCTTGCGGGGTCGTTCCATACAATGTCCGCGAGCTTTGGCCTAAGCTCCGCCAGCATAGGGTCGGGCGAAACCTCTATAGCTTCACCGTCGTCGCCCACCGCAAGCAGGTAGCGCATCCAGCCCGCTATGGCCAGCGGAATTGCCACCAGCTCCCCAAGGTCGCGGTTTTGGCCTAAGTAACTTTTTATAGTTTCACCAAAGCGTATCCCTACCTTTTGAGAGGTATCCGTGGCAATGCGGCGCGGGTCGTCCGGCATAAACGGGTTTGGCAGACGCTCGTTAACAACCTCATCAATAAAAGCCCTGGGCGAGAGTATGCCCGGGTCTGTAACAACCGGCAGCCCCTCTGCATACCCCAGTCTTTTTATAAGCGCGACAATGTCCTTATCCTTCATTTCCTCACTTATACGCGTGTAGCCAAGCAAGCAGCCGTACACGCTCATTGCTGTGTGCAACGGGTTTAAGCAGGTGGTCACCTTCATGCGCTCCACATTGTTAACGGTATCGCGGTTTGTGAGGTAAACCCCTGCCTTTTCCAACGCCGGGCGGCCGTTGGGGAATTGATCCTCCACAACAAGGTATTGCGGACGTTCCGCGTTTACAAAAGGCGCAATGTAAGTGCTTTTGCCCGTAACAACGGGCGTCATGCCATCTATGCCTTTATCCGCAAGTATTTTTTCCACCTGCGCGTCGGGGCGCGGCGTAATCTTATCAATCATGCTCCATGGGAAGGAAACCTTACCCTCATCGTTGAGGTAATCCACAAATCCGCTTTCGGCAAAGCCGTTGTGAACCCAGGCCCGGGCTATCTGCACAACGCCGTCGCGCAGCTTTTCGCCGTTATGGGAGCAGTTATCCATGCTTACCGCCGCGACGGGGTGAGCGCCCGCTAGGTAGCGCTTTAACAAAAGCGACGCCAGAACCCCCATCGCGTGGCGGGCTTTTTCGGGCCCCTGCCGCATGTCGGCTTCCGCCAAGGGCAGGGGCTTATTGTCCGCGCCGTTTACAGCGTAGCCTTTTTCGGTAATGGTAAAGCTCACTATTTGCAAGGCAGGGTTCTCGAATATTTCGGCAAGCCTTGCCATTTGCAGGGCGTCACCCGCATCGGCCTTAACAGCCTCCGCCACGGAGGCTATTATCTCACAGCTTGTGGTCGCGTCCTGGTTTAAAATAACGTTCATTGTAAGATTATCGTAAGGCGTATAAATTTTATCGATAAGCTCGTAATCAAAGGTCTCCGCCACCACAATGCCCTTCCGGGCCAGATTTTCGTTAAGCAGCCGTTGCTGCAACGCGGCGATAAAACCGCGGAAAATATTGCCTGCGCCAAAATGCACCCAAACGGGGGCTTCCTTTGTTCGGGCAACCATCTCAGGAACATTGTAAAGCGGCAGCGCAACCGCTTTAGCCGCCCATTCCGCTTTGTTGTTAAGGCTCTCAGCATTCATAATCATTGTTTGGGGCTCCCTTCCCATGATTTTGTGCCAAACTGTTCCGCGCCGTCAGCGCGGGCGCAGGGTTAGCCCTGCTTGTCAATTGCTTCCCACAGCCCGTTAAGGTAGCATACGCCCAATGCGCGGTCATAAAGCCCGTAGCCGGGGCGCGCCTCCTCGCCCCAAATCATGCGGCCATGGTCGGGGCGCACATGTACATTGGGGCAGGTATCGTAGATGGCCTTTACAATTTCGTACATATCCAAATCGCCATCGGAGGAAAGGTGGCTGGATTCGCGGAACCTGCGTGTGCCTAAATACTTTACGTTGCGTATGTGCAAACAGCCTATGCGCCCTTTTTCGCCCCAATAGCGTATAATCGCCGGAATGTCGTTTTCGGGATTGGAGCCCAGCGAGCCCGTGCAAAGGCATATTGCATGCGCCTTAGAGTCGTTGATGGCCATCATCTTCTCAAAACATTCCCTGCTGTAGGCAATGCGGGGCAGCCCGAACACAGGCCAGCCCGGGTCGTCCGGGTGGCAGGCCATTACAACGCCGCATTCCTCGCAGGTGGGCACAATCGCGTCTATAAAATACTTTTGGTTTTGGAGCAGCTGTTCGGCTGTCATGCCCTCATATAACGCAAGTGTTTTTTCAAGCTCCGCAAGGCGCTCCGGCTCCCATCCGGGCAGGGAAAAGCCCTTGGAGCCCTCGGCTGTTTTGCGGACGATTTCAAGGGGATCCATGTCGCCCAAGTCCTTTTCGTCAAAGTACAGGCTGTTGGAGCCGTCCTCCGGTATTTCGCGGGCAAGGTCTGTGCGCAGCCAGTCGAACACCGGCATAAAGTTGTAAACAATAACCTTAACGCCGTATTTGGCAAGGTTGCGGATTGTCACCTTATAGTTTTCGATGTATCTGTCGCGGGTGGGCAGGCCTATTTTAATGTCCTCGTGGACGTTTACGCTCTCTATAACCTCACATTCGAGCCCCGCGGCGCGAACCTCATCAATATAGGTTTTTATCTCATCCTCTGTCCAAACCTCGCCTGCGGCTTTATAGTCAAGAAAACCCATTATACCGGTCATCGCCGGTATTTGTTTTATTTGCGAAAGCTTTACGGTATCGCTTTTGGAGCCGAACCAGCGAAAAGTCATTTTCATAACGCGCACCTCATACAGTTATTTTACGGGCAGTTGGAGCAAAAGCAGGCTGATACCGCAGAAAAACGGTATCAGCCATCTGCGGTTATTGCTCCATGTCTATCAGAACCTTGCGCACCCTGGGGCCGTTTGCGTCCACATAGGCGAAGGCTTCTTCCATGCGGCTAAGAGGATAGGTGGCGGTGATAAAGCCGTCCAGCTTAAGCGCGCCCCTTTTCAGCGCGTCTATCACTACCGGGAAACGCGCTGTCTGCAAGCGTGAGCCGCACACATCCAGCTCTTTCTTGGTGATATGCAGCGGGGCTATCTCGCTGGCGGTCTCGTTGAAGCTCATTTCCACAACCCGGCCGGCCGCACTGGTGACGAGCAGCGCGTCCTCAAAGCTCTGTTTGCTGCACACGGCGTCTATTGTCACATTCGCGCCCATTCCGCCGGTTATTTGCATCACGCGGTCAAAGACATTCTCTTGGGCGGCGTTTATTATGTAGTCCGCGCCGGTGGCGGCGGCGAAAGCGAGCTTGTCGTCCACAATATCGGTGATGATTACCGTGCCGCCGTTAAACTTCGCGAACTGCATCACCGTGAGGCCGATTGTGCCCGCGCCGTAGACGAGCACGATGTCCCCCCTCTGCACCCTGCCGCGCAGGCTGGCCTGGGCGCCTATTGTGAACGGCTCAATGAGCACGGCGCTGTCCCACGGAATATCTGACGGTACCTTATGAACCTGTTTTGCAGGTAGCACGATGTATTCCTGACAGCCGCCGTCTACATGCACGCCGCTGACCTTAAGGTTTTGGCAGACATTGCCGCGCCCCTGCCTGCAAGCATAGCACTCGCCGCAGTAGGCTATAGGCTCGGCTACCACATGGTCGCCGGGGGAGACGGCAGCCTCCGGCCCTGCCGCGGCCACCTCGCCGACAAACTCGTGCCCCCACACGCGAGGGTAGGTGGCGAATGGGTTTTTGCCGTGGAATATATGCATATCAGACCCGCATATCCCCACGCGCTTCACGCGTATCAGTACATCGTCCGAAAGTGAAACGGCAGGGGCCTCGCGCTCGGCGAGCTTTAGCGTACCCGGCTTCTCGACCACACCGACTTTCATTACAAATCCCTCCAATATCATTCAACAGTATTATCCCGCCATCCATTTCAGCGGCACGGTGACGAGCTTGGGGAAGAAGATGAGCAAAAACACCAAAAGCGTTTGGAATATGTAATAGGGTATGACCGGCTTTATGATTTGATCCATCTTCACCTTGCCTGTGGCGCAGGCAACATTGAGCACCGGGCCAACCGGCGGGGATGTGAGGCCGAGAACGTTCGCCAGTGTGAATACCACGCCAAAATACACGAGGTCTATGCCGGCCTCCCTGACAAGCGGCAGCATAATCGGCGTCATAATCAGGATCGTGGGCACCACATCCACGCAAGTACCCATTACGATGATGATAATCATCAAAACCGTCATCAGCAAATACGGGTGCGCGGTCAGTCCGCCGAGGGACTCTGTGAGCACCTGCGGAATGCGCGAAACTGTCATCAGATACGCCGCCACATTGGCCGTCGCCGCAAGGAACATTACCACAGCCGACATTTTGGCCGCCGCGATGAACGCCTTGAAAAGTGCGGCCCTCGAAAGCTCACGGTAGACGAATATGCCGATCAGCAGCGCGTAGACAACCGCCACGACGCCTGCCTCCGTGGCGGTGAAAATTCCGCCGCGAAGCCCCACCAGTATGATGACCGGCAGTAACAGCGCCCACAGGCCGGAGAAGAAGATCCGCATCGTCTCCTTTGCGGTTGGGCGCGGCGCGTTGGACTTTACGCCGTCCTTCATCGAGACAAAAAACCACACGACGCACATAATCGCGGTGAGGTATATGGCCGGGGCGATTCCGCCGAGGAAGAGCGATTTAATGGAGACTCCGGCGGATATGCCGTAGACAATCATCGGCACGGAGGGGGGCATGATAGGCGCGACCAAATTTGCCGACGCCACCAGACCCGCGCTCTTGGCGCGGTCGTAACCGCTGTCCACCATCATGGGTATCAAAATGGCGCCCAGGGCCGCGGTGCTGGCAACGGCGGAGCCGACCAGCGACGCAAACATCAGGCAGGCGAAAATGGTTACATAGCCAAGTCCGCCCTTGACGCGCCCAATGAAGATGTTGCAAAAGCCTATGATGCGCTTGGTAAGCCCCCCGCGGTTCATCAGCTCACCCGCCAGGACGAAAAACGGCAGAGCCATCATTGTAACGGAATCGGTACCCGACATCAGTTTTTGGGCGATAATCTGCGGGTTGGCGTTCGAGCCGCCGAGTGCGAACGCGGTGCACACTCCGCAGAAGATCAGGGCTATGGCGATTGGCAGCCCTATGGCAACGCCGCCCACCAGAAAAACCAGGAACAGTATCAGCATGGTTATCGCACTCATTCGCTCTCGCCCTCCTCGTTCACGGCTTCTTCTGTTTCATCGTCGCTGCGCGGCATAAGCAGCGTCATAGGGTCTTCCTTGCCCACAATCATTCTGGACAGGTTCACAATGCAGATGAGTATGTACACAACCCCCAGCACCAAGCCGGAAATATTAATGAGGAATACCGGATAGTGCGTTACCGTCCAAAAATCGCTGCGCTTCATCATAGCCCATTGCCAGCTGCCGTAGGCGAGCAGGCCCATAAGCCAGATGGATATGCCCTGTATGATGACATAGATTACCTTCTGCGCCGGCTTGGGGACGTTTGCGATCAAGCTGTCCACCATTAAATGGGCGTTGTCGCGGGCGGCCACGATAGAGCCGAGATAGACAAGGTAAATAAAGCAAAGGCGGGATATCTCCTCGCTCCACGCAAGGCCGGTGTTGAATACAAAGCGCAGCACCACATTCAGGAAGGTAAGAAAAACCATTAACGCGAGAAATATGGCGATTAGAATCTCAACTGCGCGGAAAACATAAGCCATTGCATTTTTTTGCCGCGGATTTGTTGACATACGCAAGCCTCCTCACAAAATAGTAGCAAGCAGTCACCCGTTCGTTGTGGATATGGGGACTATTCCACCGTGCGGATCTTGTCGGTCAACGCCTCCGCCCAATCGTTTTCGGCGTAGAGCTTGTCAAGCAGGGGCTGGATTTTGGCGATAATTTCATCCTTGTCGGCCTGAGTACACTCGGTTACGGTCATCCCGGCGCTCTCCAGATATTCGCGGTCGATATCGACGCTGGCGATATAATCATCCCATGCCTGTTCAGAAGCGGCCCGGGCGGCGTCGCGTATAATCTGCTGCTGGTTCGCGCTGAGCTTGTCCATCATGTCGGCGCTTGCGACTATTTCCAGGGTGGCGATTATGTGGTTGGTTTCATAAAGATACTTCTGCACACTCTCAAAGCCCTGGCTGCGCACGGTGACCATGCCGTTGTCCTGCCCGTCAACTATGCCGGTTTCAAGGGCGGAAAACAGTTCGTTGAGCGGAATGACCTGCGCGGACGCGCCGAGGTTTTCGGCTATGCCCACATGGATGGGATTGCTGGGCATACGGAATTTCTGCCCCGCAAACTCCGCCACCGAGGTCAGCGGCTTATTGCTGGTAAAGGTGCGCGCGGAATTCGGTCCCCAGCCAAGCATATATGCCTCGGGGAATTTTTCGTGGAAGCTCTCGCTCACCTCGTCGGCTATAGGTCCTGTCCAGACCTTCTTGGCGTGTTCAAGATCGCGGTAGAGAAACGGCCAGTCAGAAATAAGCATGGTAGGGAACTCTTGGTTCATCGGCGTGCCAACGATGGCGAATTCAATCGAGCCGTTGCGGACGCCGTCCCACAGCTCGCCCTCCGCGCCCAGCGCGCCGTTGTGGTAGATGTCGATTTTGAGAGAGCCGCCGGATTTTTCCTCAACCTGTTTTTTGAATACGTTGTCTATCGCGGCCGCCATCGGATGGGTGTCGGCCCAGTTGTCGCCAATCTTCAAGGTGAAGGATTGCTCGTCGGCTGCGGGAGCCGCCGTGCTTTCCGCCCCGGATGCAGCGGGCGTGGAGCTCGGCGCCGAGCCTCCGCATGCGGTAGTGGAAATGAGTATGGCTCCTGACAAAGCAATTAATGCTGCTTTTTTGAGAGATAACATAAGAATGATCTCCTTTCGGTTGTTGGTTTTGTTTTAAAACTAAAATGTTAGCATTCAAACATTTTACAAGACAATTATACCATACTCCAATGGATATATTCAATTATCAATTGTACCTAAAAATTCACGTAATTTTTGTGCGCCGAGCCAAGTTGATAAAAATATAACGTTTACTTGCAATAGCGCACGTAAAATGTTAGAATTTATGTTGTGCTTAGGCAAGGCAAAGCGGGGGGATACAAATGAAACTTGATATTATGCCCAAGGTGGTGGGCGAGAGCGCGAGCGAATATGCTCTGCGTGTGCTGCGCAGCAATGTGCTGTACCTTAATCTTGAGCCGGGTGAGCGCATAAGCGTTGCGGAAATAAGCAAAACGCTGAATATAAGCCGCACCCCGGTGCAAAATGCCTTTGCGCGATTATCAGAGGAGGCCATGCTTGAAATTTACCCACAGAGTGGGACGTATGTCTCCATGATAGATATGAAGCGCGTCTATGAGTCGCTGTGTTTGCGCAATCTGATGGATCAGACCGTGATGTACCGTCTGTGCGAGACCGGTGTGTCGCCGGAGGCGCTCTACCGCTTGGAGGCGAACCTGAAGGAGCAGAACTTTTACAACGACCAAGGCGATTATATCAGGGTTTTAGAGTTGGACACGCGCTTCCACGAAACGCTCTATCACCTTTGCCGTGTGGAAAGCATATATAGCGCGATGCAGACTATCGCCGCCGACCAATGCCGCGTGCGTGTGCTTAAGCTGCGCAGCGCGCTGCGCAACAAAAAGACAGGTGAAGAGCATATGCTGATGTTACAGGCGATTAAAGACCGTAACTTACAGCAAAGCCGTATCATCGCCAGTGAACATGTGGCCGGTTTCTCGGTGGATCTTGAGAGCGTGTATGTGAGCAACGCGCGCTATTTTTCAAATTGGGAAGAATACTCCCCCCAAAAGTTTACCTTTCGCACTGAGGAGTTCCGCAATATTATGGGTATTGTGACTAGTAGTAGTCGGACCATGGAGTAAACAAGTCAAGGAATGACGCCTCAATTCAAGCAAATCCAAACGCACAACCCGATTCCCCTCCGGCATTTTGAATGGGGCGCCAAACCTGCTTTTAATGGTAAATAACAGTGGATAATATTTTAACGGTAGCGAAAAACCTTGATGCAATCGGTTTTTCGCTACCGTTCCTGTTTTTTGCGCCATTGTTTTAATTTTTCCATGGCGGCTTACCGCATTCACACCATCCATACCCGCTATATAGTCAGTCATTGCTGTTTCGTATGGAAGGCGTCACCAGCATGGCGAGGGCCAGGCATATTGCCAGCGCGCCACAGATAAAGAAGCAGTTTTGTACTCCGGCTATTTCGGAGAATCCGCCGCCGAGCAACAGGCCGAGGGGGGTGGCAAACAGACTCACACTATAGGCCAGTGACAGTACCCTTCCAAGATATTCATTGGGAATGCGGCTCTGGAAAATAGCCGTCCGCAGTCCATAGAAAAAAGGGATCGTCAAACCCATAACCGCGGACAGGAGGATGAAGGTCTGTAGTCGGTCCGGAGCCAACAGGCCGGAGAACATGGCGCCCATCCCGTAAATGCCGATAGAAGCGGCGATAGCCTTGACCTTGTGGATCCGGTTTCCAACCCATCCAAGCAGCAGGGCGCCAATCAATGTGCCACTTGAAAACACGATCTCCACGACGCTTGAATCCGCAACGCTGCCGCCGAAATAGGTCATGGTAATCAACGGATACATGGAGCCGATGGGAAAGTAGATAAAGGCGTATAAGGAGCTGATTATCAGAATTGCCAGCATGCCCTTTTCCCCGCGGAGTATCGCGATCCCGTCCTTGGTGTCCTGCCAAACGTGCACCTTTTCCGCGCTGTCTTCCCGTGTGTTTTTGGGGATGCGCAGAAGTGTTACAATGGTTATGGCAATGGCGGCTCCCGCCACATCCAGCATAACAATGGCGCTTAGATTCCACACGCTGAACAGAAAAGCGGCCAAGGCCGGACTGAGAATCATGGAAACCGATTCAAACCCTTGCAGGAATCCGGCGCAACGGGCAAGCTGATCCTTAGGAACAATCGTGGGGATAATCGCATTGAGGGATGGGGTGTGGAACGCCGCGCCGACGGAACGAATGCAGAGTATAACAAAGATAAACCATATCGGAATTTCAGTCCGCGAGGCTACCACCGCCAGAAGCAGGGCCGCCGCCGCAATCACCGAGTCAGAGAGCATAATAATTTTTTTTCGGTCGTAACGGTCGATAAAGGCTCCTGTGAACATTCCCAGCACCGCCCGAGGCAGGAAGCCCGACAGGGTGGACAAGGTGATAACGGCAGCGGAACCCGTTCGCCGGGTGAGATACCAAACAATCGCTATTTGCAGGATTGAGCTTGTGAGGATAGATACTGCCTGCCCAATCCCAAGGAACATAAATTTACGCTTCCAGTTTTCCATACATTACCCATTGGTTGTCAGGATAAATATTCAGTAACAACCAATATCATCCTTTGCACTAAACGTAAGAACTACATTTTAGCAATTTCCGGGATAGACATACCGCAAGCTTTTCCGCGCCGCCTCCACCAACCGGCAGATGGTTTTCACAGGGGTGGCGGGAATATCCCGCAGCTTGTGGGCGGGGAAAAAACGGCTGATATGCAGCGGTATGTCCCTGTCAATCCCGGCCAGCCATTGGGACAGCAATTCCATCTCATGAACGGAATCGTTCTTGCCTGGGATGACCAGCGTCGTCACCTCCACATGGCAGCGGGATGCGGCCAGCTGAATGGCGTGCCGCACATCCTCCAGTTCGCCGCCGATCTCCGCATAGAAGGCGGGGGTAAAGCTCTTGAGGTCGATGTTCATGGCGTGAATCAGCGGCAGCAGCTCCGCTAACGGTTCGCGGCATACAAAGCCGTTGGTAACCAGCACATTTTTCTGTCCCTGTGCCGCAATAAGCGCGGCGCAATCCCGCACGAATTCGTAGCCGATCAGGGGCTCGTTGTAGGTGTAAGCTACACCGATGTTGCCATCGGCCGCAAGCTCCCTGGCGGCGGCGGACACCTGCCGGGGAGAAAGCTCCCGATAGCCGGCCTCCTCCATGGATATTTCATGGTTTTGGCAAAACCCGCAGCGGAAATTGCAGCCATAGCTGCCCAGGGAGAGAATCCTGGCGCCGGGATGAAAGCGGGCCAGCGGCTTCTTTTCAATGGGATCCAGAGCCATGGAGGTGATTCTGCCATAGCTTTCGGCTATTAGTGTGCCGTCACGGTTGTGACGGACTTTGCACAGTCCCCGGCCTCCCGGTGGTATCCTGCAATGGTGGGGACAGAGCCGGCACTCCACCGCCTGATTCTCCAGCGGCCTGTAAAAAGCGGCCTCCTTCATTGGTGGCGCACCACCTCGAAGCGCTCCAGCGCATAGGGTTCGCCTGACCGGATTCCCGCCTTCTCACAGGCAATGTGAATTTGATCCTCTACCTTGTCCACACCCTCCAGGTTGGGCAGCAGCAGGCCGCGCTTGCGTCCGCTGGACACGATTACGCCGTACCGCAGGACATCCAGCAGGCTTGCATCGCTGATGGGCTCGGCGGGGGAGAGCACATCCACGCTGTAGACAAGGGCGTCCAGCTCGTCCCTGCGCACCGGCGAAAACCGGGGATCCCGGGTACCGGAGGAAATGGCGTTCTGCATGATCTCCTCCGCGATGCTGGGTTTTGTCGCCTCGGTCGTCCCGATGCAGCCCCGGAGCCGCCCGTCTTTCTTTATGGAGACAAACACACCGGCGCGCCCATTTTTCAGGGCATCGGGCAAGTCGTCCGGTATTTTGGGCAGCTTGCCGGTGGTGACATAGCGCTCCAGCGTCTGTCGGGCCAACCGGACATAGGCGTCCTCGCTGTTCCGCAGGGATTGCAGCCGCCCACCGGCTTCCGCGGCATCCCGCGTCAGAAAGTCACGGCCGGGAGCATCGCCAACAACCCTGTAGCCGCATACAGCATAGCCAACGCCGAAGGGGCCCTCGTAAGACAAGAACTGTGTCTCCACAGCCTTTTGATCCAAAGCGCCCGCCATTGTGACAAAGGAACCCAGGCCGCATTCCGCTCCCCGTTCACAGAGAGCGGAATCCAGCCTGAAAAATTCACCGAAATTGCCGGAACGCATGATGGCGGTCAGCTTTGCATCCAGCTCGGGCCCCTCGGCGGCAAAGCCGTAGGGGCCGTCCGGGGTCAGCTTGTGGGACAGATCGCCGCTGGCGATAAAGATGGCGCTCCGCCCCAGTCTGTCCACCGCCTGCCTTATCATCATGCCAAAACGATAGTGCTCCTGCCGCGACAATCCCGAAATGGAACAGCGCACCAAGCGGTAGCCGGTGTAATACTGGTTGACAAAATGCAGCGGAACCAGTGTGCCGTGGTCGAGGGCCGGGTTCTTTTCACCCAGGGTGCCCGCCGGGAAATCCGCATTATCACAGAGGCGGCAAAGCTCGTCCACCAGCGCGGTATCGTAGTCCGCGTGAACCATGGCTGGTGCGCCGAATTGCTTCAGGCTGCCCCGGGCATCCCTGCCCGGCGAGATATGGATGTAGTCGGCGTACATCACCGAATGGGGCGAGATAAGGATAATGGTGTCCGGTTTTATTCCGGCAATCTGCCGCGCCATCATATGATAGCTGTCGATGGTGGCTTGGATGGCCTTCTCCTGTCCCTTGCCAACCTCCGGAACGATCAGCGGCGGATGGGGAACGATGTAAGCGGCGTTGATAGGCATAATGGAGCTCCTTTCTGTGATTTTATATGAATTAGGCGCGGCTGGCTATGCAGCCACTGCGGTTGCCGTGAAAATTGCAGTAAACCGTAATTTTACCCCAACAAAATACCCTTGAAACTTTAGGATTTCAAGGGCCTGTCCAGTATCAAATTTCTCATGCTGTATTCTTACAAATCAGCTGCGCTGCCGATCCTATCGGGCACACTCGCCAAGACCTAAACATAATACCACATTATTCAGGGCTCGTCAACCTCCTTTGTATCCTTAAAAGCCTATTGGTACAAGGTTTTTTTTACCCTGCGCCATGAGGCTTTCTTGTCCGCAATATTCTCTTTTGTCTTTTTGGCAACGTAAATATATGAAAAACCTATCTGTGTTGAGAATACAAACAGACGGGGAATTTTTTAATTTATACAAAATTAGGGGTGTAAAAATTCGGAAAATATGATAGAATATGTTAATCGACCGCATACCTACAGTATCAGCTTCAGATGCGCCTTGTTCTGCAATCCCGGAATAGCGCCGGTTAACGGCAGGTGCGTTGTGTTTATAAATTTGTGTATCGGCAGAAAAGGAGAATTGCGATTGGCAATTTCATTGAATGTCCTCAGGCAAGAGCAAAAATACCGCGTTTCTTTATTGCACGCGGAGTATTTGGCCACGCTTTTTGGGAAAGTCCTGTCCGCGGACGAGCATAATGATGGCGGCGAAGGATATATTGTCCGATCACTTTATTTTGATACGCCGGATGACGCCGATTTTTTTGATAAAGCAGAAGGTATTGAGCTGCGGAAAAAGATACGGCTTCGCATTTATTCCCCGTCGGATACAAGCGCAAAATTGGAAATAAAAGAAAAACAGGGGAGTTTCCAGAGAAAGCGTTCCCTGCTGATATCAAAGGAAGACGCCATGGAAATGATCGCCGGAAATTTTCAGTTTCTGTTGACATATAATCATCCTCTGGCTGAGGAGCTCTACTATTCAATGACGCGAGAGGTATATATTCCCCGGTGTATCGTGCAATATCACCGTACCGCGTTTATTGTTCCGGCTAATGATACCCGTGTGACCCTGGATGCGCGGCTACAGGGCTGCGAGCATTCTTTTGATCTCTTCTCCAGTAACCTCAACCTGTATCCAATCGCAAACTGTGACGACGTCACGCTTGAGGTCAAGTTTAACAATTTCCTGTTAAGCTACGTCAAGGATCTTGTAAACTGCTGTAATAGAATGCCGGTGGCCTACAGTAAATATTATATGGCAAGATCAATCAGTTATAGCTGGTTAACTTAAAAACGCTAAAGCGTTTTTAAGTCGCGGCGAACGCCGCGCGCCGCCCATAGGGCGGCGTTAACCTTGCTGCATAGTCAGTTGCACGCCAAAGGCGTGCCAGCGA
>Ga0153996_1000849_pt1 | contig 13143 bp, 11 predicted proteins | sample TSNC080MetaG_FD_104728 | JGI IMG/M metagenome (GOLD analysis project Ga0153996, IMG submission 104728) | Attine ant fungus gardens microbial communities from North Carolina, USA - TSNC080 MetaG | ecosystem: Host-associated > Fungi > Mycelium > Unclassified | place: USA: North Carolina, Lumber...
CTCAGACTGTCAAGCGCACTGGTATCTTTTTCATGTGCTGTCTCAATAATAAAGATAACACGTCTGACTTCCGTGTCAATATGTAACTTTTTGGCACGGTTGTAAATATCCACTAGAAGCAGGTTGTCGAGCAGTAAATTTTTGATGAAGTTATCTTTATCAAAGCGCTCTTTGTATGCTACCAGCAAATTTTGAATCTGGAAGGCTGCCAGCTTGCCGACCATGTAGACATCATCGCTGCCGCCGTTGGCCAGCAGGATATACTCCAGCTGATGCTCATCGAAGATCTTGAAAAACTGATGTCCCTGAATCACCTGACTGTCCGCCGGCGAATCTACAAATGATAACACAGCATCCTCATAATTGTCCAGTGCAGAAGCAGTCGATGCCAATACTTTACCATCGATGTCCATGACGCACAAGTCGATTCTGGTAATATTCTTCAGCCCTTCGATTGTATTTTGAAGTATTTGGTTTGAAATCATGTTTTTTTCCTCCGCTCATATATTTTATTGAACATTAGCAGTTCAATAAGTATGCATTTTTCACAAAATTTTTCATCCCCTAAGAACCCGAATATTTTCGCTTACGTTTTATCTTAATACAAATTAACAAAAAAAGAAAGAGGAAATGCATGGTTTTTATGCATTTCCTCACTTTTTTCAGAAATTCTTAAGTTTTATGGTGCTGGACATAGTTCACAATTCTCACAAACCGTGTTCATTAACCGCCTGCCAGCTGGCTTTTTTGTATTTTTCATTCTCCCGCTTCAAAGCTCGTCCGGCCAGGAAATCCGTTAACCGGAAGCGGTTATTTTTCGTCTTCCCCGCCGATATCAGCGCACCTCCCAGTGCCAGCCAGACTCTGGTATCGATAAGCGTCCGGTTCTTAAGTATAAATTCTTCCTGCATCGGCGAATCCAGGACAGCGATGACACAGTCGATCTCGCCGCCATTAATCTCATTGATAATCATATCATCGGCCGTCTCACCTTCCCGGGCCACAATGCTGCCGGCGATGGTAATACTGCGGTATTCCTTCTCCAGGTAATCGTGTATGTTCTCACATACAGTCTCGCTGTTGGTCAGGAGAAATACATGTTTGCGGTGTCTTCCCAGATACCGGAGCAGCATTTTCAAATAAACCTGCGTCTCCGTCTGTTTGAGCATCGGGCCTTCATCTACCCCCGCTGCCTCAAGTACCGAAGTATCTCCGGCAATGACCATATCAAACTGTTCTACATTATCTTTATAACCTTCGATTTCGGCTGCCTGCATAAGGCTGTTGGCAGTCAGTATCCCGACGATATTGGTCGGATCGCTCTGCAGATATTCCATCGTCCTGCGCATCGCTTCTTTGGCCGTAAAATTGTCAATCAAGATATCTAAAACATTAATTTTTTTGTCCATATGCTCATCCTTCTTCTTCAGTTTCACGATTATAGCAAACAGCTACCGCTTTTTCAACCTCTGTGTAAAAAACGTCATACTAATTAATATTATTGTTATTTTTTCTGTAATTCCCGTTTCTTTTTTGTAATGAGTCCGCCAATTCTGCCGCTTTCCTTCGAGGTCAGCGACCGCCATCCCTCATTTAGCACTTTATCTAATAATCCCAGCTCTTCTGCGATTTCGTACTTTAACTTTTCCTCCGGTTCAATCTCACTCAGTATAATCGGCTTATTCTTTTTCTTAGTCATTAAATAAACTCCTTCCATGTTTTGGAAAGAGTGTTTCCTTATTTTCATCATTTCATACACCCCTACCCATTTTTGATTTACTGCATACAAAAAGCGAGAAACCAAGTCTCTCGCTTTTTATATCTGGCGTTGCCAGAAGTTAGGGGTTAAGTTCTCTTATGAGAAATCTATTTTAAATCGCCCGCAATTGCTTGCGAGAGATAAAATAGCACATGGAACATTCAAATTACTCAAGTCGGCGAATGCTCATTTACACTATTTATGCTAACTTTTTCCTGATATTTAATTTTCTTTTATCTTTCGACATTTATCTACATTCTTCGCGGCAAATCTACTATAAGATACGATTAGCAACTTTTTTTGCATATGTGCTAACGTTTATGTAATAAATATACGCTATTCCGCACTATAAATAAATTAGTTTTTGTACTAAAATTTGTTATAAATTGTTGCTATTTGTCAAATCAGTAAATATAATGATAAATATAGAATTCGTATATGATATAGGAGCTATAATTATGGATAAAGAGTTAAACATATTATTAATTGAAGATGACCCGGCCGAACGCCAGAGTTTAATCGCCTGTATTGATGCTTCCGAGCACATGACATTAGCGGCCGCCACCAATAATGCCGGCGAAGCTTTAGACTACGTCATGGAATATCTTCCCCACGCGATCATACTGGACCTTGAACTGCACCAGGGGAGCGGTAACGGCATTGCCTTTCTGCAGGAACTGAAAGATTTGGCGCTGAACATCTCGCCCTACATATTGGTAAATACCAATAATACCAGTCAGGTAACATATGATTTGGTCCGGCAGCTCGGGGCCGATTTTATTTTTTCTAAGCACCAATCAGATTATTCTGCTGATAATGTAATTTCATTCCTGCTGGCGATTAAAGAATCCATCTTTCACAAATTCCAAAAAAACATCTCGAATCAGAGTACTCCCGAATCTCCATTCCAAAAAAAGAAACGGCAGTTAAAGCGAATCCACACTGAGCTAAATCTGATCGGGATCAATCCGAAATCGGTCGGCTATAAATATCTGGCTGACGCGATTCAGGCTGTACTCGAAGGCGTAGATCGCAATTACTGCATCGTCATCGCAGAAAAATATCAGAAATCTAACGCCAGCATTGAAAGAGCGATGCAAAATGCCATAAACCGGGCCTGGCGGACAAATGATATCGATACATTATGTAAGCATTATACGGCTCATTTATCCCCCGACAGAGGGGTGCCGACCCAGACCGAGTTCGTCCATTATTATGCCAACATAATCCGCACGGATTATTTATAGATGCCGCTATCCGGCCCGGATTCCCGGGCCTGCCGACGGCATTCCTCATAATCTCTCAGGTCCTATCGCCATTTCGGCCGCAATTACTTTTTTCTTGTATATTCTCCCAATCCATGCTATACTTCCAATGGATAAGGAGGCATAGCTCAGCCGGGAGAGCGCTTGCTCGACAAGCAAGAAGTCGCTGGTTCAAGTCCAGTTGTCTCCATTCTTTTTAGGTCATCATTCTAAGAGTCGTAATCTTTCTCTACAGCTTCCCCCAAAGCCAAATATTTTTTATACATGCGCTCATACATCTCGTGACGGTCTTTCGCCGGCAAATATGTCGGCTGATACTGTTCACAATATGCATACTGCGCATCTTCCACTTTATCATATATCTCTGCTGCAACTGCAGCATATATCGCCGCTCCCTTTGCACATACCTGTTCCTCTTCACATATCATTATGGGAAGATTCATCACATCTGCAAGCATCTGCATAATAAGTTTTGATTTTTTCGCTATCCCTCCCACTGCAATGATCCGGTCAATTTCCATTCCATTTTTTCTTAGTTTATCATAAATATTTCTGCTTCCAAATACCGCTCCCTTAATTAATGCACAGTAAACTGCCGGTGCCGTTGTCCCCAGACTCAACCCGGAAATCGCCGATTTAACGGTATCATTAAGAACCGGATAACGTCTTCCATTAAACCAATCGAGAGCGATTTCATCATCCTGCAGATGAAAAAAAGCTTCTTTTTCCAGTTCATATAAAAGGTCTGACGCATCAAGGATGTCTGCGGGAAGACGCCTTGCTTCCAGCGGCCATAAAAGAAGCCTTTCAAACCAGGCAAATATATCACCAAACGCCGCCTGCCCCGCCTCAATTCCGACATATCCGGGAACAATCGAATGCTCGGCCTGACCACAGTACGCTTTTAAGTCTTGTCCCGCCAGCTTATCACTTGATTCAACCATTAAATCCACCGTAGATGTTCCTATGACTTTGACCATCGTTTTTCTTTTTATACCTGCTCCCACACCCCCGGCATGTGCGTCAAAAGAACCCAGACCGATTAACACGGCCGGTTCTAAGCCAAGTCTCCGAGCCCACTCTGATGTCAAAGTTCCCGCACAGGTTCCGGCAGGCTCCGGGCCCCTCCCGTAACGCTCATAAACTTTTACCAGATAATCATCCATTATCGAAAGGCGCTCTTTTGAAGGCAGACCGTTAAAAGCACTATGCCACAGCGCCTTATGACCTGCTGCGCAGGCACAATGACGCATTTCTTCCGGCTTTGTATTGCCCGTCAATACGCCGGTTATCCAATCGCAGTGCTCCACCCAGGTATATGCCTTTTCTCTAATCACAGGGTTTTTTCTCACCGTATGAAGTATCTTTGCCCAAAACCACTCCGCAGAATAAATCCCTTGATATTTTGTATAATCAACCTCTCCCTGTGAGAATACCCTGTTGATTTCTTCCGCTTCCTTTGCCGCCGTATGGTCCTTCCACAGATGAAACATCGCATCCGGCTCCTGCTCCAATTCTTCTAAACAGGCAAGAGGCACCCCTTCTGAATTAACCGGCCCGGGTGTCGACCCTGTCGTATCAATGGCTATGGCTGCGATCCTTTTCGCCGCTTCACTTCCTGCTTCCCGCAGAGCATGATGCATGGCTTTCTCTAATCCTTCTAAATAATCATTGGGATGCTGTCTGTATCGTGTCACATCCGGATCGCAATACATTCCTTTTGACCAGCGGGAATATTTAGCAACCCCTTCTGCCACTTTTCTGCCATTCTCTCCTTCAGCAATAACGACCCGCACCGAATCGCTTCCATAATCAATTCCAGCAACTAACCGCCTATTCATATGCATTTATCCTTCCTATTACATTAATAACAAGTGTAACCGCCGTCAATTACCAGATTGCACCCCGTGGTATACGAAGATGCCGGACTTGCTAAATACAATATCCCTCCCGCCATTTCTTCAGCGGTTCCCATTCTCTTTGTCGGGCACATATTATACCAGATTTGCTGCCATGCCATATTGGTATCAGCAGGAGTCATATCTGTACACACATATCCCGGACTGATACAATTTACCCTGATCCCATACTTCGCCCATTCGCAGGCCAGCGATTTTGTCAGATGGATCACCCCTGCTTTAGCTGCATTATAGGCCACCTGTTCCTGAGGATAGTTCACGATTGTACCGGACATGGATGCCGTATTCACAATAGCGCCGCCGCTGCCGTTCTCAATCATAATTCTTCCTGCTGCTCTGGCCACCAAAAATACCGCATCCAAATCTATCGCAGTTACTTTTTTCCATTCTGCAAAAGTCATGTCTTCACATTTTACACAATATGCTATGCCGGCATTATTATGAACAACATCAACCGTCCCCAGCTCTTTCCTCGCTTTTGCAAATGCATCATTAACCTCATCTTCTTTCGTCAAATCAGCCGTCAAAAAAAATCCTTCTCTTCCATATTCTTGTACTTTCTGAACCGTTTCTTCCGCTTCCAGCAAGTCGATTACACAGATATCCGCTCCTGCTTCTGCCAGCGCCAGAGCTGAAGCCTGACCGATCCCGCGGGCCCCGCCTGTAACAACAACTTTTTTCCCTGTCAGTTTAAATAAATTCAAAACACTCATTGCTATCGCTCCTTTTTGTCTGATTTCCTATACTGCTTTTTTTGCCTTTAATAATCCAGCCTGTTGTATACAGTCAGATCCAACTGCCAGCAATAAAATAATTCCCTTAATTACCATCTGCATATATGAACTGATATCCATCAGGATCATGCCATTGCTTAGAACTCCAATAATCAATACACCGGCTACTACGTTTGAAATCTTCCCCGAACCGCCATTTACACTTACTCCACCCAGTACAACACAGGTAATAACATCAAATTCATAACCAAGCCCCGCATTTGGCTGCCCCGTATTAGCCCGCGCCAACATAACAATACCAGCGATCCCGGCAAATAGTCCCGACAGTGAATAGACGAGATATTTGATTTTTTTCACACTAATGCCCGACAACTCTGCCGCTTCCTCGTTTCCGCCCAAAGCATAAAAATACCTGCCAAAATACGTTTTGTTAAGAATAAACGCTCCTATTGCAAAACAAACCACCATAATAATAATCGGAATCGGTACGACCCCCAAATGCCCTTGCCCTATTTTCAAAAAAGAGGCGGAAAACCTGGAGATCGGGCGCCCATTACAAATGATATACGCCAAACCCGAAAAAATCGTTTGTGAAGCAAACGTTACAATCAGAGGCGGTATCTTAATCTCGGCAATAATCCATCCATTGGCAAATCCGATCACAGTGCTGACCATCAGGGAAAGAATAATCGCCAACCATGGATTCCATCCGGTGTTTACCATTAAATATGCCGCTGCGATATTTACAAATGAGATTAAAGAACCGATTGATAAGTCTATGCCGCCCAAAAGAATTACATAGGTCATACCAACCGATGCAATACCATAAATGGATACCTGCTTTACCACATTCAAAAGATTATTTGTCGTCATAAAATTACCGTTCATTATTGTAAAGAAAATTACCATCACTGCCAGGAACGCATAAATTGCCCGGTTTCTGATTATATCAATCGCTTTATTCATAAGCTAACCCTTCCTCTCCATTGATGCTAAGCGCATAATTGTCTCTTGATCATATTCAGCTCTCTTCAATTCTCCGGTTACGCTTCCTTCGGAAAGAATTAAAATTCGATCCGACATCCCCATAAGCTCCTCCATCTCCGAAGATATCATCAGAACCGATTTCCCCTGCTCTACTAAACGATTGATAAGCATATAAATCTCCTGCTTGGCACCTACATCAATTCCTCGTGTTGGTTCATCAAATATCAGCAAGTCCGCATCTGCCGCCAGCCATTTAGCTAAAATTACTTTTTGTTGATTACCGCCACTTAAATTCTTAACAAGCTGACTTACATTTGGAGCTTTAATCGATATATCATTCTTATATTTATCGGCAATCTCCGTTTCTCTCTTCGTATCGATGACAGTTGCTTTTGAAATCCGCTGATAAATCGGCATGTTAATATTATTACGGATACTGAGGCCCAGCAAAGCACCTTTACTCTTCCTGTCTTCAGGCACCAGTCCGATTCCATAATCAATTGCCTTTTTCGGATTTTGCGGGGAAATCTCTTTTCCTTTATATATAAATTTTCCTTCCGTTTTCGGATGAACTCCAAAAATTAATTCTGACAGCTCTGTTCGACCTGCTCCCACCAAACCGCCAAGTCCTAAAACTTCTCCTTTATGTAGTTTAAACGATATCTTTCTATCTCCATTTCCAGAGACATCAACGGCCTCGAATATAACTTCTTCCTTAACACAAGCCGCACTTCTCTCGGGATAAATCTCAGTCAGTTCACGACCTACCATATATTTAACCAGCTCATCTTTGTTCGTATCCTTTTTATTCAATGTCACAACATACTGACCATCCCTTAATACTGTCACTCTGTCCGATAATCGAAAAATTTCATCTAATCTATGAGATATATAGATGATTGTCACACCGTTTTTCTTCAATCGCTCAACAATTGCAAACATACTTTCCACTTCCGCATTGGTTAACGGTGCCGATGGTTCGTCCATAATAAGTATCCGGGCATTTTGAGAAACCGCCTTAGCAATCTCTACCATCTGTTGATATCCTATACTTAATCGTTTTACCAGGGTACCCGGATCAATAACTATGTTTAAAGATTCTAAAATCCTTCCCGCTTCTCTTTCCATCGCCTTTTGATCCACGATGATTCCTCTTCTGATTGCTCTTCCAAGAAAGATGTTTTCTGCAACCGATAAATCCCCTACCAAATTAAATTCTTGGTAAATGACACCGATCCCCTTTTGTTCCGAAAGCTTCGGTGTCATACCTTGAAATGATTCTCCATTCACAACAATTTCACCTTCCGACGGGGCTATTGCACCACTGCAGGTCTTTATAAGAGTGGACTTCCCCGCCCCGTTCTCTCCTACCAAAGCATGGACTTCTCCCCTGCGCACTTCAAGTGATACATCCTTTAACGCCACAACACCGGGATAAAATTTAGATATATGCTTCATTTCCAATATATTGTCAACCGCACTCATATTTCCCTCCCTTTTTTGCTTGTCATCCAAAAAGATGCGCACTAAGACTGTGCCAGTGCGCATCTTCATTAGTTTCCAACCATTTCTTCCAGGTTATCAACCGTTACGGGTATAAGATCTCTATATACATTTTGCTCCTTCTCATTTCCGCCAGATAACTCAATTACCACTTCGTATATGGTTTCAGCACATACCGCCGGATTTCCTGTAATGGCAACACAAACACGGTTAAATTCCCCATTTTCCATCGCCGCCACTGTTTCATCTGTCAAATCGGTCGAGAATATTCCTGCGTCATCAGGCACTTCGCTGCCATAGAGCCCTTTGAATGCTTCATTTGCACCAGCAGCGCCACCGCCGCCGATACAGCATACTACCTTTACATCCGGATTAGACTGCAAAATGGTCTCCATCGCGTTAAGGCCTTCCGTCGGATCAATTGCCGGCTGATTAGCCACAACCTTTGCATTAGGCGCATATTCTTCCAGGGCATCTAAAATCCCATTTTCCCTTTCCAGGAGAATCGGTGTTTGAGGATATCCCAAAACCGCCACTTCGCACCCTTCATCACCAAATTTTTCATTGATAAACCCAGCCGCTTCTTTACCGATCTCGTATCCTAAATCATAGTTGGCAATAATCCAGTTAATATCTGTATTTTCCATCTCTTCATCCCATGATACTATCTTAATCCCCGCTTCACGCGCTTTCTTGCAGACCTCCTCGATCGCATCCGGGTCAACCGGATTTACCACTATCACATCACATCCCGATGTTATAAAATTTTCAATCTGGTCAATTTGTGTGTTGGCGTTTTCATTGCACTCTACAACAGTCACGGAATGGCCGTCCGCTTCTGCCAGTTTCTGAATCGTATCCATCTGCTGCGCCCACACCTGATTTCCCAGCGTCTGTATGGCAAGCCCGATTTTGATACCTGCGCTTTCTTCTGCATCCGCCGCCGTCCCTTCCGAACCTCCGGCCTCCGGCTTTGTATCGTTAGAGCCTCCTTGTCCACAGCCTGCCACAGTAACCGCCATAACCATTGTTAATAACATTGCTAAGATCTTTTTTTTCATCCCTTTTCCTCCTTCTTTTTCTTGATAATTTATATTAATTCACACCGCTCGAACTTCTCTCGGTCAATACGGCCTGAAATTAATATTATCCATCAGCGCGGCGACTATGGTTGTTGGCTGTGTTCTTGCTGTTTACGCAGTCATAAAATCCACCATTTTATAGGTTTTCAGATAATCTTTCACCATAGCAACTCCTGCACCAACTAAGACTCCCATCTCATCCAGCCGGGAAAATCTAATGAGCAAAGAGCTTGATAATTCCTCTGGTAAATATTGATTTAAATACTTGTTCAATTGCTTTTGAAATTTCTCGCTGCTTATAATTTCATCCCCCAGTACAATCACTTCCGGATTTAAGATAAATATTAAACCCGCCAAACCATAGGCGAGGTACTGCACCATTCTGATGATTGCTTTAGAAGCCAAAGGGTCCTCATTTTCATAAGCCAAATATATATCTTTCAAACTGGATTTTTCATTTAAAACCGTTTCTGAGTATTCCCAGAGATTATCACGGGTATAGTCCCTGATGGAAAGAGGCGATGCATAGCTTTCAAATGTCCCGCCGTAGATTCCGCTTTTTCCCATTCCTTTATATTGAAGCAGGCAGTTAATACCCATATGCCCCACCTCTCCCGCACCGCCGCTGAAGCCTCTGTATAACTCATCTTTAATGATAATTCCACTGCCAAATCCGATTCCGCCGACTATATTTAACATAGAATGAGGTTTCCTCTTTTCTGTTCTGCAAAAATCCATCCATTCAGCCAGAGCACTCATATTAGCGTCATGATCCATGAGCACCTGATACTGCGGAAACGCTCTTGCAACTTCCTCTTTCAGATCGGTTTCGCCCAGCACCATGAAACCATCGGCATGTATTTTACAGGATTCTCCCACCCGGTAAAGCCATCCCAATACCGCGAGGGATATACCCATAATCCGTTTGCCACAGCCAGCGGCGTAAGCAAGCTGCTTTTCGATTTCATCAACAAGCTGCTTTACAATGATTCCAATATCCGTGTCGTCGGTATAACTCACCATTATATAATTTTCAAGAATTCCTTTCAGATTACAGAAGGCGGTCTGAATTCCTTCCTTTTTCACCCGCACCACGACTGTTCCTACATCATCCATAAGAAGCTGGACACCGGATACTTTTCTTCCGTTACTGGATTCAATGCTGCCGATCTCTTCTGCCAGTCCTGCTTCTAATAATTCTTTCACAATTTTTGATATTGTCGCCTTATTCAATTCCGTAATGCGGGACAAATCCACCCTGGATATCTTTCCATATTCCAGCATTGCTTCAATCACAATACAACGATTTTTATCATGAATATCTGTAATATTTGCTCCTAATTTCATAATCTGCTACCTGCCTTTCATTTGCATATGTGCATATGGTTTTATTTTATACTACATGCAGTTTTTTTTCGATAGCAAATTCATTTAATTTCTTTTTATTTGTTTATGCTGTAAACTTTTAATTAATGCTATCATCGTTCCGCGCATTAGTCAATATATTTTTTCTTTTCGTACAATAATTACTATTTTATCCCTTCTATTTTGTTTAATATGCACATCAAAATCAGGATAATAACTATTGACTTTTTTTATTCCTTCTTTTATCATTTATATCAATTGGATTATAGTATAAACTTTTTATCTTTAATCTATTTACACTATTAACTCTTTTACTCAGAAGGAGGTTTATATGGGAAATTCTAAAGAAATGAAAACCGCTGTAATGAATCGGACCGGAGTTTTTGATATAGAAATGCGGCCGATTCCCGTTCCAAAAGACGACCAGGTGTTAGTTAAACTCGACTATGTCGGTATCTGCGGTTCTGATTCACATTTGTTCGCTCATGGCCACATTGGCGAAAACCACGTTACAGAGCCAATGGTTCTGGGACACGAGCCTGCCGGAACGATAACCGCTGTGGGAAAAAATGTAATCCATCTCACCGTTGGTGACCGTGTGGCAGTCGAACCCGGAGTTCCTTGCTGGAAATGTGAATTTTGCCGCCAAGGGAAATACAACCTGTGTCCCGATGTGTATTTCTATGCTTCACTTCCGGTTACCGAAGGGTGCTTTACAGAGTATGTTGCGCATGCCGCTGCGTTTTGCCACAAGCTGCCCGATAACGTAAGTACGCTGGAGGGCTCACTTATCGAACCGCTGGCGGTTGGTTATCACGCCGTTTCTCAATCCGGTGCACACACCGGAGCCTCCGCTGTCGTCTTAGGTGCCGGATGTATCGGCTTAACCGTTTTGCTTTCTTTAATAAATGCCGGAATCCGCAATGTAACCGTCGTCGACATCATGCCCAACCGTTTGGAAAAAGCTGTCGAAGCCGGTGCCGCACACATTATCAACAGCAGCGAGTGCGACGCTGTCGCTGAAGTTCAGCGAGTCACCAGGGGAAAAGGTGCTGATTTCGTCTTTGAAGCCGCCGGAAATGAAACCACTCTGCTTCAATCGGCTAACATGTTATGCCGCGGCGGTACCCTAACATTGATCGGATATACGAGTTCCGGACTTGCAAAAATGAATATCAACCGTCTCATCGATTATGAAATTACACTCAAGACTGCTTTCCGCTACCGCAGCAATTACCCTTCTGTTATCCAGGCAGTATCCGATGGCGCCATCCCCGCAAAGAAGTTGGCAACGGATATTTTTAAATTTTCGGAAATTCAAAAGGGTATGGAATATGCCATTCACCACAAAGACACCGTAATCAAAGCGATCATACACATTGATTCAGACGCATAAACAATGTTTTTAAATACTTGAGGTCGGTTATAGGTATGTCATGCTTATCTGCCTTAATAATTTGATCTATTTCAGGCATATAGCCAATATAAGGCTATATGCCTATTTTTACGGAAAATTGCGTGGAATACCGCAGAAGATTTTTCCGCACCAAATCATTATAATGGAAGGCGGTGAAAAAATTAATCAGCTGGGAGTGATCAAAATAGACAAGTTTAATGTAAGCAGTGGGCACCTTAATGGAGTATATGAAGAATTCGCACGTTATCTCGGCATTGATGCAGCACTGAAGATATACTCCGAATTCAAAGGTCAGCAAATCAACTTCCCTGTCAGGCTCTTTAGCCAGGAGTATGTCATAAGTCAAATTGTTGAATTATACGATGGCACAAACATCAATCAATTAGCAAAACGCTTTGGCTACTCTGAGCGGTGGGTAAGGCAAATGCTAAAAAAACATATAAACGAATCGAAATAGGCAGGGGGTGTTGATTTTGAATACATTATTCGGAGTTCTGGGATTTATCGCAGGCCTGATTCTTTTGTTATCGCATTGTATCAGGCCATTGGAACCATAAAAGTTTGCATAAGCAGAGTTTTCACAAAAGTATCAGGATATAAGTTAATGCAATATTTCAAATCCCCGCTTCTTTTGTATAACTCCGCACAAATAGTGTTATACCTAAATTAGCCAATGCCGTTATTAACAATATTACCCACACCGGTACCGTCGTCTCGATCAACCGCCCCCACAGCAGCTGTCCTACCGGAGTGAACAACGTCGCCACAGCTGTAGAAAATGCACTGACTTTTCCCAAACGGCCATACTCCACCCGCTTCTGAATATGGGTAAAAAAAACTACATTAGAACTGCTTAACGATGCCATCAGCACCATACATCCGGCGATAATTGCCACTAACAGGAGGAATCGGTCTGACACCGTGCCAAATACGACCATCACAATACCGAATGCTGCAAACATAGGATATAATAAATAACGTACCCTTTGCAGCGAAAATGCCTGCGGCCGCAGACTGACGATGGTGCCACCCAGCAGCAGGCCAAAGGCGATCAGGCTCTCGGCAGCTCCATAAACACGATCCGGCATTTCCAAAACCACTTTGATGATATA
>Ga0153996_1000850_pt1 | contig 13143 bp, 13 predicted proteins | sample TSNC080MetaG_FD_104728 | JGI IMG/M metagenome (GOLD analysis project Ga0153996, IMG submission 104728) | Attine ant fungus gardens microbial communities from North Carolina, USA - TSNC080 MetaG | ecosystem: Host-associated > Fungi > Mycelium > Unclassified | place: USA: North Carolina, Lumber...
AGAACTTGCCGTTCCCTTCTCTTTCTGGTCTGTATTTATCCTAACTAGGTATTGTGACTATGTTACAATGTGGTAACACTACTTGTAACTAAGAGTGACTAGTTAAGTGACAGTCCAGTAACAAAAGTGCTAAGGGTGACAAGTCGAGTCAGTGTTCTAATAATGGGTTAGTCCGATGTTGTCCCATTTGGCACAGGTCCAAAAATAGAAAGAAAGATAGTCCGAGATTTCTCCGAAGAGTCCTGTCTGTTTTGTGAGTCCATTGTCTTTTAGAGTCCTCAGACATTATCCGATGCATTACTGCATGATAATGTCCTCATCTAGCATCGCTAACATTTCGTCTACTAACCACTCATTATCAGACCATGGCTGATAATAGTTATAGTCCCACTCGATGTTTATAACACTATATATACAATTACTATTATGGTTATGCACCTTGTCTCCCACAGTCCTTATGTTCATTAGCTAACTTCTTTGTCATATGCTGTGACTGTGACTTGTGACATGACTATTCTGTGACATTGGTCACATATTTTGTGACTCTGTGACTGTCATGTAATATTTCCCATGCTCCACCTTAGTAATAATCTAAAGAAAAAGAAAAGAAATATAAATATTGACTTAGCCGTTTTGCTAAGTTATAACACCAGTGACAGAAGCGATGAGAGTAATAAGTTGAGTCAGTGTCTAATAATGGGTTAGTCCAATATTGTCCTATTTAGCACAAGTCCAAAGATAAAAGGGAAAAATAGTCTGAGATTTCTCTGAAGAGTCCTGTCTATTCTGTGAGTCTATTGTTACTTAGAGTCCTCAGACATTCAATGCATTACTGTATAGTAATGTCCTCGTCTAACATTGCCAACATCTCGTCTACTAGCCACTCATTATCAGACCATAGCTGATAATAGTTATAGTCCCACTTGATGTTCATAACAGTAATAGTTACTAAGAGGACTGTTACAAACTTCATTTGGCCATATTTCCATCAATTCTTTGACTATTCTCACAGTCTCAAAGGCTACAGAAAGCCCTCAAAAAGAACTTTCAATCAATACCAGTCACTTCTTGAGGTGATCAATATTGGCCAAGATATTAAGCAGATCAACTGGTAACCACCATATTACTGTTTATTAAATCACTAATATCTCAGAAACTGCTGTGATCAATGCTTTGGTTCTAGGCTCAGCAGAAGCCTTCTTCATAATGCTCATAATGAGCCTAGAACAACCTCAAGGCAATTAATATTAGTGGAGATATGAAGGCCTCAATGTTTGCACATGGATTTCATTAATTATCCATAGATAGTTATCTGCCCTTTTCTTAGAACAAAGAACAGCCTCCATATGGTTAGGTTATCACTATTTTAAGTACAAAGGCACTACCATATGTAGAACAATAGGTAGTAGCATGTGATGATCTGTTCTAGTGCACAGACCATTACAATCCTATATATAAGGACTCCTTGTCTGAGGATTAGACCTCAGATTTAACAACATCTTTTGTCACTGTCTAAACTTCACATTTTTGAACTTTTCAAGATTCTAAAGCACCAATCACAAATAAGTAAGTAACCATTTGTGATAGAGGACCATTACTCTATCACAAAAGGTTACTTACTGGTTTGTGATAGATGATTTGATACTTGAATAGTTCAAAAAAGCAAAGTTTAGATAATGACAAAAGAAGTTGTTAAGTCTAAGGTCTAATTCTCAGACAGAAAGTTCTTATATATAGAAAAGTAATAGTCTATGCACTAGGACAGGCTATCACATGCTATTACCTATTGTTCTATATATAGTAGTGCCTTTGTGCTCTAAAAAGTAATAACTTAACCATATGGAGGCTGTTCTTTGTTCTAATTAAAGGCAGATAACTATTTATGAGTAATTGATTAATGTCTATATACAAACATTGAGGATTTTATATCTTCACTAATATTAATCACCTCGAGGTTGTTTTAGGCTTATTCTGAGCATTATGAAAAGGGCCTCTGCTGGGCCTAGAACCAAAGCATCAATTGTGGCAGTTTTTGAGATATTAATGATTTAATAAATGGTACCTATAAGGCTTTAGTTGTGATAACTTAAACCTACTCTAAGTCCAAGTTAACAAGAAGAACTCAATAGAGTTCCCATTAGATTCTGTATACTATTTATATATGACTAGTAACCCTAACCCAGAGCTAGTATCCCATACTTCCCTATAAGTCACTTTTCTCTTATGCATCTATCAATAAGAAACTAAAAGAAAAGAAATGAAAATGAAAAATAGAAATAAAATATAAAAGAAATGAAATATAAAAGAAATATAAATATTGACTTTGCCATTTTTGCCAAGTCATGACACTACCTCCCTCTTAAGTTTTCTTATCCTAAGGAAATTTTTTCTATAACTTGTAATATAGATCAACTATGTTGCCCATTTTGTTATTGTTTTCTTATGTCTACTCTCTTAACCCTGAGTTTTCTTGCTTGATTTTTTCTTTCTCTTCATTTGTCTCCAAAGTTTGTCTTTTTCTTTCATCTTTCTATTATCTCCAATTCTGTTCTAACCTTTTCTAATATTCTTCATTGTACCTTTTATCTATCTACCTGAATAATTTCTTTACTGTAAATCTCCTCTCAAATACTCCTTTTTCCAATTCTTGTCTTGCTACATCTTCCTAGTCTTATCAATATTCTTTCTTGAATTCTTGAATTGCTTCCTTTGCATTCTTCAAATTCTCTCTTTCTTTCCAAGTGTCTAATTCTGCTATAAATTCTTTTCAGTATACTAGGTATTTGTCCCTTTCTCTTATTTGCTGCTTATTCAAAATCCTCTCTACCTCCTATTTGTTATAAGAGCCCCAAAAAGGAAATAACTTCCCATGCTTTTGAACAGTTAATTCATAACCTCAAGATGTATAATGGAATAAAACTATAAATAGTATAGGAACCTTAAGTAAACCACATCACATGATTAGGTCAGGTGATTGTAGAACATTCTGGAAAAACATGTAACTATGAGACTTTTATGCACAGACTATGTAAAAGTAGTATAAGTAGAATATAGAATATAACAGGGAACTCTATTGAGTTTTTTTTGAATATCCACCTAGGGTAATCACTAAGAACTATCACAGTCTATCAACAACACTATTCTTCTTCTCCCTCAATTATCACTGGAGCTAGTTGGTCCTTTTTCTGCCCTTCTACTTGTCTGACATACTTCTATATCCTACTAACATTAACTACTGAGTATATTTTAATTGTACTTGGTAGTTCTAATTCTACTATGTTTGATGATACAATTTTCTTGATTTTGTAAGGACTGATAAATCTCTCTGTCAGCTTTTCTGTTCTTCTTTCAACCATTTGGTATTTCAAGTCCATAGTATTGAGCATAACTAAGTCCCCTACTCTATAATTGTCGACTTTCGCTCATTTTTTATTAGCATATTTCTTTATCTCTTCTTGTGCTTTTCCTAGTGCTACTTTGGCTTCCTCTTGTATTTCTTTTATTTTTTTTTATAAATCTCTCTACCCCTTTGTATTTTCCCTTTTTTCTTCTCTTGAATTCTATTCTCAGATCTTGTTCATAATTTGCCTTAAAAGGCAACATTTTGGTACTTGAGTATGCTTTATTATTGTATACAAACTTGGCTGTTCCCAACTATTCTGGCCATTGTTCTTGCCTATGGTTGATAAATATCTGCAAGTACTGTTCTAACTCTTGATTTACCCTCTCTGTCTGTCTATTTGTCTGAGGGTGGAATGCTATCAATAATTTACTCTTAATCCCCAACATCTAATTTAACTCCCTCATTATTCCTGCCACAAACTGTGGTTCTTAATCCAAGATAATGCTTTCAGATAACCCATGCAGTTTTCACATATTATCTTTGAACAACCTAGCTAACCTTTCTGCTGATGGCTTTTCTATAGTAGGAATAAAATGTACCATTTTTGTTAATCTATCAACTACTACCAGGATTAAATCATACCCTTGGGCTAACAGTAACTTTGTGATAAAGTCTGCTGATATATGCATCCAGTGTCAGTAAACCAACTCCTGAGCTGGAATAAAACCAACTGCTCTTTATTAGCATTTGACAAAGAGAACTCGATAGAGTTCCCATTGGATTTTCTACACTATATATACAATTACTATGTGGCTATGCTCTTTTGGTTCTCACAGTCTCTATGCTACTTATCAACTGACTCCTTTGCCATATGTTGTGACTGTGACTTGTGACTTGCATGACATGACTGCGATGTGACCATTTCTGTGACTCTGTGACAGTCATGTGATACTTTCCCATGCTCTATCCTAGTAATAAAGAAAAGAAAAGAAAAGAAAAGAAATATTAAATAATGACTTAGCTATTTTGCCAAGTCATGACATCCAGGGTTCATTCCTTCTTGTCCTTTAACCACCACCATCTCCTCTCTTCTGGCCGCAATGGCTACTGAGGGGACCATTACTCTACCAAAACTCTTTCACTAATATCATTGTAACTCACTGTCCTCTTTATTTCTGCTTGTCCTTTGAGGCAGCATACTTTCTATCTTATGCTGGATATGTGAGCACCTTGTCATGCATTTGGCACCTTTGACCTGGTAGAGACTTGTCAAGTTGTGAGCCTCTTGGTTTACAGGAAGAAACTTCAAGTAGTCACTTCTGCAAATTGTCAGCGTCTAAAGTCCAATGACTGGAATTAAGCCAACTGTCTCTTTGTTCAGAGTTTGACAAAGAGAACTCGATGGAGTTCTCGCTTATTTCTCTACTACTTATACATTTTACTACCGTGGCTATGTGCTTACTCTCCTATGGTCCTCATGTTACTCTAGTCATGTGACACACTGTGACCTGTGACATTGTGACATTGTGACAAAGTCACGTGATACTTTCCCACACTCCATCTTGTAGTTGTAAGTCCAATAAGAAAAGAAAAGAAAAGGAAAAGAAATATAAATAATGACTTAGCCATTTTGCCAAGTTATGACACAAATGGGGCGGACTAGGAGGAGAATGCTAAGCTCTAGGTAGTCGATGATGCCCTTGGCCTCTGGCCCTTTTCCCTATAGGTCACCCTGAAGTCATATATTAAGACATCCAATAGTTAACAGCCGCTTGAGGGTACCTGGCTCTCTGTGACCTACAAGGAAGAGTCCTAGTACTCACTCATGGGTAGGACGCCTTGCTCCCCACCTATACCTTGTTAGAGAGACAATCCTAGGTAAGCCGACCAGGAGAGACTGGGATAGCATGAACTGTCCTTGGCTTTTTATGTAAAGCTTTGGCTCATAGTGGAAGTCACTGGTGCCTTCCCAAAAGGGGGTCTAACTAGAGTACTAAGGATAGTATTTTGTGTGTGATGTAGGAGAGTTATTTGATCAGGGCATGGAATGTGGAGTAGGAGTGGAGTCGATATGACAAGTACATGTGTTGAAAGCTAGGTCACCTTCCTTTTTCTATAAGTAGTCATTCCTTTCTTTTGGTACCTATGCTTCTTTGCCTTGTGCTTAGATAGTATAGGAGATGCATTTACAACATGCATTGTAGGGTCGTAGTGTCTTTTTTTTAGCTACTGCAGACTGCCTACACATCTCACACAATAAATTGTTGATTAAAAAAAAAAATGACATTCAGGGTTTCTCAGGTATTGAATTGGACATTAACTTGTCCACTGGTTGCTCTGTGCAGTTTTTGTTGTGCTGGTAGGCATTACATCCTTCCATATACTGCTTCACTTCTTTTATTACTCCTGGCCACCAAAATTTCCTAGTAACCAACTCTACTATCTTCCACTGCCTCCTATGTTCCCCTACTGGCATATCATGATGTAGCCTAATAACCTCTGTCCTAAGCTTATTATTTTTTGGTATGTAGACCTTTCCTTTCTTGTATATTATGCTGTTGATTTCTCTCTATTCCTTATCTCTCAACATTTTCACTTCTGTTTGCTTTATTTCTTCTATAGCTTTTACCACTTTGTCATTTTTCACATTTGATTTTCTTACTTTCTCTAGTAGATCTACCCCATCTACTATTATTTCTACTGCCTATCACAAATGGCCACTTACTGATTTGTGATTGATGGTTTGGATATTTGAAAAGCTCAAAAAAGCGAAGTTAGACAAGTAGCAAATGATGTTATTAAGTCTGAGGTCTAATCCTCAGACTATGAGTCCTTTTATACAGAAAAGTGATGGTCTATACACTAGTACAGATCATCACCTGATTACTACCTATTTTTCTACATATGGTAGTGTCTTTGTACTAAAATAATGATAACCTAACCATATGGAGACTGTCCTTTGTTCTAAGAAAAGGACAGATGACTATCTATGGGTAATTAATGAAGTTCATGTGCAAACATTGAGGCCTTCATATCTCCACTAATATTAATTGCCTTGAGGTTGTTCTAGGCTTATTCTGAGCGTTATGAAGAAGGCTTCTGCTGAGCCTAGAACCGAAGCATCAATCACGGCGGTTTCCAAGATATTAGTGATTTAATAAACAGTAACATGGTGGTTACCAGTTGATCTGCTTAATATCTCGGCCATTATTGATTGCCTCGAGACGTGACTGGTATCGATCGAAAGGTCTTCCTAAGGGCTTTAAGCTGGCTTTGAGACCATGAGAATCGTCAAAGAATTGGTAGAGATATGACCAAATGAAGTTTATAACACTGCCTCTGTTCTTCTTACTTCTAACTACCCTAGTTTTACTAATATCTTGTCCTCGTTATCTCTTTCCACTCCGATTTCCCAATCTAGCCTTTTGCTCAGACTGTTTGCTTTCCTTATTTTGCTTTCTGGAATGTGCTTTAGTGTAAAGTCAAATCTTGATAGATATAACATGTTAAGACTCTAGACCTCACAATTGAATTATGCATTTTAACTTGAAGCCTATATCTAACACTTGATATCTTCACACTCCTCGTTAGAGGATCCGGTTAAGGTTTTCAGTGAAGTTATATCGGAGGAGAGATATAAACGAGACTTTGAGTAGCACTCTTGAGATTGTCCTAAGACGAGTAAGAGTACCGATTCCTCAGAGTAAGATTTTACAGAGAGAATACAGAAAGAGAGAACTTGCCATTCCCTTCTCTTTCTGGTCTGTATTTATCCTAACTAGGGATGTAACAATCGTTACAATGTGGTAACACTACTTGTAACTAAAAGTGACTAGTTAAGTGACAGATTAGTGACAAGGTGACAAGTGAGTCAGAAGTGAGTCAGTGTCTAATAATGGGTTAGTCCAATGTTGTTCCATTTATCACAAGTCCAAAGATAGAAGAAGAAGAAGATAGTCTGAAGTTTCTCCGAAGAGTCTTGTCCGTTTTATGAGTCTATTGTCTCTTTAGAGTCCTCAGACATTATTTGATGCATTACTGCATAATAATGTCTTCGTTTAGTATTACCAACATCTCGTCTACTAACTACTCATTATCAGACCATGGCTGATAATAATTGTAGTCCCACTCAATGTTCATAACATAACACCCATCTCGCTTGTTTATAATTTAGCTTTTGCACTTTTATGAAATACTCAAGATTTTGATAGTCTGTCCAAATCTTGAATTTAACTGTCGCCCCTTCTAGGAAGTGCCTCCATGCCTCCAAGTATCTAATGACAATCAACTGTAAGGACTTAGTTGTGACAACTTAATCCTACTTCTTATTTGAGTTAATAAAGAAAACTTGATAGAGTTTCTGTTAGTTTCTGTACATTATTTATACATGAATCATAACCCTAACCCTGTACCAAAGTCTTGCACTTCCTTATGAGTTACTTTTATTTCACATGTCTATTAATAAAGAAAAATAGAAAAATAGAAAAGAAAATGAATCTAGTCACATAGTAAATTCTTTGTCTAAATCTGGGCTACTAGTACTGGTCTTGTAGTAAAGACCTTTTTGAGCTCATTAAACACCTTTTACTGCTCCTGTTTCCACTGCTACTTCAGATTCTTTTTTGTTAGTATATTCATTGGCCTTGTTACTTAAGCAAAATTCTTAATAAACCTTCTGTAGTAATTTGCAAGGCCTAAGAACTTTTTGACATCTTTCACATTTTTTGGCTCTGGCCAACTAAGTACTCTCTATTCCATTAGGTCCTATAACAACTTCTAGAAATCCAATCTTTTTTACCTTCTACATATATTTCTCTGGCTTGACATACAAGTCATTTTCTTTCAATCTCCTTAATATTTCCTTCATAATCTCATCATGTCCCTTCTCTGTTTCTGTTTCTACTAGTACATCATCTACAAATATAGTAACTTTTCCTTCATTGATCAAATCCCTCAGAATTTCATTCATCATTACCTGGAATATAGCTGGCAAATTTGTCATTTCAAAGAACATTACTATTGGCTAAAAAGAGCCCACATATGTCATAAATGCTCCTTTTCACTCATCTCCTTCTTTGATCCTTATATTATTGAACTTCCATCTCAGATCCGTTTTAGTAAATACTTTCTTGCTACCCATATTGTTAATTAATTCTGTAATTAATGGTAGTAGGTAATTGTTCTTTACTGCCTGGTTATTCAGGTTGTGGTAGTCTATTACTATCTGCTTACTCCTATCTTTTTTATCCACAAAGAATACTGGCAATGTTTGAGGGACTTTGATGGTCTAATATACCCTTTCCTTAGCTAATCTTCCACAAAATTCTGGACTTCTTCTCTCTTGTTTTTAGATAGAGGATAAATTCTTTTCTTTCATGGTTTGAATGTCTCTTTGAGATCTATGACATGATCCCAAATTTTTCTTATTGATATTCTCTTCGACTTCACTTTCTCAAACACCTTCCTTCACTTCAGAAATTTTCTTAGGACTATTTCCTTGATTTTCCTGTGGTTCTCTTTAATCTCCTTCTCTCTTTCCTAGTCCTCTTTATTATCTATTGCCCATCTGATGACTTTCTCTTCTTTTATAGTTGCTACTCTCTTTCCTCTTTTTCTCTTTTTTTCCTCTTTTGATTTTACCCTATCATACAAGGGTGGGCATCTCATCATTTTAACTTCTTCTATTTCCCAGTTTATCTCAGGGTTATGTGTTGCTAGCTATGGCATTCCAAAGATTATCTCTGTTTTTCCAAAATCACATATATCCATCCTCATCCTTTCTATGTGGTTTTTATAGTAAATATTCACCTTTACCTAGTGGGTGATTGCTTCTCTGCTATTATTTGTTCCATCTACATTTCTGACTGCTATTGGTTTTTCTAATTTCTGTAGCTTGAACCCATGCCTAGCTGCCATTTTTCTGTCTATAAATATTCCTGTGGTGCTACTATTCAAGAGTGCCTTTATGGTTATGCCTTCATGCATATCCAACTTTTTTACTCCAATGTTCAACTATACTTCTCTTAGCATCTGGGAAGTTCTCCTAATTTTTCTTTGACCACCTTCCTCTTTTGCTGTGCTTTCCAACTCCTTTGGTTGTGTGCTACTTTTATTTTATTTCATTTCTAATATCCACACTATTTCTCCCTGTTTAAGATTATCCTCTGTCCTCTATTTTCTTTTACATGGCATTCTTTTTGCCTGCAGCTTTTACATTCTACATACATTACTATTACTTCCTCCATGTACTATCTGTCATGACTTGGCAAAACAGCTAAGTCAATATTTATATTTCTTTTATTTTATTTTCTGATTATTATTTTTCATTTCATTTCATTTCTTATTGATAGATGAACACACAAGAAAATAACTCATAGGGAAGCACAGGACAAAAGGGAAGGGTTAGGGTTACTCTTCATGTATAAATAGTATACAGAATCTAACGGGAACTCTATTGAGTTCTTTTTGTCAATTACTGAACAAAGAGTAGTTGGTTTCATTCTAGCTTGAAGTTTAGCTTTCTTACACTAAAACTCGATTCATTTTAGAGCACCATCCACCTTGGACCCTGCTCACTCTTTTATCTCATTACAAATCAACTCTCAGTCACTGATCATCACAATCAATAGCCATCTCCATATATAGCTAGGCTCTTGGCTTAAGGGGACTTTACTATTAGTTAGGGACAATGGGTGAAGATACAGTACCAAGCTCAGGTATTGCATTTAAGACCTGATCTCATAATTGAGTCATGTTGAGTAATGTAGCTTTCATAGTATAAACCTTGTGCTATACTCCATTGTGAGTGGTACATATAAAGGAGTGATGGTTACTTCTAGAAGGTCATCTAGATTAGAGATCCCATCTGTTGGGTGATAGTCTAACCATACTATTAGGGCAGTAGTTAGTAGAGCAATAGGCACTTGGTTGGGTAAAGATTTTACACCCCAGCAGATGTAGTTTATATAGCAAGAATCATTATTAAATCCATATCCTCTTCCAGAGATGTAACACTATGTCTTCAGAACAATATAACTCTATTCTGAGCAGCATGCTTAAACAAAAACACTCTCTTGCCAAACTAAGAGAAGAACTTAAAGGAAGAAGAGGAAAGTTATGTTTCAATTGTAAGAAATTCAAATACCTAGTCCAAAACTGCAGGAATAAGAGAAGGGAAGAGTCACTCCCCAAAATAAATTCAAGATGTTAAGTAGCAGAGTAATGCAGTATGGAGTAGAAGAGAAGACAATAAGAAAACAGAAGATAGTAGGAGTAGAATATTTTAAGTATGGAAAGAGGGGGCACAAATATAGGGAGTGTCCATTATAGAAGAAAAAGGAAAGGGTGGCACATACAGCAAAGCCACAAAAAGCACACTAACAGAGGGAGCTGGCATGCCTTGTAAAGGGAGAAGTGCAGAAAAGAGAAAGAAGGTTGAGGAGAGTAGAGAAAGAGGAAACAGTGCATGTGGCCAAGCCACAAAAAGCATAGCAAGAGTGGAAGAGGAGTTTGGTAGCAAAGTTGAGGAAAAAAGCAGAGGAACATTGTGACAAAGGAGTGCCAGAGAAAGCATGTTTACTGGAGTTAGGGTAGTATATAAATAAAGTGGTAGTTTCGTACTTAACTTATGAAAAGTACAGAAGCCAAGAGTATCATGTGAAAGATAACAGAGGACAGAGAGTAATCTCTTGTCATATTCCGGAAATATAATAATTATGTAATTCTTTCTCCTAATAATTCTCCTAAAATTAATAATAGTAGGATAGTGTAGTAGACTACTCTCCTCCTATTCCAGACTTACTATAAGTACTGAGTAGTTATAGTGTAATTCCTTAGTCTGTAAATTAACGTCATCTGGTCCTAATCTCGTCTTGTCCACTCCAACTCCTTTATTTATCTCTTAGGACCTCTGTCTTGACGACTTTCATCACTCCAAAATACATGACCAACTCATGACCAGAGACTGGGGTGCAACACATAAGTTGAAGCCAAGGTCGTTCAATAAGTCGTTATCCACTCTGCCGTCCTTGACTGTTTGCTGGAGTTTTCTTTATACTCTCGCTAAGTAATATTTCTATCCGACATAGTACTTTACTCCGCTCCGGATTGTAATTCTGTTTATTATCCTATCCTTCCATCCTCTGGAATTCCGTTCTTGACATCTCTAGAAAAAGGTTAGAAGAGATGAAATGGTGTGGATGTATAGGGAAGATGGCATGGCCCAAAGAGGCAAAGGCCCAGCAAGGTAGCACATGGTCAGGAGAACCAGAAACTGCAGTAAAAGAGGAGGATAGCCAAAGAGACATCAGGAGAATATTCAAAATGCTAAGAGAAGTATAGATGAATATTGGAGTAGAAAAGTTGGATATGCATGAAGGTGTAACTGTAAAGGTGCTCTTAGACAGTGATGCCACAGGAATGTTTATGGATAAGAGGATGGTAGCTAGGCATGAATTCAAGCTACAAAAATTAGAAAGACCTATAGCAGTCAAAAATGTAGATGGGATGAATAACAGTAGAGGAGCAATTACCTACCAAGTAGAGGTGAACATGTATTACAAAGGTCACATAAAGAGAATGAGAATGGATGTATGTGACCTAGGAAAAACAGAGGAAATGCCATGGTTGGCAGCACATAATTCCAGTGTTACGCTGTACAAAACTTTAGGCAAATTAAGTGACATTCTGCACCTTAATAACAGGAATAACCAGCTCGAGAAACAAGCTCGGCCCCCCAGAAATGTTCCTTTAGACACCTAGTCATGGACTTGAGCATCTAGCTCGAGTAGCAGGGTAGCGGCTGTGACCACCGCTACATACGCCTCATAGACGCTTGTCCAGGCGCCCCGTATCGGATACCTAACAGATCTCCCTTCTAGAAGTGCTCTCAAGGGCAGAAATGAACTTAGGACAGACTACGCGATCCGAACGACGTCATGCCGTAGCCGCCAGAGGTCTTATTTAAAGAACAGTTACGATCAGATGCGGGCCATCATCACTGATGGCTAATTATAACGAGATCAAGAGAGTCGTACCATCGCGAAGTCGCCTCATACTGGCAGTAGGAGGAAACTGGAAGGTAGAAGAGTGAAAAGTGCATCATAGAGATAGGAGGAAGGACTGGGAAGCTGAGAAGAGAAGTAGTAAGGAGATTAGATGAAGAGAACGTGCACGAGAACAAGACGGCTCAAGACCGCCGTCTCTGTCTACGGTTTGTTGAAACGTTCAAGGCCCGACCATTGTGCAAGGAAGGGTCGCCGGAGTAGGGTTAGGGTGTTCGAGAGCAGTTAGTCGATGTCTGGGAGGAGTGCCATACCATTATTACGGCCTTGCTAGAATTGGGAATTCGGAGGTTTTCTTTGTCTCACTTTCTTTGTTGTCTTTTTGCTTTATAATCATAATAAAATACTCTAGGGCACAGGAGGGAAAAAGCATCATACCCCCATCATCATACCCCCATCATCATCTCTCTCTGTTGCTCTAGAGCTTAACGGCTATTCTTGAGTGACTAAGTTTCTAGTTTTTCTGAGTGTTCTAGGTCCTTTCCAAAAAACCCACCCAAATTCTCCCTCGACGGAAATTCAAGCCCCAACAGACTTGGGCATTTGCTTATGCTAGGAGTTAACAGCTCGCTACGTGTCATTGGAGTCAGCTTCTAGCTGTACGGTCAGCTGAAGAAGAGCCCACATGACGTTACAGGAGTTCTAGGTAGTTCTGCTGTATCGACGGCGAGCCAGACTACTAGACTAGGTAAGGGCAGTAGTGTCACGATGCGAGACGAACGCGTGTCTTAGGGATCC
>Ga0153996_1000851_pt1 | contig 13116 bp, 17 predicted proteins | sample TSNC080MetaG_FD_104728 | JGI IMG/M metagenome (GOLD analysis project Ga0153996, IMG submission 104728) | Attine ant fungus gardens microbial communities from North Carolina, USA - TSNC080 MetaG | ecosystem: Host-associated > Fungi > Mycelium > Unclassified | place: USA: North Carolina, Lumber...
AAAAAAACTGCCGAACTTATCACAATGGTTCGGCAGGTTTTTTTTAATCCACAGCCTGCCGCTTCAGCAGCTCCAGCCCGCGGGCGACCGGCGGCAATGCAATGACGATCATCGTCAGCACACCTTCCGCCAGGATGTAGGAATAATTATAAACCAGTGGATAGACAGCGGTCAGTGCCTGGGGAAAGTTCTCCGGCATGTATTCCATCCAGTACAGATATCCGCCCAGGGAGTGAAAGGCGCCACGGACCAGAATACCAAGCCAATATCCTTTTAACAGTCCATGCCTGGATTTGCGAAATACTCCGGCCAGACCCAGTCCGGCAAAAGCCAGCAGGTAATCACAGCAGACCTGAAAGAAGGAAAGAATATAGGGTTCCTGTAAAAATTGCAGTACACCATAACACAGGCCGGTGATGATACCGACCTTCGTTCCGTACCAATAGCCGATCAGACAGATAAACAGCATGCTGAACAAGGTGACGGAGCCGCCAAAGGGCATCGGGACCAGCTTCAAATAAGAAGTGATAAAGGCCAGGGCAATGGCCGTGCCGCAGAACACCAGCTGTTTGATAGAAATTTTTGACATAAAAAATCCTCCTTTGCATTGTACAGGAGGGGACTACATGTAAGTTTGAATGCTTCCTTACGCCGGCATGAACCGGATCAAGTAGTGAGGGTCAGATATCAGTGAAGATATGAATATCATTCTCAGCCCAAAGGACTCCCCTAGCGTGCTTTGTTATTAATTACATCGAAGTATACCCCATGAAAGCAGAATTGTCAATATTGCAATGGATTTTTAAGGAAATAGCCCTTGTATTTGGTGGCGGAATTCGGTAGAATAGGAATAGGCTGAAATGGGATTCTCCAAAGTGAAAAAAAGGCAAGGAGGATCGCATGCAACAAATCATAAAAAAATACGTAAAGGCAATACTGTTGCTGTTGATGATACTGTCGGCAGGATTCTGCTACAGTTGTGACCGGGGTGAGGTACTCTCATCTTTGGAATCAATACCGGCGGCACAGACACAGGAAACAGAAAAATCGCAGGAAGCGCCGCCGACAGAAGCCCGGGTCAGATATTATGTCTATATTTGCGGTGAAGTTAAGTATCCGGGGGTGTATGAGATGGAAGCCGGTGAGCGAATCTACCAGGTGGTGGAACGGGCCGGCGGATATACCCAGGCAGCGGCAGCCGATTATCTGAATCTGGCGGAGCCGGTGGCGGATGGGATGAAGCTGGTGGTACCGGATCAAAATGAACTGGCACAGGCGCCGGAACTTTACGAACCGATGGGATTAAGCCGGGAGACGGCCAAAATCAACCTGAACACGGCGACAAAAGAACAGCTGATGACTTTGCGGGGCATCGGCGAGGCACGGGCTGGTGATATTATCCGGTACCGTGAGACCCATGGCAGTTTTAGCTGCATTGAAGATATTATGAAGGTATCAGGAATCAAAGATGCAGCCTTTCAGAAGATAAAAGAAAGTATCACAGTTTAGAGGAGAAAACATGGCGAAGATTTTGGTAGTTGACGATGAAAAATTAATTGTGAAGGGCATTCGTTTCAGCCTGCTGCAGGACGGTATAGAAGTGGATTGCGCCTATGACGGGGAGGAAGCGATCAATCTGGCGAAGGAGAACGAATATGATGTGGTACTCCTGGATGTGATGCTTCCCAAATTCGATGGCTTCGAAGTATGTCAGGCCATCCGGGAGTTTTCCGAGATGCCGATTATTATGCTGACAGCCAAGGGTGGTGATATGGATAAAATCCTGGGCTTGGAATATGGTGCGGACGATTATATTACCAAACCGTTTAATATTCTGGAAGTGAAGGCCAGAATCAAAGCGATTATGCGCCGCAATGCCAAAAAAGCAGCCAAGTCCGGAAAGGCCGATACCAAGGTGCTCACCGTCGGGGATTTAAAACTGGATCGGGAGAGCCGCCGGGTCTTTATCGGTGAACGGGAGATCAATCTGACGGCCAAGGAGTTTGATATGCTGGAGCTGCTGGTTTGCAATCCCAATAAAGTGTACAGCCGTGAAGCGCTGCTGACATTTGTATGGGGAAATAAAGCTTCGGAGAACGGCGATGTCCGGACGGTGGATGTCCATGTCAGACGTCTGCGGGAGAAGATTGAACCGTCCCCCAGTGATCCCAAATATGTGCACACCAAGTGGGGGGTCGGATATTATTTCCGTGCCTGACATAGTGTGCTGTTTAGCAGCAAAATAACCGGACAGACTAACAACAAAGAGGAGTTTTGCGATGAATGTTTCGATCAGACAGGTAAGACTGGATGATCTGGATGCTGTGACCCGGGTAGAAGCAGTCTGTTTTCCACAGGCAGAAGCAGCAACCCGGGATTCTTTTTTACAAAGGATCCAGACGTTTCCGGAGAGTTTTCTGATTGGGGAGAAAGAGGGAGCCATTATTGGCTTCATTAATGGATGCGTGACCGATGACCGGACTATTTGTGACGAGATGTTTGAAACCGCTGATTATCACCGGTCGGAGGGAGCCTGGCAGGCGGTGTTCGGACTTGATGTGGTGCCGCAGTGGCAGCACCGTGGTGTGGCTTCACAATTGATGGAAGCATTGATTCAGAAGGCCGCTGAAGCGGGGCGTAAAGGCCTGATTCTGACTTGTAAGGAGAATTTGATTGGATTCTATGAATCCTTTGGATATCGGAATACAGGTGTATCAGCATCGGCACATGGGGGTGCCGTCTGGTATGACATGATGCTGGAGTTATAAGCGAGTTCCCTATATATTGATACAGGAGGCTGACATGTGCAAATGAAAACAGAAAAAAAACGCTCTGGTTGGAGGTCGTTAGACAATACCGCCAAGATTTTTCCCGTTATTGCCAATGAAAATTTAAGTAATGTATTTCGTATATCGGTGACTTTAAAAACACTGATCGAGCCGGTGATTTTACAGCAGGCGCTGGAGGATATTCTTCCGCATATTCAGAATTTCCGGGTCAAGCTGCGCCGGGGAGTATTCTGGTATTATTTTGAAGAGAATAACAAGATTCCGCTGATTCAAAGGGAGAACACCTATCCCTGCCGCCATATTGATCCCCATGGGAACCAGAAGTTCCTGTTTCGGGTGACCTACTTTGAGCGGCGGATCAATCTGGAGGTTTTTCATGCTTTGACCGATGGTCTGGGGGCGGCAAACTTTTTAAAGGATCTGACTTACCGGTATCTGCAGCTGCAGCGGGGGGCGGCAGAGAGCCTGGGCGAGCCGGAGGAACTGACCGAACCGCGGCAGAATTTTGATTTTAATGTGGAAGACAGCTATCTGAAGAATTACCGGGAGACCGGACACCAGCACTACAGTTCCACGCCGGCTTACCGCCTGAACGGCCATTATCTGGCTCTTGGTACCGGGCAGGTACTGCATGGGTATGTGAATATCGACGAAGCCAAGGCGGTCTGTGGGCGGTATGATGTGAGTATTACCAAATACCTGGTGGCCAGTATGATCTGGTCCATCTGGCAGGCGTATCTGGGAGGGGAGCCATGTGAGCAGCCGATTGCCGTGAATCTGCCGATTAATCTGCGTTCCTTTTTTAACTCTGAGACCGTGGCGAATTTTTTTGCGGTGACCATGATCGGATATTTGTTCCGGGAACCGGATATCACGTTTGAGCGGTTGTTAGGAGTCGTCAGCCGTCAGATGGATAAAAAGATTGTTAAGGAGCGGCTGGAGGAGTGTATCTCCTATAATGTATCCAATGAAAAGAAGTGGTATTTCCGGATTACGCCGCTGGTGGTGAAGTGGCTGGCGCTGAATGTGGTGTTCCGGCTGAAAGACCGGGCGCATACGATAACATTATCCAATATCGGGCTGGTCAAGGTAGAGCCGGAATATGAGGATGCCATTGAGCGGTTCCATCTGATGCTTGGAGTATCCCGCCGGCAGCCAGTGAAATGTGTGGTTTGTGCTTACGGCGAGGAGATGGTGATTACATTTTCTTCCGTATTTGCTGACAGCAAGCTGCAGAAACGGTTCTTTGAAAAGCTTAGAGCCGATGGTATTACGGTCAGACTGGAAGGAAATGAATTGTCGGCGGCCCGTAAACGGACCATGTATCCACGCATCAGAAAAGTATCGATCCTGCAAAGAGGCGGTGAGGAAAAGGCCTCCCGGATGGTGAAGCAGGTTGGTTATACCGGTGAAACCGCGGCCCGGGGGGCAGTGGATTATCTGACCGGCCGCCGGAATTTAAGAGAAGAATTAAGCCGCAGATTTCATCTGTAGCTGCCAACAAGAAACTGGAGGTTTGTGTTTGAAGCGAAACAAAGATATCAGCATCCGCGGAGCACTGGTGCGGGATATGATGAAGAATATGATGGAGTCGGCCAAAGGGCATCCGTTTCAGACCGGTGAGTACCGGATGAACCCGGTCGAGCCGGCATGGATCTGTCCTTCCGGATATGAGTATATGATTGTCGGGCTGGAGCATTTTAAGATGGAGTACCTGCGGCCGCAGAATGTCAGTACCGGCCGGGTGATCCTGCAGCTGCATGGCGGCGGCTATATCGGTCCGATGAAGAACATTTACCGGGATTTCGCAGTTCGTTATTCGAAACGAAGTATGGGCAGTGATGTACTGACCATTGACTACCGGGTGGCTCCGGAACACCCTTATCCGGCGGCGCTGGAGGATGGGGTGAAGGCCTACCGGTGGCTGCTGGAGGAAAAGCAATATGATCCGAAAAATATTATCATTGCCGGTGATTCTGCCGGCGGTGGCCTGACCCTGGCGCTGGCATTGTATCTGCGGGATCATAAGATGGCGCTGCCGGCCGGCCTGATTACCATGTCACCGTGGGCGGATGTGACCTGCAGCGGTGAGAGCTACGATACCAACTATACCAGGGATCCGCAGTTTGGCAATACCCGGGAGAGCATGCTTTACCATTCGCCCTATATCGGCGAAGCGGATCCCCATGATCCATACCTGTCACCGGTGTTTGGCAGCTATGAAGGAATGCCGCCGATTCTGATGCAGGCCGGCGGTGACGAGATGCTGCTTTCCGACACCTTACGGGTGGCTGAAAAGTTCAGAAAGGCTCAGCGGAAACTGCGGGTAACCGTATATGACGGTATGTTTCATATGTTCCAGATGGCACTGAACATGATTCCCGAAAGTAAAGAAGCATGGGAAGAGGTGACCCGGTTCCTTCATATCATTTATGGTCTTGATCAGAAACCGGATGGCCGGGTGGTCAGGCGGATCAAGTCAAAACGCACGTGAGGGGGACTTTCCTTTGAAGATTACACTGGTTGCCGTAGGAAAGATCAAAGAAAAGTTTTATTCCGATGGGATTGCCGAGTACAGTAAGCGGCTGAGCCGCTACTGTAAGCTGGAAATTTTCCAGGTGGCTGATGAAAAGACACCGGATAAGGCCGGCGAGGCCGAAAGTACCCGGATCAAAGACCGGGAGGGGGAACGGATTCTGGCCCAGATCAAAGAAGGCGCCTATGTGATTGCCCTGGCGATTCAGGGACAGATGCTGGATTCAGAGCAGCTGGCCGGTCGGCTGGAGCAGTTGGGGATCAATGGCCAGAGTCAGATTGTGTTTGTAATTGGTGGTTCGCTGGGACTTTCCGATGCAGTACTTAAGCGGGCTGATGTTCAGCTTAGCTTTTCCCGGATGACATTTCCCCATCAGTTGATGCGGGTGATTCTGCTGGAGCAGATTTACCGCTGTTATCGGATCATTGCTCATGAACCTTACCATAAATGATTTTAAATTTTATCTAAGGAGGATAACACAATGAGAAGCAGAAGTTACATAAAGAAACTGGCCCTGTTTATGATTGCCGGAGTGATGATGCTTGGCGCGGCCGTACCGGCATCTGCGGCAACCAGACTGGACACGGTCAGTGACACCTACTGGGACGAGGATGACCCCATCGCCCATTGGGACGAGGTCGAAGACGCATATCAGTATGAGGTATATTTATACCGTGATGACAGCCGTACCGCAACAATTAAAACCAAAAAGACCAGCTATAACTTCAAAAGCAAGATGACGACGGAGGGTGATTATACGTTCCGGGTCCGGGCGCTGGCAAAAAGCAGCAGCTCCTCTTACCGGGACGGCTATTGGTCTGATTATTCTGATAACTTTTATGTCAGTGCTTCCTATGCGGAAGTGCTGAAAAGCGGCGGCAAGATTGATACTGTCAACTCCGGCCCGGGTGCGCTGGGCACAGGTGCGGTGGCAGAACCGGACATCAGTGTGGTTCCCAGCGGCGGTGCGTGGCAGCGCAATGATCATGGCTGGTGGTACAGCTATGCGGATGGTTCCTGGCTGACGGCCGCCTGGTTCCAGGATCCGGCCAGCGGGTTATGGTACTATTTTGGTGATGACGGTTATATGGTGACCGGCTGGCTGACATGGAATGATAACCAGTATTACCTGAACGACAGCGGCGCGATGGTGACCGGTGAGCAGACGATTTCAGGTGCAGCCTATTATTTTGAGCCCTCCGGTATATTAGAAATGAAATAAGTAAAGTGCATTGGAATATATTACCTCTCCTCTCATATATTTACTATGAGGGGAGGGGTAAATTTGGATAAGCGTGACGAGCTGATTAAGATTTTTCCCAAAGATATCAGAGTGATTCTTGGGCAGGTGTCCGTGGATTTTAACCAGATTCAGGAAATCCGGCTGCGGATACATGCCCCACTTCTTATGATCTACAACAATCACGAATATTACATAACCCCGTCAGGAAAATTAAGCAAGCGGGCAGAGGAAGCCTATCTGGTCTCCAGGCAGGAATTAAAAGAAACGCTGGAGCAGATGAGCAATTACTCCCTCTATGCCTTTGAGGAGGAGATAAAACAGGGTTTTATCACCATTTGTGGTGGCCACCGGATCGGTATTGCCGGCAAGACGATTGTGGACGAGCATGGAATCCGGACCATGAAATTCATATCGTTTATTAATGTCAGAATTTCCCATCAGGTGCGGGGCTGTGCTGACGGTGTGCTGCCGTATCTTTATGAAAGGGGCGACATCCTGCATACCCTGATTATTTCCCCGCCCCGGTGCGGCAAGACAACGCTGCTGCGGGATATTATCCGGCAGGTATCCAATGGGAACGGGCCAGAACCGGGGATGACCGTCGGGGTGGTTGATGAACGTTCGGAAATCGGGGCCTGTTATCAGGGCATTCCGCAAAATGAATTGGGCATCCGGACGGATATTTTAGACTGCTGTCCCAAGGTCCAGGGGATGATGATGCTGATCCGTACCATGTCCCCGCGGGTAATCGCCGTGGATGAAATCGGCAGCCGGGCTGACCTGGAGGCCATTGAATATGTGATGAACTGTGGCTGCAAACTGATTGCCACGGTACATGGAAGCTCCATTGATGATATGAAGCAGAAGCCGGTGCTGGGGAGGATGATGCAGGAAAAATGGTTCGAACGGTATATCATCTTAAATAACAATGGGAAAATCGGGAATCTGGATCAGATCTATGACTCCCGGGGCAATCAATTATATGGGGGCTTTCTTTATGATTAGTTTTGGGATGAAGCTGGTTGGGTGTTGTCTGATCATCAGCGGCGCCTCCGGTTATGGCTTCTGGCTGGCCAGACGGTATGGGGAGCGCCTGGAAGCGCTGGAATATCTGCGGCAGATGATTTATCTGCTGAAGGGCCAGATCCTGTATGCCAATGCGCCACTGGCGGAAGCTTTTGAAACCGTGGGAAGACGGACGGAAGGGTTTCTGGCCGAGCTGTTTTTACAGGCAGCGGCTCGGACCTACCGGCAGGAGGGGGAACCTTTTGCCCAGATGTGGAAAGATACCGTCGAGCAGATGGACAAGGACTCTCCCCTTGCGCCAAAGGACAGGCAGTCCCTGAAGGACCTGGGTGAACATCTGGGCTTTCTGGACCGGGACATGCAGGAACGCAATCTATTGCTGTATCTGGAACAACTGGACCTGGAAATTCAGAAGATGCGGGGCCAGAAGCAGGAGCGAAGCCGGCTCTATACCAGTCTGGGAATTATGGGCGGACTGTTTCTGGCTGTATTATTATGCTAGTACTCAAACGAAAGGAGAAAGGGATGGGAGTCAATCTTATTTTTCGCATAGCTGCGGTGGGCATCCTGGTGTCGGTCATGTGTCAGGTACTCAAACACAGCGGCAGAGAAGAACAGGCATTCCTGACCAGTCTGGCCGGTTTGATTCTGGTCCTATTCTGGATGGTGCCTTATATTTATGAGCTTTTTGAAACCATTAAAAATTTGTTTGCATTGTAGGCGGAAAGTCCCCTTTGCCAAAGCCTAAGGGAAGGGAGTGGTCTGATGACAGTAATCACAATTGGAATTGTGGGCATTATTGCAGTTTTACTGGCAGTCCAGTTTAAAGGGGTAAAATCAGAGTATGGTACCTATCTGGCGGCCGTGGCCGGGTGCTTTATTTTTTTCTATGGTGTGTCCAAGCTGGAATCCATTATGGATGCCATGAAGCAGCTTCAGGAATTTATCCATATCAACCGGGTCTATCTGACAACCTTGTTGAAGATGGTGGGGATTACTTATATTGCTGAGTTTGCTTCAGGGATCTGCAAGGATGCCGGCTATAGCGCCATCGGCAGCCAGATTGAGATCTTTGGCAAGCTGTCGATTTTAGCGGTCAGCATGCCGATTCTGCTGGCCCTGATCGAGACCCTGCAGGGGTTCCTGGTATGAGGCGGCTGATTGTGTCGGTGCTGCTGGGCTTTTTCCTGGCACTCTTCTGGCCGGTGCCGGCAAAAGCATCAGAATCAGAGATACCGTCCATCGATGGCATCTGGGGGCAGGAGCAGGACTGGCAGGAGCTGGATCTTTTCCTGCAAAAGGAAACCGGACAGACAGGAGTGGGCCTGACATTTTCCGGATTGATGAAAATGCTGATTGAGGGTGACGGGCAGGAAGTGGTACGGTTGTTGTTTGCCGCTTTGAAAGACAATCTGTTGAAGGAAGTATCTCATGGCGGGCAGATGGCCGGCCAGTTGCTGGCGCTGGGGCTGATTGGTGCGGTATTTGCCAATTTCTCCAATATCTTTACCGGCAGCCAGATTTCCGAGACGGGCTTTTTTATGACCTACCTGCTGGCCTTTGCCGTTCTGGCGGCAGGCTTTTCCGAGAGTGTCCACATTGTCCAGGAAGTTCTGGAAAAGCAGATAAGCTTTTTTCAGGCCCTGATCCCATCCTATTTTTTGTCGGTGGCGTGGGCTGGCGGCAGTCTGTCGTCCGTGGCCTGGTATGAGGTGGTCCTGTTTCTGATTGCCGCAATCCAGTGGCTCTACTTAAAGCTGCTGATTCCGGTTACCAGAATCTATATTCTGCTGGTAATGGCCGGACATATGGCCAGAGAGGATATGCTGTCCCGGCTGACCGATCTGATCAAAACCGGAGTTGAATGGGGAATCCGCTCGCTGATTGGCGTAGTGCTGGGGTTTCAGGTGATTCAGGGCCTGGTCCTGCCATATGCCGATGCCATGAAATCAACCGGGGTGACAAAGCTTTTACAGGTCATTCCCGGCGTCGGACAAGGGGCCGGGGCTGTTACGAAAATGCTCCTGGGTTCAGGTGTCCTGATTAAAAATACCATGGGCGCAGCGGCCGTCCTGATTCTGTTGGTAATCAGTCTGATACCGGTCCTCAAGCTGTTGCTGCTCTTGCTTTTGTACCGCGGTGTGGCAGCGCTGATGCAGCCGGTCTGTGACAAGCGTCTGGTAGCCTGCATCAGCAGTGTGGCGGATGGGCAGAAAATGCTGTTAGAGCTGGTGGTTTCGACGCTGCTGTTGTTCGTCATCACCATTGCCTTGATCTGTGGCGGTACCAATGTATCATATCTGGTCTGACCAGGGAAGGAGTCCCGGACATGGAAGCGGTATATGAATGGATTCGGAATATTACCGGTTATATCTTGTTTATGACGGTACTGGACAATCTGCTGCCAGGGAAAAAATACGGAAAATACTTAAAATTATTTTCGGGGATGGTCCTGATTCTGCTGATTATTCAGCCGCTGACCGGCAGTATCCGCCTGGACGACAAGATTGCCCGCTATTATGAGGCTTTTGTATTCCAATATGAAACCGATGATTTAAAGCAGGAGATCCTGGGCATGGAGGATACCCGGATGAATCAGATTATTGCCGGGTACGAGGCGGCCGTGGCGGAGGATGTGAGGCAGATGGCGGAGGCAGAAGGGTTTGGCGTGGTGAGTTGTCAGGTCACGATTGAAAGCAACAGTGAGGCGGCCGATTTTGGTACGGTACGAAAGACTTCTCTCCAGGTAATACCGGATGGTGTGGCGGAAGTCAACCAAAATCAGGCCTGCGGGGCAGTGCCGGTCGAGCCGGTAAAGCCGGTGACGGTTGATCTGATCGCGCAGGACCAGGGGGCTGGCCGGGCGGGCGATCAGGGGGCTGACCCGGTGGTTGACCCGGCGGTTGGCCCGGCGGTTGGCCCGGCGGTTGGCCCGGCGGCGGAGGCAAACCGGGAGAAGTGGGAAGAGGAACAGCTTGGGGTAGGGAAACTAAGAAGAAAAATCGTATCTTATTATGGTCTGGAGGAATCATATGTTGAAATTCAAATCATGGAAAGCCAGAGATAAATGGCTGTTTCTATTGACCATGGGAGTCATCTTGTGCATCCTGGCCTTTCCGGCGGACCGTCTGAACAGAACGGCTTTGGCACCGGCAAAGACCGCCAACCTTACCAATGCAGAAGCAGAGACAGAAGCGGGAGCGGTCCCGGCCGCCGCCGCAACGAAAACCGGGGATTCCTATGAGGCCGAGTTAGAACGCCGGGTCCGGGAAATCTTAAAGACGGTCGACGGGGTTGGGGAAGTCGATGTTATGATTATTGTAAAATCCTCGCCGGAAAAAATTCTGCACGTGGACAATTCCAGTTCCTATTCCCTGACCGAGGAGACTGATTCCAACGGCGGAACCAGACGCCTGGAATCGGAGGAACAGGAGGGCAGTACCGTCCTGACCACCGGTGACAACAAAAGTGCACCGATTATCGAGAAAGAAATCAAGCCGGAGCTGTCCGGAATCATCATCAGCGCCACCGGTGGAGGCAGTCCCACCGTGCGGGCGGAAATTTCTGCAGCAATGGAGGCATTATTTGACTTACCTGCACATAAGATAAGAGTATTAAAGCGGGTGAAATAAAGGAGTGTCCAAATATGAAATTATGGAAAAAAGGGAAGAGCCTGAAAGATGTCAACATGAAGAAACTGTTTCGACGCAACCAGATTATCATTACTACACTGGCGATTATGATTGCCGCAGCCGGATATCTGAACTACGCAGGGAAAAAAGAGCTGGAGGCCAGCGGCGACGATGTGGTGTTTGAAGCCGGACTGTTAGAAATTTCCGACGAGGATATCCTGACGGAGAACCAGGCGGCCAGTTATAATATGCAGCTGGAACAGACCCCACCGGAGGGCGAACAGCTGGTGGAGATTGACAGTTGGGACGACGAAGGGGAAAATGCCCAGGCAGGCATGGATAATCCGGGCGAGGCAGTACTGACCAGCGGCTTAAGTGTCACTGATTACATAGCCAATGTACAGCTGAACCGGGAACAGATCCGGGCCAAGAATAAGGAAACGCTTAGTAACATTATCAACAACACCAATATTGAGGAAGCTGCCAAGCAGGAAGCAATTCAAAGTATGATTGCCATGACCGCAGTAGTTGAAAAAGAAAATGCCGCCGAAACCCTGCTGCTGGCCAAAGGCTTTGCCGACCCGGTGGTCAGCCTGACCGACGGAAAAGTGGATGTCGTAATCAATGCTGCCAGCATTACCGATCCCCAGCGGGCGCAGATTGAAGATGTGGTAAAACGCAAAGTAGGGGTTACGGCGGACTGTATTGTGATTACCTTGCTGAATATGCAGGAGTAATGAGTCGTGTTCCCGGCATGGCGGAACTGGAACCAGACTGACCTGGCAATAATAAGACAATAGAAGAAAGCATCTGTGAAAATAAGCTCTGTGAGCAATTTTTACAGATGTTTTTCCTTTGATAAAAGCAGAACACGTTTGACATAAACGTGTCTGTTATCTATAATGAATGTATTGAAACAGTGGGAAGCGAGGTGAGCAAAAATGGAAAAGAGCCAATATCAAAAAGAAGAAAAAGAGATACTGATACTTACAAGCGATGTTGGCATTGGAGCCGGGAAGACCGGAAATTCATGGGCCTCTTCCAAGTTTTTTTTAGCCTATGTTGATCTTGCGTCGAATGAATTGAAAAAGGGTGATGGCCGAGTTAATTGGCTTATTTCGGAAGAAGAAAACAAGGAACATGGATGCTCTTGGCCATATTATTTTAAGGGCGGCGTTATATATCGACTTAAAGTCAGGGAACTAATTGACAAAACTGTTCCCGAAGGAAGGTTGCCCTCTTTCTACAATCGCTTTATGGTTGTTGATGTTATTGAAGAAAATGTCCACAATAATGAATTGCTTGCCATCTTAGCGGAATACAGAAAACCCGTAAAAATTGCGGATCAGGTGTTAGGTGAATTTGAACTGGATAAAAATTTCAATCAGTTCGAGGGGACTATCAACTGGCTTGAGGAAAATATTTCCGTATTCTTAGAGGTTAATGTTGATAACAAGGACAGTTGGACTAAGGCAATGAATGTATTGCGTACCTTATTTGAACAACAGAAACAGAAAGATTCTGAACTTCGGGCTTATGCTGCTGAACAGCTTACTGATTTGGCAAATGACTGGATCCAGGATGATAATACCCTGGAAATATCAAAGGAAGATTTTGCTCGCAGAATAAGTCTTTCTGAATTGGCAGTAACTTCAGAAGGTAACTATAACGCATACTATTATGATGACGATATGTTTTTAGGTCATGTCGTTACTGTATCGGGAAATATTGATAAAGGTATCGAATTTGCTACGATAGAGGGATGAGGTTTCGCAACTAATAAAAAAGGAGTACAATCTATGGAACGTATATCACTTATCGAAGGTCTTTCGATTACAAGGGAGATCATTGGTATTGAACGCCTGGGCGTTGAAGCAAGTAAGAAAGAAT
>Ga0153996_1000852_pt1 | contig 13114 bp, 13 predicted proteins | sample TSNC080MetaG_FD_104728 | JGI IMG/M metagenome (GOLD analysis project Ga0153996, IMG submission 104728) | Attine ant fungus gardens microbial communities from North Carolina, USA - TSNC080 MetaG | ecosystem: Host-associated > Fungi > Mycelium > Unclassified | place: USA: North Carolina, Lumber...
GTAGTAACTTAAAATGTCCATTCTAATATGCGTTATGTTTTGATACACTAATAGTTACTATGATATCGTATTTCAATATAGAATTAGTTCTGCGATTAAGCGAAACGGAGGATATTACAAATTAGGATGAAAAAGCTCATAGGGCTGATTGTCTCTCTCTCCTTATTGACAGGCATACTAGCCGGATGCGCCGGGACACCCGCGAATAACAGCGTGACATCGCAAGTTGCCGGTGAAGCAGATACGGAAGAAATGGTCTGGCCACGCACAATAAACGATGCTTTAGGCAAACAAATAACCTTGAAGGAAAAACCCAAACGAATCGCGATTCTTGATTTTGGGTTTATGGAAACTATGTTTGCGTTGGAGACTCCTCTTATTGCGTCTACTTTTGCCGAACGGACACTAAAAGGATTTGGGACCTTGCAATCCTACGCCGCGAATACGCAAATTGAGGAATTGGGAGAAGCCAAGGCGCCAAATCTTGAAAAACTTGTGGCGTTGAAGCCTGACCTTATTCTATATACCGCCGAACCAGAGCATCTAGATATGAAGTTATACGCGCAAGCTTCCCAGATCGCCCCTGTGGTAACATTCAACAGCCCCGATTGGAAAAAACAGCTAGGTGAGTTTGCCAACTGCTTAGGCGAAGAAAAGAAGGCGGAGGCATATATTGCGGAGATTGAATCGCTGATTGCCGAATCCAGGGGAAAGCTTTCCGGCTCTAACGCTAAAACCGTGGCGTTGCTATTTGAGAGCACCGGCAATAAAGGCAGCTTTTTTCTTAGCGGCTCAGCGGAGAATCCAGTATTTTTCAACAAAGAGAGCGGTCTTGGACTGACGCCTCCGGACGGTTGGCCCGAAAAGACTCAAGCGGTTTCTTTGGAGGGTTTAGCGGCGATGAATCCTGATTACATCTTTCTGCTTGGTGCAGTGGAGTCGAAAGCGAATGGATACACGCAAAGATATCTGACTGAAAAAACACAGGCCTCTTCCGTATGGCAATCGTTAACCGCCGTTAAAAACGGACATGTTTATCACCTTGACGCAGCTGTGCGGGCAAAAGGCCCTCTGAGTATCAAACTTGGAATTGAATCAATCGTTAAGAGCATGACCGAATAACACTTCCTTGCCGACTCTAAGCCAGGTGCAGCTTTCGGTAAAGGCTGGTGACCGTTTCTTGATGTCCCAGTAATAATAAGCCATCGGTCCGGCGCATAAGCACTTGATATGGAGGAGATACATTAATCAATGGTTCAATCAAATTCCCCGGAAAAATCGGTTCAAACAACTCAAATTAAATATAAAAACCACGCCGCGGCGACAGGCCTGATCATCGCCGGCGGCACAGGGCTGTTGGCAGTAATCATGGCGTCTTCCGTTACCAGGGGAGCGGCGGAAATCCCGCTTACCTCGATATGGAACGCCTTATTTCACTTTAACGCGGCAGATACACAACACCTAATCGTGGTAGATCTGCGCCTGCCCCGCGTGCTGGCCAGCGCCTTGGCAGGCGCGTCCTTGGCGGTGTCCGGGGCCGTTATGCAGGGCATAACCCGCAATCCTATGGCCGATTCCGGTTTGATGGGCTTAAACGCCGGAGCGGCTTTTGCCCTCTCCATCTGCTTTGCATTTTTCCCCGACCTGCCCTACCTGCGGCTCATCTTGTTTTCCTTTATAGGAGCGGCGATAGGCGCGGGGCTTACGTATGGCATCGCGTCCCTGCAGCGCGGCGGAGCAACCCCCATGCGCTTGGTGCTCGCGGGCGCGGCGGTCAGCGCATTGCTGATCGCGCTCAGCCAAGGCATTGCCTTGTACTTCGATGTAGCGCAAAATATCATGTTTTGGACGGCGGGCGGCGTAGCCGGCTCCAACTGGGAACAAATCAGGATTATGACCCCGTGGATTGTAGTCACGCTCTTGGGCGCAATCGCGCTTTCCCGTTCCATTTCCATCATGAGCTTGGGCGAAGATGTGGCCAAGGGCCTAGGGCTGAATACCCAGCTAGTTAATTCACTCTGCGCCGTCGCCGTGCTGCTGCTGGCCGGCGCTGCTGTGGCGGTTGTCGGTGCGGTGGGTTTTGTGGGGCTGATCGTGCCGCATCTGGCTCGATTTCTCGTCGGCGTCGATTACCGTCTCATTATCCCCGCGTCAATAGTGATCGGAAGCCTGTTGCTGGTATTGGCGGATTTGGGGGCAAGAACGCTCAGCCCGCCCTTTGAAACCCCCATTGGCGCACTCATCGCTCTGATCGGCGTTCCCTTCTTCCTGTATCTGGCTCGCAAGGAAAAGAGGGTGCTGTGATGAACGTGCAGCAGGAGAAAAACCAAGCTTATAAACGAAAAATTGCGCGCAGGAATGCCAGTATTTTACTTGCTTTTTCGGTGCTGCTCCTGTTATCGTTCCTTGTTAGCATGAACAGCGGCTACACTAAGCTTTCGCCGCTTGATACGCTGCGCACGCTGCTCGGTGGCGGCAGCGACATGGAAAACCTGATCTTATTTGACTTCCGGCTGCCCCGCATTGTGATTGCCATGCTGGTAGGCACGGGGCTTGCGTTGTCCGGCTGCATCATTCAAGGTGTGTCGCGCAATGCTTTGGCGGACCCCGGTCTATTAGGCATTAACGCCGGCGCAGGGCTGACGGTTATTTTATTTATGATGTCTTTCGGCGCCCAGTCGATGCTGTCGATCTTTACCCTGCCCTTTTTGGCGCTCATCGGCGCCGCGATCACAGCAGTTCTGATTTATGCCTTGGCTTTCAAACGGGAGACCGGCATTGCACCGATTCGCTTAATTCTAACCGGCATAGCGGTGCAGGCAGGTATTACCGCACTAACTACGGTGCTGGTAGTCAAACTAGACGATACGCAGTTTGATTTTCTGGCTGTCTGGCAAGCAGGCAGCATCTGGGGCTCCAACTGGAAGTTTGTCCTCGCGCTGTTGCCATGGCTGTTGCTGTTGATTCCCTATGTACTGTCAAAGTCCCGCGTGCTGGACGTGCTGAGTCTGGGGGATGATATGGCCTGCGGCTTAGGGGCTGCGGTGGAAAAGGAGCGACGGCGCCTGCTTGCCGCCGCTGTGGCGCTAGCGGCCTCCTGTGTGGCGGTCAGCGGCAGCATCAGCTTTGTGGGACTGATTGCACCCCATCTGGCGCGACGCCTGGTGGGACCAAGCCATAGGGTTCTGTTTCCCGTCTGCGCTTTGGCCGGAGCGGTACTGGTATCCGTTGCGGATACGCTTGCGCGAGTAATCGTCCAGCCATCCGAAATTCCCACCGGCATTATGGTTGCGATTGTGGGCGCACCATACTTCTTGTACCTGCTTACCAGGAACAAATAGTGAACTTGTTTCAGCAAAGCTGAAACATCGGGGGTTCAGGCGGAGACTCTACTCCACCTGAACTGAAGCCGCCTGTAGAGGCGGGATTCTTGACTCAATGTTTAAAATAAAGGCGAGGGTAGAATATGAACAGCATTACAACTAAAAATCTGGCCGTCGCCTATGACGGCAACCTCGTTGTCAATGATTTGGAACTCCAGCTTCCCCAGGGAAAAATCACCGCCATCATTGGACCGAACGGTTGCGGGAAATCGACGGTACTTAAAGCAGTAGGACGTATTTTGAAGCCGAAAAAAGGCATGGTGTACTTAAACGGCAAGGATATCTACAGCCTTTCTACGAAAGAAATAGCACAGAGACTGGCAATCCTGCCTCAGTCGCCGCAGGCGCCGGCAGGGCTGACCGTGGGCGAGTTGGTAGCCTATGGCCGCTTTCCCCACCAGCGGGGCTTCGGCAAGCTCAAGCCGGAGGACAAGAAAATCATCGCCTGGGCTCTGTCGGTCACCAAGCTTACGGAGCTTGAAACTACTGCGGTCGATAATCTCTCGGGCGGGCAAAAACAGCGGGTATGGATTGCCATGGCGCTGGCGCAGCAAACCGAACTCATTTTATTGGATGAACCGACGACCTATCTGGATCTAACTTATCAACTGGAAGTGCTGGAGCTTTTATACCGGCTCAACCGAGAACAAAACTGCACAATTGTCATGGTGTTGCATGACCTGAACCTGGCGGCGCGTTTCGCAGATTATATGATCGCCATCCGCGACGGGGCTATCATCAGTCACGGCCGGCCGACAGATGTCATGACCGCTGAGGTACTCCGCGAAGCCTTCCACATCGACGCACATGTCGTTATCGAGCCCCGCACCGGATGTCCCGCTTGCATATCCTACGATCTGATAAAGGAGACTTAGCTTCAGATGGGGTAAAAACCCCACCTGACATTGGATAAAAAAAGGAATAGCCATGCTGCAATGAATATTCAGCATGGCTATTCCTTTTTTTAGTTATCTCGTTTATACGCCTTTACAATATAGTACATCGAATCAGCAAACGTTTTCACCGGGACGGGCAGGAACTTGACGGTTTGCGCCGTATCTTCCAGCACATTGCCCTGTTCACTAATAACTCTGGTGCTAGCCACTGCATACATTTTTTGTTTGACCTGAAAAATCATTTGCATTTCACTATAAGAAACTTTATCATAGCTGTCCAGCTTCGACTTGTAGCGCTGATTTAATTTCTCAATAACTTTAGCATCTACAAAAGTAGTTTTAACCAGGACATGTACCAAATTGTCATCCTCTTCATCAACCGTCATCGATTTTTGATCAAAGGAAAACACGCCGATGTCGTTTGTAAAAACAGTAAGCCAGCGTTTCCGTTCTATTTCTTCTGCTGTCTGCTTTGGCCGGACACTAATCTCCCAATCCAGCGGTGAGGATTCGCTTTGTCCTTGCGCTTGCGCCGTAAAGCCTGCCAGCATAAGCCCGGATATTAGCAGTAATAAAAATAGCTTTTTCACAACAAGCTCCTTGCCTTTATAATTTCGCTGGAGAGAATGCGCCATGTCGCCGGATTACGTATTTCCGGTTTGCCGCTCCACTACCGTCAGCGATTGTTGGCAGCAGCCGCTATCCGTTATGGCTGGCTGCTTTCTTGCGGCGGCGCTTCCCGCTCAATCTTGATGTGCAGCGGCAGAATGACAGAGCATTCAATAGCCTTGCCATCAAGGTAGGCCGGCCGGAATACTGAATCTTCCACTGCGCTGATAACAGCCTGGTCAAGGGTAACACTGCCTGAGCTTTGGGCGACCTCTAGCACTTGCTGGACGATCCCCTCCTCAGACAGACGAATTTGCAGCCTTACTTCAACAACCTGATCCCCATAAGCTTCTGTTATTTCCGGAGCAAAAGCGATGGGCGCCAAATTAACGAGCTGCGGCGGGACAGCCTTGCCGTTCTCCTGAGCCAGCGCAGCAAACGGCATCCCCAGCACCATCAGGCAAATAAGCATCATTGTACAAAATCGTTTCATCCACACATCTCCCCTTCTAATGTCTTTAAACAGCCTTGTTAAGCTCATCCCATTTGCATGAATGGGACAATATATAATCTATTGTCCCATGGTGTGCCATAATTTGTCAACGCTAGTTTTAGGATGATAAATTCCGCTTATTTATCGTTGTTTACCCTTTCCGCGACAATGTCGACAACCAGTCCCGACCAGGCTTGGACACCGGACTCTAATCCGGGTGTAGCCAGTACAGGAGGTGATATGTGGTATTTACCGGCAGTTACCTGTAGCAGCTCATTGCCGGTCTGGGCGAGTTCATCATCGCTTAACAATTGCCACTGAAATTGGTCTAATAAGTGAACATACAGTGATGTATAAGCGACTAGCGGGGAATCGTTGTCGAGCTGCCGCAAAGACGATAAAAACTGCTGTCTGTCAATCGCCCTGTAATCTCGCAGGTATTGCCGGTATAGCGTTTGTTCGGTAACCCCATAGCGTTCAAGACGTCGCAGCATGCTATGCTGCCTCGCAGGCGATAACCCGGTTTGCCGCTGCAATGCTTCTTTGACTGCCTGCTTGACTGTGCGGCCGATCAGTTCCCCTAGCTTGGAATGCTTGCCGGCATCTTCCAAATATAGCGGCGATCCTGGGTTGGAAATGACAATAGTCTGGTCTGTCCCCGAACCGGTGGCCAGTCCTGTTGAAAATTTGCTGCCGGCCATCAGTTCCTGCAGTGCCGCCGTTTTAGCTTCGGTACAGGTCACTAGCGCCCGCGTCATTGTACCGGCGGGAATATCGGCATCAATGACCAGCATGATGTTAATCGTTCCCGGTTTATGTAATGTTTTCTTTTTCACTGGAATAAAATAGGTCGCCGGATCACCGGCACGGCCGCCATTACCTTCCACACCGCCGGTAACGATAGCAGTCACCGTAAGCGTCTCATAGCTTTCGGCCCAAATGGCGACGTTGTCCATAGAGGCGGCTGTGCCCATACCGCTTGCCTTGCCCGGTTTAAGCCCTAACTGTCTTGCCACGTCTTGCAGATAGTCGGGATAACTAGCTGCATCTATACCTGTTGCACCCTTCATGTCATGATTAAAGACAGCGTCTAAACGACCCTGATACCCGCCGTTGAGCACGGAAGTGCTTAGCACATTCCGCGGGCTGTTAAAGCGGACGACAACGCTGGTATCTTGCCGGTAAACGGCATCTCCTGTTGATAAGGTGTGAATATCGACCCGCTCACTGCCAAGGCAGGAAACAGTGCTAAAACAAAAAATGATAAAAACCAATAGCCCCTGTTTCAAATTTAATTTCATTGCCTGCCTCCACTCCGGCTGCCGCCTTACACCGGTCAGCCGGCTTATTTTTTTATGCCATTTGGAGATTAGCCGATCTTATCCGAATGACTGAGCCGCTCCTAACTCCCGCTTGCAAAAAGCGGGATTAGAGCGACTTAGTCATCAGATGGAACTCAGCTGTAGTCATTACGGTGACATTCTTGTGAGATAGCAGGCGCTGATACAACGCCGCAGCCTGTCCGCCGGTGTGGTCGCGCACGGCAAACGGACTGTCCTCAAGAATAATAAGCTTTTTAGCTTTAAAGGCCGCCGCTAAATTACGAAGATTGCTGCTACCGATATGCAAGCTGCATAAAACAGTTATTTCGGCCTGTGTAATACACTTGCCGTTTTCGGCTGCGGCATTATCGTCAATGTCGGCGAAGGGAGCGGCAACTACCCACTTTTCCGCAAAAATCCTGGCAGCGTCGGCATCATGATCACCTGCTGCCACGACACCGACGCTGACGGCAAAGCCGGCCGCTGCCAGCGCTCTAATGACTGTACAAGCAGACCCGCCGCCGCCAATGACGTGCACCCGCCGCCCACTTGTCTGATTGCCGCTGCGCAAGCCGGTGAATACTTCTACACTGCCGGTAACAGAGTTGTGCACGACTTGTACCGGCAGACCATAAGCTGCCGAAAGATTATTTTCAGTTAAAACAGTGGCTGGTGCGCCGTCGGCCAGCAGCCCGCCCTTAGCAATTAATAATAGTCGTGAACAATAACGGGCTGCCGCACTTAAATCATGCACGACAAGCAGTATCGTTTTCCCTTGCCGGCATAGCCGCCGGCAAAAGCGAAAAATTTCTTCCTGATACACGACATCGAGTCCGGTCATTGGTTCATCGAGAAACAAGACCGGTGTCTGCTGAGCCAAGACCTTAGCCAGCAGCACCCGCTGCTTTTGCCCGCCGGAAACTTTGGCTAAGGGTGTATCGGCCAACTCCTGGACATTAGTGTATTCCATACACTCTCTGATGATTCTCTCATCGTCGGGGTTTTCGCCTTGCCACCAGGACAGATAGGGATAACGACCGGCAGCTACAACTTCTTTGGCCGTGTAGCCAAAACCGATTTCAACCGCTTGCTGCAAAAAAGCTACCTGCCTAGCCAGCGCTTTTTCGGAAAGCGTGCCGACATCCCGGCCAAGCAGCTCGACTCGCCCGCCTTTGCGGGGCAGCAAGCCGCGCATTGTCCACAATAATGTACTTTTACCGGCGCCATTAGCGCCAATAATACCAATAAGCTCACCTTGACCGACTGAGAAGGATACGTCTTGCAGCACAGTTTTCTTCTCGTAACCGGCACTTAACGCTTGGACATCGACAATCTTCGAGTTGATACCGCATCACTCCTTTCTCTGCGTCCGACGCAGCAAATAGACGAAGTACGGAGCGCCAACCAGCGCGGTTATAATGCCGACGCGGATCTCATTAGCAACGAATAAGCTGCGTCCTAATGTATCGCACGCCACGAGAAAGGCGCCGCCCGCCAGCACGCAGGCCGGCAGCAGCTGCCGATGGTCAGGCCCGACAAGAACCCGCATAATGTGGGGAATGACGAGCCCGACAAAGCCAATGCTGCCGCTGATACATACGGACGCTGCCGTAGCGATGGCTGCCAGTGCCAGAAAGATCAAGCGGTAGCGGATGACATGGAGGCCGACACTGCGGGCCTCAGTTTCTCCCAGCGCCAAAATATTCAGATGACGGGACATTAAGAGCAAAATAATAATCGCGACGACAATCGGGCCGACTCCCATGGAAATATGCTCCCACCGCCGGTAGTCCAAGCCGCCGATAAGCCAGAACAAATATTCCCGCACCCGCTGCTCGTTCAAGATCATCAGTACCGCATTTGTCAGGGCGGCTGTAAAGGAATTGACGGCAATCCCGGCCAGCAGCAAAACCATAACAGGTATTTTCCCTTGGCGGACGGCCAGCAACAGAATAATGCCCAAAGCGGCAACAGCGCCGATGACGGCAAACAGTGGTGTAACGTAGATGCTTACACTTGTCAGTCCCAAGGCAATGGCTACTACGGCGCCAAGCGACGCGCCGGTCGATAGCCCCAATATCCCCGGTTCGACAAGCGGATTGGAAAATATCCCTTGCATAACAGCCCCGGATATGGCTAAAGCCGCCCCAACCAGCAGACCGGCAAGGACGCGGGGCAGTCTGATATGAAAAATTACGGCATAAGCCTCGGCCAGCTTGGAATAATCACCACTTATAAAGTCCGCGCCGCCGCTAACCAAGGCCGAATAAACCACGTCTGGCGAGTAAAAGGTTTGTCCAAAGCAGAGACTCCCCACAGCCGTGAGCAGGCAAACAGCCACTAATAGTATCCATTTTGTTCGATAGTCCCAGTTTTTCATCAATATACTCCTCGACGGCATCAAATACCCGTCTATATTATACTAAAAATTCACAAAGGCATCCAAAAGTTTTTTGGTGTATTCTTCTCGGGGATGCCGGTATAAATCTTCAGTTGGCTGTTGCTCGATAATTCTGCCTTGATGCATGATGGCAATCTCATCACTGCAAGCCCTAATTAAATCAAGATCATGTGATATGAATAAATAGGCTGCCTCTTGCTGCGCCTTTCTCAGTACCTCAATGATCTGCGCCTGCACCGATACATCCAGCATTGATGTCGGTTCGTCCAGCACGAGGAATTTAGGCTGCAGCGACAATGCGCGGGCGATCGCCACTCTCTGCAACTGACCACCGCTTAACTGATGCGGCCGCCTGTCCAATAGCTCAGTACTTAATCCGACAAATTGCAGCCACATTTCGGTCTGCTCGGCAATGTCGCTTTGCCTGCGGTGTCCATGCAGCCGGTAAGGCTCGGCCATGCTTTCGGCAATGGTAAATCGCGGATTTAACGACGTTTCCGGATTTTGAAACAGAATTTGCATTTCTGTCCGCAGTCGTTTCATCCGCCGCGCCGTAAAGTCACTTATATCTCTGCCGTCAAACATAATTCTGCCTGCATCATAGGGTATAAGTCTCAAGGCAAGGCGTCCCAGTGTCGATTTGCCTGACCCGCTCATCCCGATCAAGCCCAGCGTTTTTCCAGGTTTCACCGAAAAGGAAACGTTATCTACCGCCAGCGTTCGTGTCCGCCGCCACAGACCGGCGCCGAAGGTTTTCGTTATATTGTAAACTTCAAGCATATTGCCAGCACCTCACCTGACGTCCGTTAACGTTCTGCAAAGGCGGCTGCTGTGAGCAAAGTGTTGTTTGCTGCCGGCAGCGAAGCCTGAATGTGCAGCCGGCCGGCAGATCAATCAGGCTGGGAGGCATACCCGGCAGCGGCGCTAACGCCTTATGCGGCTGCGCGTCGATCAGGCCGCGGGTATAAGGGTGAAAGGGTCGGGCGAACAGTTCTCCCCGCCAGCCCCTGCTCCACTACCGTGCCCGCATACAGAACGAATACGGTATCACACAAGCGCTCTGCCAGCCTGAGATCGTGGGTAATCAGGAGAATACCGAGGTCGGAATTCTCCCGCAGCGCCTGAAACAGTTGACATACCTGCCGGCGCAGCACAGCGTCCAAGCCTTTGGTCGGTTCATCGGCAATCAGCCATTCAGGCGCCAATGCGCTGCCTATGGCGCAAAGCAGGCGCTGACGCTGGCCGCCGCTTAACTGAAAGGAGTAACGGTCAAAAATCTCCGGCGAGGGCAAAGCATAGCGGCGCATTTGTTCGCCGGCCCGCAGGCGGGCCTCAGCCGCATTTGTCCCGGCATGACAGGTGAACATTTCGCTGAGCTGTGCACCAACCGTCATGACCGGATTTAACGCGGTATCCGGATTTTGCGGCACAAACGCCATCGTTTTGCCCCGGAGAGCATTCATCTCCCTCTCCGGCAATTGCAACAAATCGCGGTTTTTATAGAGAATACTGCCCAACACAATGCGGTTCTCCGGCAGCAGCCCTAACACAGACAGTCCCAGGACAGATTTGCCGCTGCCGGTTTCGCCGACGATCCCGTTGATTTGCCCGCCGAGAAAAATCGCGTCAATCTGGTTCGCCGCCTTCACCGTCCCGGCCTTAGTAGTAAAAGCAACCGTAAGCCGCTGTAAGGCGATATGATTACCCACTTGTGTCCCCGTCCTTTCCCGTGTACCTTAACACTAAGCCAGCGACTGACAAAGTGCTACCAATCTTGTTGCTGCGTGTTTTGCCGGATACTGAACCGGTCACGCAGCGCGTCGCCGACAAGCTGGATACTGCTGCATAGCGCCAGGATACAGAGACCGGGCGCGAGCAATAGCTGGGGATAGCTGCGGAAATAGACCTTGGCATCCAGAATCATCACGCCCCAGTCTGCTTGCGGCGGCTGCATGCCAAGCCCAAGGAAGCTCAGTGAGGCCACGGACAGCACGACTGTACCGACCCGGACGGTAAAGAGAATGATCAACGAGTTAAACAGATTAGGCAGGATATACCGCCGCAAAATATACCAGTCGCTGCCGCCCAGGCTGCGGATTCCTTCAATATAGCTTTCTTCCTTGATTTTCAGAACTTCACCGCGCACAATCCGGGAAAATCCGGCCCAGGAGGTCAGGGCAACCGCCAGCAGAAGACTGGCGCTGCCCGGCCCCAGGCTGCCGGCAATGGCGATCATCAGACTCATACCCGGCAGTCCTTGAAAGATATTGACCAGCAGTTGCAGCACATGATCGATAACTCCGCCAAAATAGCCGCCGAGCACGCCAAGCGAAACACCCAGCAAAGTCGTGCACAGGGCTGCCAGCAAGGCAAAGCCGATTGAAACCTGAGCTCCATACAGCAGGCGGCTCAAGAAATCCCGCCCCAGTGCGTCCGTACCCAGCCAATGCTTGGCTGAGCAAGGCTGCAGGGTCTCGTCCGGCATAACCAGGTTCGGATCATAAGGCGCAATGACCGGTGCGAATACAGCAGCGGATACCAGCAGCAGCAAGCTAACTGCCGCTAATTTATATACAATAGAAGCTTTATTTGTGACAGACACTATTTTCCCCCCAGCCTAATTCGCGGATTCAGTCTCAGATAAGCTAGGTCGACCAGCAGATTAAACGCAACAAAAATGCAGCCGGTAAATAGAACATAGCCCTGGATGACCGGATAGTCCCGCCCCCGGATTGCTTCCAGCACATAACTGCCCAGGCCAGGCAGCGAATAAATCGCCTCGATGACGGCAGAACCGCCAAGGACGCTCCCAAAATAATTGCCCAGCAAGGTGACAACCGGAATCAGCGCGTTTGGCAGCCCATGCCGCCAGATGATCCGGGAAGGAGGCAAGCCCTTTGCTTTTGCGGCAAAGATATAGTTCTGCTCCAGTACTTCCAGCAGAGTAGCCCGCTGCAGACGCATGAGCGCGCCGGTCGCTCCCGCCGCCAGGGTAATGGCCGGCAGAATAATGTGGGGAATTGTTCCATAACCGCTGCTGGGCAGCAGCTGCAGGTTTTCCGCAAAAATCCAAATCAGCACGACCGACAGCCAAAAGGACGGCAGCGAAGTCCCTGCTAAAGCCGCCGCCCGCAGCAGAAAATCGCCGCCGGTATTTTTTTTCCACGCCATAAGCACTCCGAGCGGAATTCCGGCCAGCATGACTAGCAGCAGTGAGCTTCCAGCCAGCATGACGGTTACCGGCAAACGCAGCAGCAATTCATCCAAGACCGGCTGCCGCGTTATATAGGATATCCCCAGGTTTCCCTGCAGCACTTGCCCCAGCCAGGTTAAATACTGCAAAATATACGAACGGTCGAGACCCAGCTCATGGCGCTTGGCGGCGATTTCCTGCGCGCCGGGAGTGGAAATGCCGTCCATACTGAGCAGCAGAACGGCAGGATCACTGGGCGAAACAACTCCCAGCAAAAACGCCGCCGCCGATATGCCCAGCCAGACGGGAAAGACCATAGCCAGTTTCTTAACAATATAAAACCAAATGCCGCTGCTTATTGTCTCCACCTCACTTTATCCAAGGTTACGCCATATAGGAGCGGCTGATAGTTTTCTAGCTTCTTATTATATACAGCCAAGTTCATATCGTCAAACAGCGGAATGCAGGGAGGATCTTCTCTGGCTATAACCTGCAGGCGGTTTGCCCCAGGTTTCCTTGAAAGCCATAAGATTTTGCAAAGCTTCCTCCTCGGTCACGGACTGATAGACGCGTTTCAAATCCGCCATAAGCGATTTGATATCCTTCCAACTTACATACCGGGTGCTGGAGCGAATCTGATGGATAATACAACCGTTGTATCTGTGCTTTTGGATAGGCGGCGGCAATGGCTTCCCGGAAGCCGTTCAGTCCATCCACGCAGAACAGGTAAACATCCTGAACCCCGCGGCTTTTCAGGTCGTTGAGCACTCCGGCCCAAAACTTAGCGCTTTCGTGCTGACCAATCCAGATGCCTAAA
>Ga0153996_1000853_pt1 | contig 13105 bp, 11 predicted proteins | sample TSNC080MetaG_FD_104728 | JGI IMG/M metagenome (GOLD analysis project Ga0153996, IMG submission 104728) | Attine ant fungus gardens microbial communities from North Carolina, USA - TSNC080 MetaG | ecosystem: Host-associated > Fungi > Mycelium > Unclassified | place: USA: North Carolina, Lumber...
CCCGCATCAGCTACCGCCTGCCGTTCCGAACAGCTCGCGCTTGAACAGCGGAGCCTCGACAACCAAGTTATACCGTTCGTTACCGCACTTGTATAAGCACACGCCGCGCTGCGGGTATCGGATAAGGTCGTACTCCGATTGCTCCAGTTGGAGGGAGTCCATATAGAATTTGGAGTCAATATTCCCCGCGTTGAACAGAAAGGCGTGGGTCGGGATGCTGAATAGCGGCTTCGTAAATTCGCGGACGCCGTCGATGTTGAAGTCCTCCAGATTCTGCGATGCGAGGAGGACGGCGCTGTTTTTCTTTCTGACTCTTTTCATGCAGTTGCGGATATATTCGATTGCGATGGGGTTTGTAAGGAACAGATATAACTCGTCAATCGTGGCGGCGGTGTTGCCGTTGGTGAGCAGAGCGTCCGACATATATGCCAGTACGTTGAACAGCAGGGCGTTCTTGATGTTCCGGCTGGCCTGCAACAATCCCTTGACTCCGAACGTGAGGAAACGGTTGGAGGAGATATTTGTGTGGCCGTTGAAGAATTTACTCTCCGCTCCCAAACACATGGAGTGCAGGCCGAGACAGATTTCGCGGAGGCTCTCGGCGGTGTATAACTGGCGGCGGCTCTCATCGAAATTCTTGTACTCGTCCTCAATAAGAGCATAAAGGTCGGACAGGATTGGGTAATCGGTCGGCTTCATGGAGCGGAAATCGCTTGCGTCACTGATGCCGAATTTGGCGTACAGCTTCTCCAGCATCAGTTCAATGGTATCGGTCTGCGCGTCGGTGAAGTCCTTGTAACTGCGGAAAAAGTCGCGCAGGAAACTGATGTGCTGACTCAGCTTGGAGCCTTGCCGGAATGCCTTCGGCGCCGCCAGATCATCGGGCGATCCTGCTTCATCCCAACATTTCGGTTCAAGAACATTAATAATATGTTCGCCGCTCATTAGGTCAATGAAACAGCCGCCGAGGTTACGGGTGAGGTCGACATACTCCATTTCGGGATCAAGGCAGATCACATTCTTGCCGCTTTCGAGCAAGTTGCACAAAATCAGCTTGAGCAGGAAACTTTTTCCCTGTCCGCTGTTGCCCAGGATGAGGATGTTGGCGTTGGTCTTGTCCTGGGCGCGGCGCTCAAAATCCACGATGATGTGGCTGCCGAACTTATCGTGACCGAGGCAGAAGCCGTGGGGATCGGTCTTGCCGCTGTAGCAAAATGGGAACAGATTCGCCACGGATGAAGTGGGCAGTACCCGCTCAAACTGGCTCCCGAACACATTCCAGCCGGAGGGCATTACAGAGACGAGGCCGTTCTGCTGGCAGAGGTTCAGCTTGTCGATGTTCAGCTTCGAGCAGTTGAGTTCCGCCAGCACAACAGTCTGGAGTTCTTTCAGCTTATCCAGATCGGTGGCGATCAGTTCTATATACACAGCCGCGTGCAGGAAAGGTTCGCGGTTTCTGTGCCGCTGCCGGATGAGACTCGCCATGTCCTGCAAATTTTCATCGGCGGTAACGGCGGCCTGCATATCGTTGGTTCCGCGCTCCATGCGGTTTTTCTTGTCTGCCAGATTGATGATCTTGCGTTCCTCGGCCGGTGTGACTACCCGCGTATAAATGTGCAGGGTAACGCCTGCCTTTTCGCCGAGGTGCTGGAGGATGGCTTGCTGTGTGGTGCTTGTCGGGTACTCCCGCAGAGCCCAGCAGCATCGGAATGTGTTGCCGCAGATGAAATAATCCGGCTCGAATTTGACGATGTTCGGCGCGATCATATCCAGAAAGGTCTGGACGAGCGCCTCGTCGTGGCTCTTATCCAGAGCCTTTGTGTTGGTCTTTGCCTGGGGTTTCGTTTTAGGTTTTGCCTGGGGCTTCGTTTTGGGTTTTGGCTTAATTAACAATCATTTCCCTCCCTTAACGATAAAAAACCCGCCGATTGTATCTCGGCGGGTACATATATGGGGTTGTGGTTATTCCTGCTCGGGCGGGGTATCCGCTTCGGGATCGGCGGGAGCCTCGGGATCGGCGGGGGCTTCGGGATTGGCGGGAGCCTCGGGTTCGGCGGTGACCGCGTCCTCCAACATGCGGCGCATGGCGGTGATCCCGAAATCCTTGAGCTTCATTTTGTAGGCCTTGATGTACTCCTGCACCTCGGTATAAAATTCTTCGCTGACTTGGAATGCCAATGTCCTTTTGTTCGTGTTCATGTCTTTGCCTTCCTCTCTGCTAAAATAAAATTTTAATACGGCCTCTATAAATTGGGACATGGTCTGCGAGTTCGTTTCCGCTTCCTGCTTCGCTTTCGTATGCAGGGATTCGGCCACCTTGACGGTGATCCCGCGCGTTTCTTCCATTTTCTTTTCCTCCTGTAAATATTACATTTCCGGCCCTTGCATTCCCATCATGGTATCCTCCTGGGGTTCAAGTACAACATTTGTGGCGAGTGCCAGCGCGAACGTATCGCCCTGTTCCTCGACCGACACCGCGACCGGCCCCTCGTCGGTGGATTGAAATACCAGGGTGCGCCGGTCAGCGTCGACTCCAAACAGGCATGGGATACGCCGTTTGAGTTCGTTCATTCCGGCGTTGATGTCGCCGCCCTCGCAGAGCGCGTGGTTTATTGAGCGGATCAGTTCCCTGTGCTCGTTGGCTTGGTTCCAGATTTGGTTTGAGGTCATGAACAGTATCTCCTTTCGATTTATAAATGCATTTTGGCCTTTTGCCAACGCAATCATAAAGGTATTTGCATTGGAAAGCTATCACCAATAGCACCAATGTTATCGGCCTAAATTGTATATTTAATGACGGTTAACCCATGACTAAGCCGTTTTCCTGTTCCTGCGGTTGGAACAGTTCAATTTGGCTTTCTGGAGAAGCTATGAGCGCGTCCATGCGGCCTACTAGTGTTGACATATGGTCTTGCCAGCCATGCCAATCCTTTTCTTCAAACCAACCGCCCCACCGATCTTCCTCATCCATGCTTTGCATAAACTCCGCATCTTCTCTTGCGGCATTAAGCGAATTGGAGAGATAATCCCGAAGCCATTGGACGGATTCTTTGTCTGCGGTGAATGAGGTTATAGAGCCGAATTTATTGTCGGCTGCCGCCCATTCATCGTCATAATCCAGATCGCTGATGTCCTGGTCGAGAAATTTCACCATGATTTCAGCTAATGCCATAGGGCTGGTATGAGAATGACTGTCAGCAATGTCAAGCGGCTTATTCCATTCATCCTTTTTCAAGGCTTCAATTATTTTGCCGAGTTCCAGATTTCCGTCCTCCGGCAGATTCTTTCTGATAAAGCCTACCGCGTCCAATCCGGCGTCCGATTCAAAAGCGGTAATTCCCCAACATCCCATGTTTTTTCACCTCCTGTAAATGTAAGCTGGCGCTTTGCCAGCGCAATCATAAAGGAATTCGCGCTGTAAAAGCTATCACCAATGTTTTTGGCGATTATTTGGCATTTATATATTGCTGTTTTCCTCCTGCTCCATCACGGTAATCCACCGCTCTCCGTCGAAATCCTCAAAATGTTCGGTGGTTACATTTTGCTCGAAATAAATGGCGAGGAGGCGTTTGATGTCCTCGCCATCAGCGCGGCGCACTTTGAAGCCCTGCTCGGAGAGGAGTTTCTCGATCCTGCCGAGGTAGGGGAACACCTCCTGCTTCTTCTGATCCTTAAGCCGCACAATGATGAGGAATTCTCTTGTAGTCGCCATCTGTACCTGGATGCGGTCGAGGTGGCGGGTTTCCTGTTCCAGCAGGGAGCGGATTTCGGGGACGTCCTCTTTGGCGGCACGTTCCCGCAGGAATCGCTTGTTGTTCTCAAAACTCTCGCGGGAGTCGAGGCACAGCATCTCCACCTCGGCCAAGCCCTTGAGGATGTTCATCAAAGCGTAAATGCGCGCCGACAGGCTTTCGCTGGAAAGGACGGAGATGTTGGTGGGCTGGACAAGGAAATACACAATTTCGCTGCCACGGAGGCTCTCCGCGCCGCGGATGCTGTGCAGGCTGTAGTCGGATATCCGCTCCACGTTCATTAACCATCGCGTTGATTTTTTCTTTTTCTGGAAGCTCTTCCAGATGTCTGTAAGGAACACTCGCCGCACCTCCATCGAAATAATTGTTGCTGGAACAGGAAAAACTTGCAGGCATTCGTGAGGAAGTCCATAATGGAGTAGTCCTCAAAGCGAATCGTCAGAAATGCGTAAACCGCCACGAAAATCGCGGGAGGCGTGAAGCCAAGCTGTGAGATTGACAACACAGCGATGATTGCCGTACCTACGATGATGGCGAGGTCGCGGAGCTCCCACAGCCACATCATCGGCTTGGCTCTGAGGTTGGAGGGGTAAATATACATTTATTGATCGCCTTCTTCCTCTTGAGATAAAAAATACGCGATCCCGCGCAGGATGTACTCCACACACGAAACCACGACGGAGTTGCCGAGGGCCTTGTACCTTTTGCTGTCGGACGCGCCGGTGATGTCAGTCCATTTGTCGGGAAAATCCATGAGCCTCTCGCATTCAATGGGCAGCAGTCGCCGTATGAGATTTTTCCATGTGGTGACGAGGTTCTCACTTCCGCCGCCGTTATCGCCGCCCTCGGCTCGGAGCGTGGCACAGCCCTCTCTGTAATTACCATACTGATGCTGCCCGAACACGGCCGCGTCGCACACGAGGTCGGTGGCGTCCTTATACTGGCGCGCCGCCTGGGTGGAGACCACATCGTTTTCTATGTACTCGTCGCTGCGTTGTTGGGAGTAGACGCAATGCCGGTCTGTCGCGGTTACGGTATAGCTGATATCCCGCTGGAATCCCATGCCGTTGCCGCCGTTTTTCTCTTTCCTGCCGATGATGTTTCCGGCAATGGCGTATGTTTCCGGCTCGGGTGCGTCGACAACAAGCGAAGTATTGTTACCGCCTAATCCCCAATATGCTGATATGGTCGGAGCCACATCATGGGGGCCGGTATAGCGGGAATCGATGCCGTGACTGTCAAACAAAACCGGCCCATTATTCCCCGAAAGCCCCGCGGATGCCGTAATGGTCGGGCATAAATCCTCGCAGATTTCCGCGCCGCCCTGCTGCGTCGCCATGACCAACGGGGGATGCCCCTCCATCTGTGAGCGGAGCGTACCTACTTGATCTTCCGACACATCCATCCTTTGTCCACCCTGGTCGTTTAAACACAAAATGGACGGAGTCATGTTCGTACCGCTCGGCGCAGCCTTGAGCGTCGGGGAGAGATTCTCGGCGTATCCGATCCCGCCTGCCTTTGCTCCCTGTCCCGCGGAAAAGGCGGCGACATATCCATGTCCGCCGCCTTCTCCGCCGTATAACGTGGGCCACACACCGCTTTCATCATGAATCCTGCGGCTTTGCACATCCCAGGATGTTAGGCATTCCCTTTCTTCAAACAGCAGTCCCGCGGGGTTCCGTCCTCCGCCGCCATCGGCGCCCGCGACGGTCGGAGCGATGCTGTCCGCCGTAAAAATGCGCGCCTGCTGTGTATCCCAGGGGGTCAGACATCCCCTTTCTCCACAAAAAACCGCATGGCTGTGAGCCTCCTGTAATGTGTAGGCAGGATCACCATCATTGCCGATTCCGAGGCCGGTTCCATCGCCCAACTTTTCATGCCGTGTGGCAATCTGCGTGTTGATGGGAATCGCCGTGACAAATGTCTGCTGTTTAACGCTCGGATGCGCGCAGACCGCCGCCGACACATCGTGCAGATCGCGCGCCTCGTCGCGCTGATTGCACGCGAACGCTACTGTCCGGCTTGAATTTTCAGAGCCTTCTCCAGTATCGGCGGGAGCGTCTTGCCCCTCTTTTTCGCGCGGCGTAAAACTCCCAAGCAGGCGGTCTTGCTCAAATAATATTTGGGATGCACTATGGCCTCCAAAATCCGCGACAAGGAAGATTCTTTTGCGCCGCTGTGGGACAAACCAGTATTGAGCGTCGACCAATCGCCAAGCGACGGAGAATTTTTCTCCCAACACGGCCCCAGAAGATTCCCACCTCCCGCCCGGAGGTCGAGGAACAGATAGTCCGCTTGCTGCAATGCCGCAGACTTCCTCGAGAACGACACGGAAGTCCTCGCCGTGTTCGGTTCCCGAACTGAGCGCGCCTGCGACATTTTCCCAACACATGAATCTTGGCCGAACAGAGTCATTTGTTCTGCCTCTTTTGGCATCAGCATCCCTCATTTCTTTTATAACGCGAATCTGCTCAAAGAACAGCCCCGACCGCGCTCCGGCAAGACCGGCTCTCCGGCCAGCCTGACTGACGTCCTGGCACGGGCTTCCGCCACACACAATGTCAACAGGCGGTAATTTCGCGCCTTTCAATTTCGTAATATCCCCGACATGCTTCATATCGGGGAATCGTATTTTCGTTACGGCGATGGGGAACGGCTCTACCTCGCTCGCCCACAGGGTTTTGATACCGTACCGCTCTCCGGCCTTTGGAAATCCGCCTATCCCATCGAACAGGCTTGCCATCGTAATTGGGATGCCGTTCACCTCCGTTTCCTTTTCTGTTTTTCAAGGCTATTTGACCACCGCCGCGACCGTCTTGGTTAGGTTTATAACAGATTGTGTGGTGTAGATGGCTCCGGCGATGCTGGCCTTTGTGCCGGTTTCCAGGCCGAACTGGTGGGCGACGCGGGGTATCTCTGTCGCCGACAGCATGATCCCGAGGCCGAGGAGTTTGTGATCCCGCATCACCAACAGTCCGACAACAAGGAGTGTGGATTGCAAAAATGCCGTAAGGCACAACCCGATCACTTGTTTGCACCATCCGACAAAACCGTCCACATACCCTCGCGGGACGCTGAACATGAACATGCTGCCCACCGCGATCTGGATGACCATAATGCCGCCGCGCTTGAGGTTCGCGAAGAACACTTTAATTACGGCGTATCCCATCATAATCACCACAAACAGATTCACAATGGGATTTGCGTTAATGGCGGCATTGGTGACGGTCTGCAAAATATCGGCGGCGGTCGTGCCGAGTCCGTTCGACACGTTGATGCTGGCGATGTCGGAGGTAAACGACGCCTGCAGGCTGATACTGAATTGATAGAGCCGGATTGGTACGATGTTAAACAGATTCACGGCGAAAAAGCCTTTTAGAATGTTGAGGCCGGTTGCTTTGATGTCGCCGCGGCCGTTCTGCGCCTCTATTGCGCACTCGAAGCCTGCCATCACGATGCCGGTGATGTATAAGGCCCAGGCGAAGTTGCCGAAGAACATTGTCACAGCCTCCACCCACGGCAAGTCGAAGAGCTCCGCGCCCATCTGACCCATAAGCGCGAAAAAGTCGCCGAGGAAACCCACGACCGAGTTGTATATCCAATCTATGATTTGGTCGAGGACGAGCGACGCGAGGAAATCCCATATAAACATGCGGTTATCACTTCCTTTCTCTGATCGGGTAGGAGGCTGGCCATTAGTTGGCCAGCCGACCTCCCACACCACCGTACGTACCGATCGGTATACGGCGGTTCCGAAATTTACGCACTGACTTTCTGGTAATAATCCGAGAAGAAGATGTACCCAGCCCGCCGTAACCTGTCATTGGTTATGGCGGCTTTTACTGCCGCTCCGTTGGCGGCGCGCCAGTATTTGTTGCTGGTATTAGCGGTTTTGTAGGCGTCTTCATGCCTGACTCCAAGCTTCCTGAGACTTCGGTATTTTGTCTTGCTTTTCTTCCACTGCTTCCAGATAAGCGCACGGATGCGTCGCCGCATCCACCCATCGATTTTTTGAAGCAGTGTTTTCATTCCGGCGATTTTGAAGTAGTTCACCCATCCGGTAATTTGCCGTTTGAGTTTTGCCTTCCTGTAGTCGTTCCCCCAACCGTTACTGCGGCTTGTCAGCATTCTGATCTTTGCTTTCAGCTTCGCAACGCTTTTGGGATGCACATACAGTGCAGCTCCTGTTTTCGTCATCCGAAATGAGAATCCCAGAAACTTGATTCCTTTGACATATGACACTGTTGTTTTCTCTCGATTCACTTTGAGAAATAGCTTCTTTTCTATGAACGGTATGATGTTTTCCAGTGTCCTCTCCGCCGCACGCTTACTTTTACAGAATATCACCATATCGTCTGCAAAGCGGACGAACCGGTGTCCCCTGCTTTCCAACTCATGGTCAAGTTCGTTTAACAGTATGTTCGATAGCAGCGGACTGAGCGGTCCGCCCTGCGGTACACCCAGCTCGCTTTCATCAAATCTCCCGCATACCTCCACGCCCGCCCGTAGAAACTTATGGATCAACGAGATTACTCTTCCGTCCTTGATGTCTCTCGATAATACCTCAATCAATTTGCTTTGATTGACCGTATCAAAGAATTTCTCCAAGTCCATATCCACGGCGTATTTGTATCCCTCATTGATATATTCCAGGCATTTCTTCATTGCGTCGTGTTGGCTGCGGCCAGGCCGAAACCCGTAACTTGTTTCTGCAAACTTCGGCTCATAAATTGGTGTAAGCACCCCGACTATTGCCTGTTGGATTACACGGTCTACTACAGTGGGTATTCCTAACTGGCGTTTCTTCCCGTCGTCCTTGGGTATTTCTACCCGAAGAACGGGCTTCGGACGGTACTTCCCGTCCAGAATAGCTTGCCGTATCTCTTCCTTTCGGGCAGTAAGATATGCGCCGAGTTCTTCGACACTCATCCCGTCTACGCCACCCGATCCGTGATTCCGCTTTACCCGCAGATATGCGCGGTTCAGGTTCTCACAGCCAAGTATTTGCTCCAGCATGCCATTCCCCTCCTGTCAATGTGTTGATGGCGTTGTTTTCAGATATCCGTCCCTTAGATTCAGCGCTCCGTCATATCCTTTGTGTTCCGCACTATCCTTCTGACGCGAGCCCTCTTCGGTTTTCTGCTTTAATCCCTAAGTTCAGGTATCTTTCATTGACTCCCATCTCTTCCGGTTCTGCCCTTCACGCTTTCGTAGCTTAAGCGTTACTATGGCTTCTGCTGACTCCTCACAGCAAGCTTTACTCCGCGCTTCAATCTGGTCTCCACGCGTCCGTGAGGTCTCCCCGGGTAAGAGCACAGTCTTCCACCCTTATCTCTGCCCCATCTACAGCACATGGTTCCGTGCAGCTATTGGGCTTCGGCTTCAATGGCAACCTTACCCCCATGTACCGCCTAATGTGATTTCTGTTCGTCAGAGCAGGGCTTTGCCTCCGCCTTCCTTCAGATTCCGTCTCGCGGCGGACACCCTTGGCTTTGGCTAACACTTGCCGCTGCCGGCCGTGTTCCGGACTTTAACCGTAGAGACTGTGCCCATGCCGGGCACACCATATGAAAGCGGCGACCGTTATCGGCCGCCGCTTAACATGGACTTTGGATTGTTATTATGGTATGCTCTAAGTATAAAATCATGGTATAATTTGGTGTATATAATTCCATTAAAAGTGACTGGCGGTGCCCTCATGAGATATGAAACATATGAAAATCGCAATAACCCGCACATAACTATCCACAAGGATGATTGCACCCAATTAAGGAAACGCGGGGGGGATCATCAAAAAAGTTCGAAAGGCGAGTATCACCAATTTACATCTTTAGAAGATGCTCGTGCTTATGCGAAAACAACAGAGCTTCCAATAAAAGAATGCTCTTATTGCATGCCGTAAGATTCAAACCGGCACCACATCATCAATCGTCTGTTCCCGATACACCTTCTCCATCCATAGAAAGAAAAGCAGGGCAAGCCGTTATTTTGAATTCTTGCTATGTCTTTTCCTCTCCGCTGTTACATCCCGAGGATAGTCCAGTTGATACTTGAATAAAGGCGGTGATCGTGGAATTGGGTATTTCACTTTTTCTTTTATGGTGTTGTTCTCCTTTGCATTTGGTTTTGTGGTATGATAAAATAAAAATCTCCCTGATAAATAGGGACGGTGTATGCTGATTTTTGCATTGTGTTTATATAACTGGCAATTGGTATTAAGTACAAAACAGAAGGGAATCTAGGCAATATATGAGTACAGTTGATGAGTTGTTATATTATTGCAGGGAAATCGAACCCATAGGAGCTTTGCTACTAACAGGTGAATGGGGATGCGGTAAAACGCATCTTATAGAAAATGATTTTAGAGAAGCAATTTCTGCTGAAGCAGTTGTCCTTAGAATATCTTTGTTCGGCTTTTCTTCTCCAGATGAAATACACGCTGCCATCAAAAATGCTTGGTTAAGCGAATACGCCAAGGCAAAAGGAATGGAACATATTGCACAAAAAATTGGTGCGGGTAGAGAAATTGCATCAAAGCTAGATTTTCTTCCTGAATGGATAAAAGGGATAGCATCCACGGATGCAAGCATATTCCTTCCAATAGGAAACAAAATGGACGATAAAAAAGTCATTCTTGTATTTGACGATTTAGAACGGTGCATGATGAATACTGCCGATGTGCTAGGAATTATAAATGAGTACTGTGAAAACCAAAAATATCATACTATTATTGTTGCCAATCAAGAGAAAATAAAGATGAAAGAAGAATCCATAAAAATAGTTGCTGATATACAATCAAATTCTGAACAAACAAATCAGAAGATTCTTCTGGACATTCAGGGTTTGAACAAAGGAAAAACAAATGGCATTCCATACACCGAAATAAAAGAGAAAATCATACAGAGAACAGCGCACTATGTGCCCAATTATGAAGCAATTGTCCACGCCGTGATCCAAAAAATGCAATATACGAATCAACAATATAAAACTTTTGTAGAGTCCTGCGAAGACATGCTTTTAGACTTATTTGCGCCCGATAGAGAAATATTGATGCGTGAGGAAGACACTCCATCCAGACCCCACAATATCAGAAGCTTGAAATGTGCGATAAATGATTTTTACCGTATCTATTGCATTTTAGATGCAAATGATTTCTCAGATATAAGCACTTGGTTTTACAGCTTTGTATCATATATAATTGCATATAAAGCTGATATCGCTAAAAAAGACATATACGGAACGATTTTTACCGATAACGAAGTAAAAAAGCTATATCCTGGATTTCAAAATAATTATATATTTAATAGTGTAAAGATGTGGATACTCCAAGGAACTTGGAACAATAAGGAATTGTTGCATGAAATCGAAATGATTAAGGAACGAAAAAGAGCACGTACACCAAGTGAAATTATTAAATGCTATCGTATAATGGATGTTGACGAAGATGTTGTCAACAGCGGGTTTTCTGAATTCCTTAAGTTAGCATATGCAGGGATGTTAACATTAGATGAATATGTACTTCTAATTGAGAATTCTTGTTGGGCAAGGAGATCAGAATATGAATATCCTGAATCTATAGAATGGAGTAAAATTCGTTCTGGAATTTCCATACAAATTGAGAAAATCAAAGCCGAATTGCCTGAAGGACAAATACTACATAGCTATATTAGTGATGAACAGAAAACCTACTTTAATATTGCTGAATGGGAGGCGTATACACTTATTTCAAATTTTGCATTTGGTGATGAGTTTATGTTTTACAAAAACAGATGTCTATATATAAGTAAAATGAGTAAGTATAGGTCTTCTGCCTTTCAGTTTATTCAAAATAAGAGATATGATGTTTTCGATAATGAAATGGCAAATGTTACTGCGACAGCATTTATCCAAGAGAATAATTCAGATAAAAGATATTTCAGTCGTACTTTCAAACAATTATGGATGGTTAATATGCAGTCTAAAGATATGAAAAAACATGATAGCTTAGAAGGATTCCGCCAGTTAAAAGAAATACTGACTCAGCAGATTAAAAAACTAGATAAAGAGAATAAGCCTATTTCAAAAACTCATACCATAGCATTTGTGGAATCACTTAATGAAATGATTGAGGAAAATAGCAGAGTGAACGTAGAATTATAACGTGAGACTTGAAGAGGAGAAACAAATGGCTGATAAGAAAGAACTTATTACACTTGCACTAAAAGCAGGGATAGCAACAGCGCCTTTCTGCGGTGGTGTGGCTGAAATATTTGGTTGGATCACAGAAGGGCGGTTTGTTAGTAGGCGGTTAGGTGAAATAGAATCCCTACTTGGTGATAAAACAGACATGTTTTTGTCAGAACTTAAGGAGTTGAATGAACACGAATACTATGCGATTCGGAAACTACTTAAGTTTCATTGCTTTGAATCATTCCCAGAACTTACTCCAATTACGGCAAAGGCAATTATTAATTATGTTTTAAATAAATCACAACGCATAGGAGATGATCAAATAATTGAGATTCTCTGCCAATTAAATGCAAGCGACATTCTTGCTTTACAGATTATAAAGAGGTTTGTTGTAGAAAAAAGAGAGGATAACTATTCAGAGGTTATAGAATGGAGTGATGTGTGCCCACTTAAGTCGAAAGATAATGAAGGGAAAACTAAAGGCACACGATTGAGTAGTATGGTGCTTACCACTTTAGTTGATGAGGATGACACGCCCTATATAGAAGCGTCTGCGAGCATAAACTCTCTAGCTATTTCTTTTTCCAAGTTGAATCATCTAAAAGTTATTAGTGCCTTTTATAGCATATATTCTGGCATGAATACGGATTTTGATATTGACCAATTTACTATTACACCATTTGGAGTTAAGATTTTGGATTATATTGATATAGACAATTCGGGAATTTCATTCTTAAAATTTGGGAATATAAATATCAAGTATGGGGATGCTTAGATTTTTCTAAGATTTCCTCATCCATATAATCATTGCTTCACTCGTTATTCCAAAGGTTGACGAGCGTCCCATTATAAGCACAATGAGCAATTTAGAAAACTCTATGTTCCCTTATAATTACGTTCGTAGAAGTTAGAAAGAAACGAATCAAGGCAGCGGAGAGTTATCCCCGCTGCCTTGATTTTTTTCTTCTCTGCCGTTACATCCCGAGGATAGTCCACAAATAAGATGGCGCGGTTAATGTGAAAATTAGGCACGCGAAAAGTATCGCGGGCCCTACGATCTCAAACTGAATATTTCGCCCCCGTTGAGCCGGCATTCCGGCGGAGCCTGAGCCACCTTCACGCGATAAATTGAGCCATGCTCACGCACAGACTGAGCCACAGTCTGAAATCCGTTTTTTTTCATC
>Ga0153996_1000855_pt1 | contig 13074 bp, 9 predicted proteins | sample TSNC080MetaG_FD_104728 | JGI IMG/M metagenome (GOLD analysis project Ga0153996, IMG submission 104728) | Attine ant fungus gardens microbial communities from North Carolina, USA - TSNC080 MetaG | ecosystem: Host-associated > Fungi > Mycelium > Unclassified | place: USA: North Carolina, Lumber...
TCCTATTTTTGGCAGCATATGTTTTGGAACGGATATGGGCTTTGAGAACAGCCGGATTATCCGAAATGGGGAAATAGCGGAGGATGCGTTAGCCATGTTACTCGTCCACGGGGCGATTACACCGGAATTTCACACGATATCACTGCCTGAAATTAATGTCCATGGGAATAGGGCGATAGTCACTGATTCGGAGGGTTCCCTTTTAAAAACAGTGAACGGAATGACGATTACGGAATATCTGGATTCAATTGGTTTTACTGTCCATAAAGGAGCTCCTCTACTGGTGTATTATCCCGGCAGTTCCGGTTCTGTTGCTGTGGGAATTTACAAGATTAACGAGGATGGCAGCATCGTCTGCGGCGGTAATATACCCGTAGGCGCAGGAATAGCTGTTGGAGAGGTCAGCAGAGAAGGCGTTCTGAAGACTGCAGAGGAGAGCATTAAGAAAATTATTGAAAGCAATAATAAAAACGGAGCGTTTATCTTTCCCTGCACCGCCCGTTATTTTACACTGTTCCCGGACAAAGATGACGAAATGAAAATTGTCTCGGAAAAACTGAATGGGAAAATACCGTATATGCTGGGTTATTCCGGCGGAGAAATATGCCCGGTGCCAAACGAAGACGGAACGCTTTTCAATAGGTTTCATAGCTTTACATTTTGTTCATGTGTATTTTGATTTGATTTTGAACTATAGTTGAAGAGGTGAGTGCCGGTGAGTATTGAACAATCAGCAATCGGAACGATGGGGAAAGACAAACTGATAAAACACATATATAAGCTTGAAGCTTTGGTTGCACATCAGCAGCAACAAATAACCGAGCTGGAAAAAAACGGGCGCAAAAACAAACGCGAGATAAGTCATCTGCAGCAAGACGTCGAACGGGAAAAGGTCATGGCCAAGAACTCAATAGAGACAATGGCGGCGCGTATGCTGGCGCAGCAGGAGCGAGACAGGTACTTAAGACTGCTTCTTTCCAGCAGCCAGAATATTATTCTGTTTTTGGACAAGAACGACAGAATCGCATATTTTTCGGATGAATTTTTAAGACATGCAGGCCTCACGCACAATAACGAGGTAAGCGGTCATCTGATTCTGGAGCTTTTCAGCCCCCTTCCGGATAAAGCCTGGCTTGACTTGTTCAGTAAAACTTTATCGGAAGCGAAATCATACAATACAATGTTTTCGATTGAAAGCAGCAAAATGAGCAATCTGCAAAAAAACATTATTGATTTTATACCCATGACCAACGAACAAGGCGAAAACGAAGGTATGATGCTGTATTTCCACGACGTAACTGAGCTTGAGTTCGCCCGTGAAAAAGCCGAGCAGGCCAATCGGGCGAAAAGCGAGTTTCTTTCCAATATGAGCCATGAGATGCGTACCCCTATGAACGCAATTATCGGAATGACAGCCATCGGGAAATCAGCGGCCGATATAGAACAGAAGAATTACGCTTTCGGAAAAATTGAGGACGCATCAAACCACTTGCTTGGTGTTATCAACGATATACTTGACATGTCTAAGATCGAGGCGAACAAGCTTGAGCTTTCCCTTGTTGAGTTTGATTTTGAGAAAATGCTCCAGCGGGTTATTAATGTTATCAATTTTCGGGTGGAGGAGAAACGCCAGAGATTTTCCGTACGGATCGACAAGGCGATCCCCGATACTCTGATTGGTGACGATCAAAGATTGGCGCAGGTAATTACGAATCTGTTGAGCAATGCAGTCAAATTTACTCCGGAATTTGGTTCTATCAGCCTGAACACACATTTTATGCAACAGGTTGACAGCCTGTGTACAATTAAAATAGAGGTGACGGATACGGGAATCGGCATCAATGAGGAGCAACAATCGCGTCTGTTTGAATCGTTTCAACAAGCAGAGACCAGCACATCCCGTAAATTTGGCGGTACGGGATTAGGGCTTGCAATTTCCAAAAAAATTGTTGAAATGATGGGTGGCGAAATTTGGGTAGAATCCGAACTTGGCAGAGGCTCCACCTTTGTCTTCACCATTCAGGTAAAACGCGGTTCAGAAGGTAAGAAGCGGATTATGGAGCAAGAAATAAATTGGAACAATGTTTGCGTCCTCACGGTAGATGATGATCCGGATATCCTGGAGTATTTCAAGGAAATCGTGCAGTCTGTCGGCGCAACCTGTGATACCGCCATAAACGGTGAGGATGCCCTCCGACTTATTAAGCGGAATGGTGCGTATGACGTCTATTTTGTGGACTGGAAAATGCCGGGTATGAGCGGAATTGAGTTGGCCCGCCGTATTAAGGCGAATACAGGCGAAAAAAAGCAGCCCGTTATTATCATGATTTCCGGGATGGACCTCAATATTATCAAAGATGAGGCGGAAAAGGCAGGAGTGGATAAATTCCTGCAAAAGCCGCTGTTTCCATCAAGCATCATCGACTGTATCAGCAAATATGTTGGTATGCCCCAGCAGATTGAATCAACCGTGGCGAACGAAACACGCGACAACTTTGAAGGGTATAATATCCTCATGGCTGAGGATGTGGAAATCAATCGCGAAATTGTGCTCGCATTACTCGAACCGACCGGAATTACTATTAACTGTGCTGAAAACGGCGAGGAGGCCGTCCGTCTATTCAAAGAGAATTTTGAAAAATACGACATGATATTTATGGATGTGCAAATGCCTGTAATGGATGGCTACGAGGCAACCCGTGCCATTCGTGCCATGAATGACATTCCAAAGGCGCAGCAAATCCCCATAGTTGCAATGACCGCCAACGTATTTCGAGAAGATATCGAAAAATGTCTGGACGCCGGTATGAACGATCATGTTGGCAAACCTTTAGATATTGAGGATGTCCTATCCAAACTTCATATACTCCTCCCATAAAAGCGCTGGCAGCACATGAATTTAATATAATGCATTATGAGTATACCAACGAGGGATGGCCATTTGTGCGCTTGATAGCGGCCTCAGCCAGAGCGTGCCTGCGTTTACGTAGGCTGTCCCTTGCCCTCCTGCCGCATCCCCCTGTAAAATGCTTCACCTTGCACTTTAAAAATATGCACCCCCTTGCGTTTTCGCAGCCTTATGATTCATATGATTTATTTATACTCTTCAAGGCAAATAGCCTGATTATATATTTCGGCAGCTGCGTCAGCACCAACATAGCGATAATGCCACGGTTCGTTTATTACTCCTGTTATTTCCGTTTTATCGGGTGGATAACGGCGAATAAAACCGAATTTATAGGCGTTTTGATCAAGCCATTCATAGACTTCATCGCTCATAGAATGAATACCGTCTTCATTGATGTCTACCGCAATTCCTAATTGATGTTCACTCGTTCCCGGAATTGCTACCCATGCTTCCGCTTTGGTTATCGCTTCTTCGTCAGAGCAGCCCTCGGCTTTGTAGGCAGCAATTTTTTCCTCCATCAGGCTCTGTTGTTCATCCGCAGTTCTATATCCGGAAACAACGACCGGATAGACACCATCGCTTCTTGCGGCATCAAACATTTCCTGCAATGCAGGGTATATCCGTTTATCTACGGATTCTCCGTTTGTCAATTCTGTCAATTCCACTTCATAATCATCCGGAATGAAATTCCATTTGTTGACTAAAATTAAACACCATGCTGTTTCATCGGCATCGCTTTGCGTATCAGGGGTTGAACTGATGTTGAGATCAGTATTGATTACTGCATTATTAGTAAGAGGGGCTTCGGGCTGCTTATCTTTGACAAACGGAAAATTGTTTGCGAACAGACCAATAACCAACATCATTACAGTAAGGCAGCAACACAATATTAAAAATAATTTTATAGAACGATGCAGAGTACGGCGCTTCGATTTTTTACGCCGCTTATGTCTGCTGAAATTATTGTTATCCCAATCATCTCTCATTGTGGCAGCCCTTTCTAGATATGTGAATACTAAAAACTCGCTTCTACGGTATAAGTCTACCGGAAAGGAATTCGTCGATTTTTAATATTAAGTTGTTAATTTCTTAAGAAAAAGTAGAGATCACCTTAACGTTTTCCAAAGCCTGCTCCGGCATAACGGGAAGCTCCACCGTAAATGACGTTTGTTTTCCGTCGCTGTCCGCATAAATGCAGCCGCCGTGTGAAATGACTATTTCTTTTGCAATCGCTAAGCCAAGACCTGCGCCGCCCTTATCGGAGGAACGGCCAGAGTCCAGTCGATAAAATTTATCAAATATGGAAGCGAGTTTTTCTTTCGGAATACTTCCGGCGTTTGAGAAAACGATAGTCGCCATATCACCCGAAATTGCCGCCGTTATATCGATAACGCTGTTATCAGAGCTGTATGCCACAGCATTTTTTAATACATTGTTAAAGACCCGCGCTAATTTGTCGGGGTCACCGTATATAGTCATATCCTCCGGGACATGAAGAATGGTCTGCTTTCCCTTTGCGGCAAGCAAAGGATAGAACTCGTCTGTCATTTGCGCCAGCATATAATACAGGTCGATATTTTCTACCGACAGCGTGCCGGCCTGAAAATTGTACCGTGTTATTTCAAAAAATTCATCCACGAGCTTTTCAAGCCGATTGGCCTTTTCTAACGTGATATTCAGGTATTTGGCTTTTTGATCGAGAGGCATATCGGGAGCTTCGCTTAGCAAGCTTAAATATCCTATGACGGAAGTCAGCGGCGTTTTGATATCGTGCGCCAGGTACATAACGAGATCATTTTTTCGCTGCTCGGCCTCCCTGGCAAGTCTGGCATTGCGGGCAACATTCTGCCTGGCTTCATTCATGCGGTCTTCCACTTGCTTTAGTTCCACAGGGAGCCGTATCAGTTCGCTGCCGGGGGCAATCAGCATTTCGCTGGCTTCAACGATCGTGTCGATATAGCCAGGTCAAGTTCGGTTGATTCAATACATACACCACCCCTTTCCGCGATTAGTATATGTCTTCTATATATTTGGCTCTATGCTGTCATCGGAAACAATTACCTCTATTTGTTTACTTCCTCAAAATATACAATCTTATCTTTCACCACAACATAAATAAGCCCTTTCATTTTTGAATTGTCTTTAAATTCTTTCATCTTCAAATATTCCTGCATCTGGCGGGCTGCACTGTCCCTGGCTGAAACTATGGCTTCCTGCCCTGCCTGTGATTTTTTTATATACTTTATTTCAATAAGATAATTATACTTTATATCATTGCTTCTCCCATACTGGTCAAATAATGCGATGTCAATTTTTCTTCCCTCTGATGTGTATTCCGATTTCACCAAAAACAAATTTTGATCGCTAAAGCAGGAAAGAAAAACAGACTTCAATCTTGTTTCATCAAATCCTCTATAATCGTCATTGCTGTGCATCTTTAGTATATCACTCACAAGTCGGTTAAGTTCTGTAAAATCATTATTCAAAGCAATATTAGCGATTGCTGTTCTTTTCTCTCTTGTTGTTAAATTTAAATAATTAGCATAATACTGATAATAGACATCTCGTATCACCGCATTTGGCGTCTGTAAGATGACATCAAAGGCATGTCCTTTTTCTTTTATCGTAAGTAATCCAAGATAAAAGAGCAGGGACAGAAAATCCTCTTCCATGAATGGAGTAGAAAAACTAAAATTTGTGATAATATCTGTACCTATTCCCTTGTCAGACATAATCTCCTCAAGAATTTTTTGTCTTTCCTCTTCTTTCTCAAACAAATCGAACATACTCGTAAGCTTATGATAATCACTTTTAATATTGGGGTCTACCAGTTTATCCGGTATCCTGCCTCTTATCTGATACTCATCCAGAAAGTAGAGTACCATATTGCTATTGAATACCTTTTTACTCTTCTCCTGAATCTCCTGATGGAACAAATAACCATTATAATTATTTTCCAGCAATTGTAATACTTCTTCTGGATTTTCCACGTTTGTATCTTTTAATATTTCGAGCGTTTCTTCTTTCGTAAAACCAATCATTTCATTCAGAAATGGCACCATAGATATGTTTTTGGCAATATTGAATCCGCTGGTCAGGCTGTCTAAAGTTAAAGAGGTTACCCCTGTAATAAATATTCTGTCTATACAACTGTCGTTTGTATGAGATTTAAACACCTCATAGAAACTTCTTACAAAGCCCTCTTTGCCCGTTATCTTTGTAAACATTTGTCTGTTACTAAGAATTGCATTTGCAAAGTGATCGTATTCATCAATCATAATATACAATTTCCGACCAATTATCCGATTCACTTTACTCAAAAATCCATCCAATAAATCAGCAGAATTATAGTCACTGTTTTTTGTTATGGAAATATCTAATCCATAATATGCCTGGAAATCTTCCAGGCTTACCTGTACGGATCTGTAAAATGATTTTTCGAGTGCTTCCTCACTCTTGGCATCCAACTTTGAAAAATCAAACCGCATTACATAATAACTATTTGCCAATGCCGTTTTATGCGTTCCAATATACGTATCGCCAAATAACGCCTCAAATCTATCTTCTCGATTTTTATCATAATAGTATTGCAATGTAGAAACCAGTAATGATTTCCCAAATCTGCGTGGTCTTAAAAATACAGGATATTTTGTATTTATATATTCTAATTCTTCTATAAATCTGGTTTTATCCACATATAGATAGTTTTCTTCCTTGATTACCTCATAGTTGCTAATCCCATAAGGAATTTTATGTCTTGTCATGTGCCTCACCTCCATAACTATAGAAAGATTCACTTTTTTCCAAATCTTAATTCCTTGTATTCAGTATAACATGCTATTCTTCTCCTTTACAAGTCCCCATGTAATTCTCAAAAAATGATCAATCCTTCTTTAATGCTATTCCAATCAGCTTATCCGCATAATCTGCCATAAACAGTGGGATATTGAGCAAATCCTTATCCAATTTCATATTATCCAGTGAGAAACGGATGCGAAGTTCGACTTTGTCACCGAATTTTTCCTTGAACTTTTTCAGGCTCCGGCTTTTCGTATTCGCTTCTGCTTTGACCTCTACCGGAAATATGTTATTCTCCCGCTGAATGAGGAAATCCACTTCATAGGGCGGGTTATTCTGTGCCCAGTAGCGGGGCGTTGCTTCAAACTGGTTTGTCAATGCCTGTAATACATAGTTTTCGGATAATGCGCCCTTAAATTCGGTAAATAAACGATTACCCTCACCAAAAGCAGTAGGGGCAAGCAGTGCTAACCGGCGCAGCAGACCCACGTCCACAAGATAAATCTTGAAAGCAGACAAATCATCATATGCTGAAATTGGCAAACCCGGCGCATTGCTGCGATAAATTTTTTTAACCAGATTCGCATCCACAAGCCATTGGAGCGCATCTTCATACTCTCTGGCACGCGCTCCTTCTTTGACAACTTTAAAAATAAATTTCTTATTTTCACGTGCAAGCTGTGAGGGTATCGATTTCCAAATCATAGAAATTTTCGGAAACTCTTTTACATCCGGGTGCTTGGCAAAATCGCGTTCATATGCGCCGACAATATTATAAAGAGCTGCCTGCATGGCATCCACATCCCGATCCCCGGTCCACATCAAAACAGGTTCCGGCATTCCCCCTGTTACATAATACATTTTCAGCTTTTCATAAAGTGGGTTAAAAAAGGCTCCTGGAATAGGCTCTATCGTATCTATGGAGTCAAGATACTGCACTAGATTTTCATCTCCATTTGCCATTAAAAACTCGGTAAAGGTCATAGGATTGATCTGCATGAAATCTACCTTGCCAACAGGAAAAGAGGAAGGCCTGGCAAGAGCAATACCCAATAGTGAACCTGCACAGGCAACATGATATTGCGGTGCATTCTCATTAAAATATTTCATGGTGTTTATCACCTTAGGGCAGTCTTGTACTTCGTCAAAAATAATCAGCGTTTTTTCGGGATATATCTTCTGACCGCTTGCCAGCATTAGATTTTGCAAAATGCGTTCTACATCCTTAGTTGTTTCAAAAAACTGCTTATACTCTTCGCTCTCGTCAAAGTTAAAATATGCGGTATTTTCATAATACAGCTTGCCAAATTCCTTGAGAATCCATGTTTTCCCAACCTGACGCACACCTTTTAAAATTAACGGTTTACGGTGTTTCGCATTTTTCCATTTTAGTAAGTCGTTTAAAATTAGCCGCTCCATATTACACCTCTCCAGAATAAATCACATTATTATTAGTAATTAACGCTTTATAATCACATTTTTATTATATAATAGTGAAGAATAAAAATCAAGTTGGTTTTTATCAAAGTTCTGCATTTGACGGCTAAACCCCGGAGAGCTGGCACTCTCTGGGGTTTCGCTTTGTTCGCTATGGAATATCGTTTCATGTCCTTAATCTGCTGTATTGCTTCAGCCGTGTGGTCAATCTTCAGTTCAAGGATATATCAGCAGCCATACTGCCATTTTCTTTACCCAAATCATTATTTCCATAATAACCGGCATAGTATTTACTATAATATCCATTCTCACTCATATCTATTTTATTCATGACCGCGCCAAGGATATGGCATCCGCTCATCTCCAACTGTGCTTTCACGCGCTGTGCAAATTTATAACTGATTGCTTTTGCCTCTATCAGCAAAATAGCTCCATCACTCACACTGGAAACAATTGCTGCATCGATGACTGCTCCAAGCGGAGGACAATCGATAAATATGTAGTCATATTTTTCTTTCATTTTTTCAATTAGTTCTTTAAACTTATCACTTCCCAGAAGCTCTGAAGGATTTGGCGCAATTCGCCCCGTAAAGATTACATTTAAATTATTTATATTCGTATCACACAAACATTTATTGAGTTCACATTGGTCTGTTAAGTATTCCGACAGTCCATTCGCGGTTTTATCCGCTCCATATCTGGAAATTATAACTGATTTTCTGATGTCTGCATCAATCAGCAATACCCTTTTTCCTGTTTCAGCCATAGAACGGGAGAGCTCAAATGTAATCTTTGACTTTCCTTCATTTTGCGTGCAGCTGGTAAAAGAAATCGCTTTTACCGCTTTTCCGCAAAACTGAATGTTGGTTCTAAGTGTTTTGTATGCTTCATTCACCTGAAAACTTCGTTCTGAAAGTTTTTCAAAATTTACTTTTATCATTTTTCTCTTCTTTTACCCCCTGTTCTATTGAATCTATGTTTTTTCTTCCCGTTTTTTTCATCTTCTTCCATAGGTATCATCCCCAATATGGTTAGACCAAGATACCGTTCCACATCATCTGTGGTTTTAATGTTGTCATCTAAGAAATACAATAATAGAAATACAACTGAAACCGCCATGATTCCAACAAGACCTGCCACGGCACAATTTCTCATAATATTCGGAGTACTTGGGGATTCTGCTATGGTTCCCTCTTCAACGACACTCGGCTCTTCTGTCTTCATAATAACTGCCATCCGCTTCGCTGATACATTCGCTAATTCATCCGCTATTTTTTTGGCCATTTCCGGATCTCTGTGTAAAATCGTCATACTGATAACCCGGGTATCTGCCGGGGTTTCTATGGACAACATGTCCAAAAATTCTCCATATGTAATATTCAAATCTAAATTTTTAATTACTTCATTCACCACCGGACGGCTCTTGATCAATACGGCATAGTCTTTCGTCAGCTGTGTTCCCAGCTGTATATCTGCTAATGAAGTAATGCTGGTACTCTGACTTAAAATATAAAGCATGGAAGAAGATTGATATAGAGGGGTAATCATCGTTTTAGTCCATACCCCGGCAATGCCGACACATATAACACCGGCTAATATAATTAACCATACCTTATGCCACAGCACTAAAAAAAGTTCTTTTAAATCAATCTCCACTTCATCACTGTCTATCTGTTTTATCTGTTTCGTTTCCATATTTATTCTACCTCATTATTCCTATGTCAAAGCGGATATTCGCAATCCGCTTCGCTGCCTGCTCATAACCTCCCGGCAGCTTCGCTGCTGTTTCAGTGGGCGCCTGCGCTCCCACTGAAACAAGTAAGTCCCACCCACCGTCTAAGAGGCGGGGGACTTACCTGGGAGGTTGAATTTCAAAATACGGTCAGGATTTTCAACAAGAATTCTCTGTATTAATTCCGGATTACAGTTCCGATAGAACCACCGTACACCTTTTTTCATATTATATTTTCTTTGCTTCAGGTCATGACAATCAGTTGCCAGAAAATCAATGTATCCTTTTCGTATTATCTTTTTAAACCTTATCACACTGCCGGCATTTATCTGAAGCATTGCACCCAAATGATGCAGTTCTTCCATATGCTCTTTATTATTCACGATGGTTTTGTACCGTTCTGCATGGGCAATAACAGGAATATAGCGTTCCCGCAAAAGCGTTACCACTGCCTGATATATACTGCTCCATGAGATGTCCCGGCGAAATTCTATCAGTATATACCGGCTGTCTGCCAGAGTCAAAATCCTGCCATCATGCAAACGCTCCACGATGCTTTCACTATAAAGTATCTCATTCCCCGGATATAATTCCATATCCGGACATTTTACAGACACAGCCTGTCTCGTTTTCTGTAAAATTTCCTGCAGCTCCTCTGTGGTTTTTCTTGCCTGCCCTCTCATGTAATGCGGTGTTGCAATGATAGCACGTACCCCTTGGGCATAAGCCTTCTCTATCATTTCAACGGTCGTCTCCATATCAGGTGAACCATCATCCACTCCCGGCAATATATGACTGTGAATATCTGTAAAGCTGCGAATCCCAAGCTTCAATGCTTTGGCTGCCCGTATCCTTTTCCTGATCTCATTGCCTAAAATAAACATTGCTAACAGAACTACTATTCCAGAAATGATAAATACCCCATATGTTCTAAAGAAATATGGGGAGTTTTCTATTTCCGTATATTCCATTAGTTTTTCAACGGCGGTCTTAGAGAAATATTCATCCAAAGCTGCCTGTTCTTCCGCTGTACGTTCTTCCTCGCTTTTGTTGTATATATCATACAAGTCAAACCCATTATAGTTTCTGGCATTGGAGTCTGATCTTAAGGTTTCTCCAAATTCATCCATTTCCGGCTGACTATTATTTTCTATGATCTGATTATTTTGTGAAGATGAGTCCGGATTTGTCTTTGCTGACGACTCTTCCGTTGTCTCCGTACTGTTATTTTTTTTCTTCTTTTTCTTATCGTTACTATTTGTTTCTTCGGAACTCGTTTCTTCTGCGGCATCTGTTTCCTTGGACGGCGCATTTCCCACTTCTACAAGGATCCCCTGTGCTACGCCTTCTCCCACGCTGGCATACATCTGAGCAGCCAGATTCGCAGCCTGCGCTTCTGTCAAATCCACGCCATCCTCTGACAATTTAGCCTGTAGTTGTCCCAGATAACTACTGCCTGACACATATAATTTACCATTGTATTCAAAGGTTCCGCTGGCCGCACCGATGAGCCCTGCCTCTGCACCATTGATATTCCCTGCCTGCACGATCATATTCATAGTGCCTGCTAATATAAAAGGAACGGCTAACAGAAAGCCATGCTTTTTTTTCATCTTATACTCCTCAATTAAAGTTTCTCATTATACTAACAAAAGGCAGAGACATTTAAATACCTCTGCCTGATCGTTCGCTCTGCTAATTTGTGATTAATCCATTGCTCATATTAATAAAATACTGATATGCTTTGGAATTTGCCACTTTTGCCATAGCGGTGACTGCTATCTTATTGCCTGATACCACTTTCGCACTATAAACCGTTCCTGCTTCCGTATAGATAAGCCCCTTGCCGGAAAGACTTACATTTTTCAAATCGATGGTCGTTCCACTGGTTTGCATTGTAATATTTCCCAATGAAACAGTATTACTCAGTCCATCCTGTATTGACTGGTAAGCCATAATCAAAGCATTTGCTTTGTTAGTTGTTAATGCTCCTTCTAATTTCAAGGTGGTGTAGGTTTTACCGTTCATAATATTGAAAATATTTACCTGACTGCCATCACTTGTTCTTGTGATCTCCATACCGGCAGCTGTGAATACTATTTTATATTGCGTACTGCTATCTACGGTTACATACATATCAAAACCGGAAAATCCATAATTGCTGACTGCTGTTTTAACTATGGTATCTATACAAGCTTGTACTGCCTGAGGATCACTGAAGCTAATGCTGCCATTAATAGTCAGGTTTAATGGTGAAACCGCCTTATTTGCATCTATTTTCAGAGTTTCTGTTTCATAAACCTGAATTTTTACCGTTGTTTTTTTATTGCTGCCATCGGCGGATGTTATGGTAATGGCTGCTTCACCACCGCCTTTTGCGGTTACCACTCCCGTACTGCTGACAGTTGCAACAGCGGTATTGCTGCTTTTATAGGTAACGCCTTTATTAGTTGCATTAGACGGGCTGACTTTATAACCAATTTTTTGTGTGGCAGAGCCTCCGATACCGTCTTTGTATATTGTAATCGTGCTTTGATTTGCCTGAATCGCTGTTACCTTTTTAGGAAGTACGGTAACTATAGCGTTTGCTTTCGCATTTCCCCCATCTCTGCTGGAAATCTTAATTGTCACCGTGCCGGCCTTTTTGCCTTTTACGCTTCCATTTTGAGTTACTGTGGCAATGGAAGGATCAGAGGATTTGTAGGTCAAATCGGCAAGCGTCACTTTCGTTGGTTTGATTTTTCCCTTTACGCTTACTTTCTCGCCGATGTTTATCGTGGCAGTTTTTACTTTTGGGGTAATCCTGGTAATTTTTTTCTCAATTTTTACTACGTTAATTTTTATTTTATCTTTTTTCTTCTTGTTTGCTTTCGATGTAACCGTAATCGTAGCTTTACCAGGTTTCTTAATCGTTACTTTTCCTTTGTTATTCACCTTCAATACAGCTGTGTTGCTTGACTTATATGTAACAGTTTTTTTCGAATTTCCGGTAACGGTAACCTGTGTCTTTAACTGCAATTTCTTCGATACACCAGAACCATAACCGACTTTATAAGTACCTTTTAGAATTGGTGAAGTAATCTGTACCTGTTTCACTGCGGCCTGTGATGTCATTCCTAAGAATAAGGACATCGCTGAAGCGACTAATATGCTTTTTACTATTTTTTTCATTCAAAACCTCCTTTTGATTTTTTCTCAA
>Ga0153996_1000856_pt1 | contig 13060 bp, 6 predicted proteins | sample TSNC080MetaG_FD_104728 | JGI IMG/M metagenome (GOLD analysis project Ga0153996, IMG submission 104728) | Attine ant fungus gardens microbial communities from North Carolina, USA - TSNC080 MetaG | ecosystem: Host-associated > Fungi > Mycelium > Unclassified | place: USA: North Carolina, Lumber...
AAGTTAAACATATCCTGTTTAAATGGAATGTGCTGTTCAAAAAGAAGCTGTCCGCCGAGCTCGCTGTTTTTTTCATAGAGAGTAACAGAGTGGCCGCGCTCTGCTGCGGTAATTGCCGCCTGCATACCGCCCGGGCCGCCGCCGACAACAATTACTTTTTTTGGGGTTGCAGCTGGAAAGGCGTATTTATTCTCTAGTTCATTACCAATAACCGGATTAAAGGCGCAGCAGAAAGTCCTGTTTGTTAAGTAATTGAAGAAGCAGGTGTAACAGCGACAGCAGCGGGTAATATCATCGGCATTTCCAGAGAATGCTTTCTCAGGGAAATAGGGGTCAGCAAGTGATTGGCGGGCAACCTGTATGATATCAGCTTTTCCAGAAGCAATAATTTCTTCCATCATATCCGGGTCGTTCAATCCGCCTAATGTGGCAACCGGAGTCACGACATGCTTTTTAATTTCAGCAGCAAGGTGTACGTTATAACCATGCTCAATAAACATAGATGGGTGGGTGTATGTAAATACTTCCGGGTCTTCATGAACGCCGGCAGAAACATGAATAATATCGACCTTTCCATCCAGCATTTTTGCCATTTCAATTCCTTCTTCGATGGTGTATCCGTTTTCTGTATATTCAGCCCCGCTCATACGGAACTCAATTGGATAATCCGGGCCTACGGCTTGGCGTACTTTTTCAATTACCAGTAATGAGAAACGCATACGGTTCTCCAGACTGCCGCCCCATTTGTCGGTCCTCTGATTCATACTTGGAGAACTGAACTGACCAAGCAGCCATCCGTGTCCGCCGTGGATGAGGACCATATCAAATCCGGCCTCTTTGACCAGTTTTGCACTTGCGGCAAAACAATCTGCAACCCTGTATATATCGTCGTCTGTCATGCTGCGAACCTGGAGTCCTTCCGGATTCACTTCATCATTAGGACCGATAAGTGTGCCATCGGCATCACTGTGTCCGCGGGCGTTCCCGTATTTACCCCCATGAGCAAGCTCCATTACCGCATTGCAGTTATGATGATGCATAGAATTAGCGACTTCCTTCAGGGAAGGAAGTGACATTACGTCATATAGTTTTATTTCCTTTGTGTGCGTACGGCCGATAGCATCCACAATACCAAGACCGATCGCTACACTGGCAAGACCGCCGCGTGCCCGGTTTTCATGAAATGCAATGTCTTCCTTTCGCATATTACAGTCTGTGTCCAGCTCAGGATTAGACATTGGTGCACCAAAAATTCTGTTTTTAAAGGTAACTCCGTTGATCGTAATTGGACTTGCAAGATGTGGATAGTACTTGTTTTTCATTGTTCTTCCTCCTTTTTTCATATCCGCACTTTGATAATACCTTGACAATTTGAGTATATAAGATAAAATGAAGGCAAGAAAGAAGAAAAATCATTGTATGGATACAATAAAAAGGTTGTATAGGAATGCGCTTGAGCAGGGAGATGTAAATTATGACATTCAGGCAAATGGAATTATTTATAGGAGTATGCGAGTGCAAAAGCATCAATAAAACTTCGGCGATATACCATGTTTCCCAGCAGGGGATATCTAAAATGATCCGGGAGCTGGAAGAAGAGTTAGGGTGTAAGCTGCTTTTCAGAGACAGCAATGGGGTATCCCCTACCCAATATGGTGCGTATTTTCTGGATGAATGTCGTATTATCCTGGAGCGGAAAAGTTATATGTGCTCTCATATTTCAGAGATAAAGGGAACACCTCAGGAAACCATTTTCCTTGGTATGGCCTTTGGTGTAGTTTCCGCTTTGTCATACAAGCGGATCGCTGATTTTGAGAATACTCATCCATATGTGAAGGTTGAATATTCAGATCATACTGATTTTTATCTGGAGCGGCTTTTAAAAAAAGACGAGTATGATTTCTGTTTTACAACCGGCGTTCTGGATGAAGACCGTTTGTTATCAGAGCGTCTGCTTAAAGAGAAGGTATATCTGTGTATCCCTTGGACACATGCGCTATACAGCAAAAAAAATATTCAGATGAAGGATCTGGAATGCCAGCGATATGCCATGTTTAGTACCCAGTTTCCAATCCGCCATAATTTTACGACAGTCTGTCGAAATGCAGGCTTTGATCCGGTCATTGATATATCCTCCAGTGATTTCAATTCTTTACGAGAAATCGCATTGTACAAAAATCTGCTGTTTGTTGTCCCGGAGCATACCATCCGCCCGGATGATTCCAAATTGAGATATTGTGAATTTCCGGATGACAGTTTTAGCTGGGATGTATATTTTGTAAAGAAAAAAAGTAAAGTACTGACTGAAAATATGCAGGCATTATATCGATATATAAAAGAGTAACAAAAAACTGTTGAGCGGTTCTATAAATGAATCCCCCAGCAGTTTTTTATGCAATTACTTCTGAAGAATACCAGATTTCCCGGAGAAAACCACGGCACTTTCCGGTGACCGGAGTACTTTAAAGTGTGTACTTAACAGAACGAATAGCCGGCTTTATAATGTGTCTAAGCAATAAAAGTATAAAACAAGGAGGAAAATACATGAAAAAATTCATTACACTTTTATTAACATTTATCCTTACAGCAACGGTTTTATCAGTCTGTGCAGGGTAGAAGAAGGAGGGGGATAATTCCGGAGAAGGGGCCGAAGCCGTCGTTGATAAGGATGATGAGAAAAGCAATCTTGATAAGGCCAAAACGGTCATTGAGAGTCTGGCAAGCGGAGATCCAAGGCCGATCACAGACTATGTAAGCGAGGATGATCATATCCAACATAATCTTGGATTTGCCGATGGAAGACAGACGATGCTGGAACCTTAAAAGAGCAGGAATAACAGTTGAAATTATCCGCGCTTTTGATGATGGGGATTATGTGGTACTGCAGAACCAATATAATCTGTTTAGAGCGGGTGAGCAGGTCAGGGTTGATATATTCCGGTTTGAAGATGACCTGATTGTAGAACATTGAGATAATCTTCTCAAAGCAGCAGAACCAAACCCAAGTGGGTACACACAGTTTGATGGTGAGACAGAAATTTCTGATCTGAACGAAACGGAAGAAAATAAAGAACTTGTTGCGTCATTTGTAAGAGAAATGCTGGCAGGCGAGAGCCCTGACGCCCTGACAGATTATTTTCAGATAATGAAGTGGAATTTCTTTATGGAACCATAGATTATGATAAAAGGACAGCCCTATTTTTATCTGTGAAAAATGTCCAACCACGAGGAATAAAGTGTACTATTAAAGAATAACTTTAGTGCCGAAGCTGTTTCGCAAATAATGGGTCATGTTAAAGAGATTATTACCGTTGATACTTACGGTGATACTGCCGAACTGATCAAGGACTGTTTGTAAGAATTACAACCATATATCAACGAAGTGCTGCCAGAAGAAGATACCGAGAAATATAAAGATCATACCGATATTATCATTGATATTAGAGAATACCTTCTGTTTGAAGCGGTCTAAAAGTAATTTGAGTCTTCTACCAGCAGGCACTTCTGTTTTGAATGTTATATGGTAAATCATGGTGTCTGATGATATAATAAATGGCAGATGAGATGAATTGGGGAAACAGTGTTTACCGAATTAAGGCAAGAAGAATATTTATAATTGCAAGAAATGGGGAAAATACATGGATAAAGATTTTTATGGAAAGATAAAAGGGATATTATCAGATGCTCGAAATAAGGTATATCATACTGCAAACCATACAATGGTAGAGGCATACTGGAATATAGGAAAAAGTATTATCGAGCAGCAAGGTGGAGAAGATAAGGCTGAATATGGAAGTGGATTAATTAAAGAGCTATCGAAGAAAATGACAGAAGATTTTGGTAAAGGCTTTACTGTTGCCAATTTGAAAAATATGCGTCAATTTTATTTGATATTTCCAAATAGCTACGCACTGCGTAGCGAATTGAGTTGGACTCATTATCGTTTACTAATGAGAGTTGAAAATAAGGAAGCACGCAAGTTTTATATGGAGGAATCAATAAAGTCAAATTGGAGTACGAGGCAGCTGGAAAGACAGATTAACTCATTTTTTTACGAAAGACTCCTTTCAAGTAAAAACAAACAAGATGTTTCGGATGAAATTAATAAATTGGAAAAGACAAAAGAACCAGAGGATATTATACGCGACCCGTATGTATTGGAATTTCTCGGATTAAATCCAAATGATGACTTTTATGAGAATGATTTAGAACAGGCGTTGATTACACATCTACAAAAATTTTTGCTAGAGCTAGGAAGAGGGTTTTCGTTTGTAGCCAGACAAAAGAGAATTACGTTTGATGGGCGTCATTTTCGAATCGATTTGGTTTTTTACAATTATATTTTGAAATGTTTTGTATTAATTGACTTGAAAATAGGAGATTTAGTCCATCAGGATCTAGGTCAGATGCAAATGTATGTTCATTATTATGAAAGAGAATTAATGAATGAAGGTGACAACCCGCCAATAGGTATTGTTCTTTGTGCCGATAAAAGCGAATCTGTAGTGAAGTATACATTGCCAGAAAATGAAACACAAATATTTGCTTCTAAATATAAGCTGTATTTACCTAGTGAAGAAGAATTACTAAAAGAGTTAAGAAAAGAATATGAAATATTAGATATAGATAAAAAACAATAACATGAAGGTGTTTGTTTTTCTGAAATCCATAAATAAAAAGTGCAGAACAAATGTTCCGGTTTGTCTGTACTTTTTATTTTTATTGTGATAGAATAGACTTCGAGTATTAAGCAGTGTTAACTAGTTTTACCCAGTTCCAAAAAACGAGTTTGGTAACCCACATTCGTGTAATGGCAAAAAACGAGCTCTCAGCCACCTTATTGAACATTAGTAGTTCAATAAGTATGCATTTTTTGCCCTAAAGTTACACATGATATTTGGCTGAGAGCTCGCACTTTTTTGAGTCACAAACGGAGGTAACCACATGAATGAATTTAAATTGAGATCAGAATATCAACCCACCGGCGATCAGCCCCAGGCAATCGAAAAGTTAGTCGAGGGATTCCGGGAAGGCAATCAATTCGAGACTTTGCTGGGTGTTACCGGATCAGGAAAAACCTTCACTATGGCCAATGTAATTCAGGAAATCCAGAAGCCGACCTTGATCATAGCCCACAACAAAACCCTCGCCGGACAACTCTACGGAGAATTCAAAGAATTCTTCCCGGACAACGCCGTCGAATATTTTGTCAGCTATTATGATTATTACCAACCAGAAGCTTACGTTCCTTCATCCGATACCTATATCGCAAAAGATTCCGCGGTCAATGAAGAAATAGACAAGCTTCGTCATTCCGCCACGGCAGCACTCTCAGAACGCAGTGACGTTATCATCGTCGCCAGTGTATCCTGCATATATGGACTGGGAAGCCCGGTGGATTATCAGGGGATGGTTATTTCGCTGCGCCCTGGTATGATCAAAGATCGGGATGAAATTATCCATAAACTAATTGAAATACAGTATACGCGCAATGATATGGACTTTCACCGCGGGACCTTCCGGGTTCATGGTGATGTGCTGGAAGTAGTTCCGGCGGTCTGGGAAGGTTCCGCGATCCGGGTGGAATTTTTCGGTGATGAGATCGAACGGGTTACAGAAGTGGATCTGCTGACCGGTGAGATTAAGATGGAATTGGGACATGCTGTTATATTTCCTGCCTCACATTATGTAGTGGCACCGGACAGCATGGAACGTGCAATCAAAGAGATCGAAGCAGAACTGGAACAGCAGGTACCTTATTTTAAGAGCCGGGATAAGCTAATAGAGGCGCAGCGGATTGCGGAGCGGACTAATTTTGATATCGAAATGATGCGGGAAACCGGCTTTTGTTCAGGCATTGAAAACTATTCCCGCCATTTGACCGGTCTTGATGCCGGTCAGCCACCGCATACGTTGATAGATTATTTCCCGGATGATTTCCTGATCATCGTTGACGAGTCTCATAAGACCATTCCTCAGATCGGCGGAATGTACCATGGTGACCAGTCCCGGAAGTCAACGCTGGTGGACTTTGGCTTTCGCCTGCCTTCGGCAAAGGACAACCGACCTTTAAGTTTTGAAGAGTTTGAAGGAAAGATCGATCAGATGATGTTTGTTTCGGCGACGCCGGGCAAATATGAAGCTGAGCATGAACTCATGCGGGTGGAGCAGGTGATCCGGCCGACCGGGCTGCTTGACCCTGAGGTTGAGGTACGGCCGGTTGAAGGTCAGATCGATGATCTGGTCGGCGAAGTGCATAAGGAAGTAGAAAAGAAAAATAAGATCTTGATTACCACTCTGACCAAACGGATGGCAGAAGACCTGACCGACTATATGAAAGAGATTGGTATCCGGGTTAAATACCTGCATTCAGATATTGATACTCTGGAGCGGGCGGAGATTATCCGCGACATGCGTCTGGATGTCTTTGATGTGCTGGTGGGGATTAACCTTCTTCGCGAGGGTCTGGATATTCCCGAAATCACACTGGTGGCGATTCTTGACGCCGATAAGGAAGGATTCCTGCGTTCCGAAGTTTCGTTAATTCAGACAATTGGCCGGGCTGCCCGTAACGCTGAAGGGCATGTAATCATGTATGCTGATAATATGACCGATTCGATGCGCCTGGCGATTGATGAGACCAAACGGCGCCGCGAAATTCAGCAGGCTTATAATGAAGAACACGGTATTACCCCGCAGACCATTAAAAAAGCAGTCCGTGATTTGATAAGTATCTCCAAAAAAGTGGCGGCTGTGGAACTGCAGATGGAAAAAGATGTGGAATCGATGAGTCCGGCTGAATTGGATAAACTAATCGACAGTATTAATAAAAGGATGAAAAAAGCAGCAGCAGAACTCGATTTCGAAACGGCAGCTGAGCTGCGTGACAAGATGAAAGAGATTAAACAGGCTCGGTTAGATAATGAATAACAAAGAAAAAAATGCAGATGATAAAGAAAGAGAGATAACGGAGAATTAAGATGGCAGAAAGAGAATATATTAAAATTCGCGGTGCGAGAGAGAACAACTTGAAAGGAATCGATCTTAACATTCCCCGTAATGAACTGGTCGTTCTGACCGGTTTAAGCGGATCAGGGAAATCCTCTCTGGCATTTGATACGATATATGCAGAAGGGCAAAGACGCTACATGGAGTCTTTGTCTTCTTATGCGCGGCAGTTTCTGGGGCAGATGGAGAAACCGAATGTAGATACGATAGAAGGGTTATCACCGGCCATTTCCATCGATCAGAAATCGACCAACCGCAATCCCCGTTCAACGGTGGGAACGGTTACCGAAATTTACGATTACCTGCGTCTGCTATACGCGAGAATTGGAATTCCTCATTGTCCGGAATGCGGTCGGGAGATTAAACGGCAGACGGTTGATCAGATGGTCGATCAGATTATGGGACTTCCCGACCAAACCAGAATACAGCTGTTTGCGCCGGTGGTGCGGGGCCGTAAAGGTACCCATGCCAAGCTGTTGGAGCGGGCCAAAAAGAGCGGATATGTGCGGGTGAGGATCGATGGAAGCCTTTATGAATTATCGGAAGAAATAAAATTGGATAAAAACATTAAACACTACATAGAAATAGTAGTGGACAGACTGATAGTAAAACCAGGAATCGAGAAACGGCTGACCGATTCGGTGGAAAATGTACTGTCGGTAGGTGAAGGATTGATGCAGGTCGACGTGATTGACGGTGAGCCGATAAACTTCAGTCAGAGTTTCGCCTGCCCGGATTGCGGAATCAGCATTGAAGAAATTGAACCGCGCAGCTTCTCCTTTAATAATCCTTTCGGAGCCTGCGCGGAATGCTTTGGCCTGGGTTATAAGATGGAGTTTTCCGAAGAGCTGATGATTCCTGATCCGTCCCTGAGTATTGCCCAGGGAGCAATTGTGGTAATGGGATGGCAGTCCTGTACCGACAAAAAGAGTTTTACCAGATCGATTCTAAATGCGCTCAGTGAGGAATATAATTTTAGCCTGGACACTCCTTTTGAAAAATATCCGAAAAAGGTTCACGACATTTTGCTGTACGGAACCAACGGGAAAGAGGTAAAAGTCCATTACAAGGGGCAGCGCGGTGAAGGAGTTTACGATATCGCTTTCGACGGTCTGGTCAAAAATGTCGAACGGCGTTACCGGGAGACCGGTTCTGATGCCAGCAAAGCGGAATATGAAAGCTTTATGCGTATTACCCCTTGTCATGAGTGCGGCGGGCAGCGGTTGAAGAAAACCAGCCTGGCGGTGACAGTGGGAGATAAAAATATTGCTCGGATTACCGAATATTCAATTACCAAACTGCAGAACTTTTTCAAGAACCTGAAGTTAACTAAGACACATGAGATGATCGGGGATCAGATCTTAAAAGAGATCCGTGCCCGGGTCGGATTTTTGATGAATGTAGGTCTGGACTATCTGACACTGGCGCGGGCGACAGCCAGTCTGTCCGGTGGAGAAGCTCAGCGAATCCGGCTGGCGACCCAGATCGGTTCCGGTCTGGTCGGGGTATCTTATATTCTGGATGAACCCAGCATTGGACTGCATCAGCGGGATAATGACAAGCTCCTGAAGACCCTCAAGCATCTGCGGGATTTGGGGAACACGCTGATTGTCGTTGAGCATGACGAAGATACTATGTTTGCCGCCGATTATATCGTCGATATCGGTCCGGGAGCCGGCGAGCACGGCGGAGAAGTGATCGCAGAGGGAACGGCCGAAGAGATCATGGCGATCGAAGATTCGGTAACCGGCCAGTATCTGAAGGGAACGATGAAGATTCCGGTTCCCGAGAAACGGGAAAAGCCGACCGGCTATTTAACCATCAAAGGAGCGGCAGAGAATAATCTTAAAAATGTCGATGTTAAAATTCCGCTGGGAATTATGACTTGTGTAACCGGAGTTTCCGGATCGGGGAAGAGTTCTCTGGTAAACGAGATCTTATATAAGACATTGGCGAAAAAATTGAACCGGGCGAGAATCATTCCGGGCAACTATAAGAGCATTAAGGGGATCGAGCAGCTGGATAAGGTGATCAATATCGATCAATCACCGATCGGGCGTACTCCAAGGTCGAATCCAGCGACCTATACCGGAGTATTTGATTTGATCCGCGATCTGTTTGCAGCGACACCGGATGCAAAAGCACGGGGCTATAAAAAGGGACGTTTCAGTTTCAATGTCAAAGGCGGACGCTGTGAGGCGTGTGCCGGTGATGGCTTGCTGAAGATAGAAATGCATTTTATGTCTGATGTGTATGTACCTTGTGAAGTGTGCGGTGGAAAACGATATAACCGCGAAACGCTGGAAGTGAAATATAAAGGAAAGAATATATACGATGTACTCGATATGACAGTAGAAGAAGCACTGGCATTCTTTGAGCATGTACCGTCCATTCGGCGGAAGATGGAGACGCTGTACGATGTAGGATTGTCGTATATCCGGCTGGGACAGCCTTCGACAGAGTTGTCCGGTGGCGAGGCCCAGCGGATTAAGCTGGCAGCTGAACTTAGCCGCCGCAGTACCGGTAAGACTATTTATATCCTCGATGAACCGACCACCGGTCTTCATTTTGCCGATGTCCATAAGCTGACAGAGATTCTCAGACGTCTGGCTTCGGATGGAAATACCGTAATTGTTATCGAGCATAATCTCGATGTTATCAAGACCGCCGATTACATTATCGATATTGGTCCGGAGGGCGGTGACAGGGGGGGCACAATTGTTGCCTTAGGGACACCGGAAGAAATTTCCAAGCATGTAAATTCTTATACTGGGAAGTATATTGATACAATCCTTAAGAAAAAATAAAAACTGGGAAAAAACTCTTTCCATTTATTTCAAAGTTGATTATAATGAATTGTACATGTCGAGGGGCATGTATCTATTGTGATGATAAGACAAAAGAAAATGGAAATAGATGAAGTATAATGAAAGGGGTATACGGATGGCAGTAGATATAGGAATCGACTTGGGTACCGCGAGTGTTCTTGTATACGTTAAGGGCAAAGGCGTTGTATTAAAAGAGCCTTCGGTTGTTGCGTATGATAGAGATACAAATGTAATTAAAGCAATAGGGGAAGAAGCCAGGCTGATGCTTGGTCGAACACCGGGAAACATCATCGCCGTGCGTCCTTTAAAACAGGGAGTAATTTCAGATTATACAGTAACAGAGAAAATGATAAAGTATTTCGTACAGAAGGTTTTAGGGCGGCGTACGTTTAAGAAGCCGCGGATCAGCGTATGTGTGCCCAGCGGCGTTACGGAAGTGGAAAAGAAGGCGGTTGAAGAAGCAACTTATGCTGCTGGTGCCCGAGAAGTATATCTGATTGAAGAGCCGGTAGCGGCAGCGATCGGTGCCGGCATCGATATCGCCAAGCCATACGGTAATATGATTGTCGATATCGGCGGCGGAACTTCTGACGTTGCGGTTATTTCGCTCGGCGGAACGGTTGTAAATACATCCCTGAAGGTCGCCGGGGATGATTTTGATGAAGCTATTGTTCGTTATGTGCGTAAAAAACACAATTTGTTAATCGGTGAACGGACAGCTGAGGATATTAAGATCAAGATCGGAACCACATATCCATTGCCTGAAGATGAGACGATTGAAGTTAGAGGGCGCAATCTGGTAACCGGGCTGCCCAAGACCATCACATTTACATCTTCCGAGACCGAAGAGGCTTTAAAAGAGACCACCAGCCAGATCGTGGAAGCGGTTATCGGCGTTTTGGAAGGAACGCCGCCGGAATTATCAGCCGATATTCTGGACAGAGGAATTGTACTGACGGGCGGCGGAGCGATGCTGCGGGGCCTGGAGCAGTTAATCGAAGAGAAAACCGGAATCAATACGATGACAGCGGAAGAACCTATGCAGGTAGTGGCGATCGGAACAGGGCAGTTCGTAGAGTTTATGAGCGGCCGTAAAAATTTGTAGACCACTTGCTGAATATGATATCATACTGTTACAGAATTATTCTTAATGAGAATTTATTTTGTAACAGTTTTTTGTGTTTTAACCGCATAGCAGAGTAACAGATACAGATGGAGGAGAACATGGAAGCAGTAACCGGTTATGTTGACCATATTATTTACCGCAATGCCGAAAATGGATATACCGTGCTGAAGCTGAACGGGGAAGAAGATGACCTGACCTGTGTAGGGGTGTTTCCCTATGTCAGTGAAGGGGAGATGCTGGAACTGAAAGGTGAGTTCATCAACCACAACACTTATGGTGAGCAGTTGAAAGTGGAGAGCTATGAGGTAAAGGATCCGGAGGATGTGGTATCGATCGAACGGTATCTCGGTTCCGGAGCGGTGAAAGGAGTCGGAGCGGCGCTGGCAGCGCGGATCGTACGTAAATTCAAAAGCGAGACCTTCCGGATTATCGAAGAAGAACCGGAGCGCCTGGCTGAGGTGAAGGGGATCAGTGAACGGAAAGCCCAGGAAATCGCCGAGCAGGTAGAAGAGAAGAAAGATATGCGCAAGGCGATGATCTATCTCCAGAAATATGGCATTACATTGAACTTAGCGGCGCGGATTTATGAGCATTACGGTAATAGCGTCTACCGGGTGCTCGAGGAGAATCCCTATCAGATCGCCGATCATGTGCCGGGGGTTGGGTTTAAGACTGCCGATGAAATTGCTTCGCGTATCGGCATACATACCGACTCCGATTTTCGGATCCGCAGCGGGATATTCTATGCCCTGCTTCAGAGTGTTGCCGACGGGCATGTATATCTGCCGTCTGCGACTCTGCTGACGCGGGCCGGGGAACTGTTACAGGTTGAAATAGGCGATATTGAGGTTTATTTGATGGATCTGGCGGTGGAAAAGAAGGTCATTGTGAAAAAGACTGAAGCCGGTACCCGGATATATGCATCTCATTACTATTATATGGAACTCAATACAGCAAAAATGCTTCATGATCTTAACCTGCAATACGATTTCTCGGATGCTGCGATCGATCAGCGTATCATGGAGTTGTCTAAGGCCAGTGGAATGGAATTGGATGAGCTGCAGCAGAAGGCGGTGAGAGAGGCGGTGAGAGGCGGCGTGGTAGTGCTGACGGGCGGGCCCGGTACCGGTAAGACGACCACCATCAATGCAATGATCCGATATTTTGAAGATGAGGGGATGGACATCATGCTGGCTGCACCGACCGGACGGGCGGCGAAAAGAATGACCGAAGCGACCGGCCACGAAGCAGGGACCATTCACCGGATGCTGGAGGTTAGCGGAAATCCCGAAAATGATGAGATGCAGAGCGGTTTTTCACGCAATGAGAACAATCCCCTGGAGACTGATGTGGTAATTATCGATGAGACATCAATGGTTGATATATCGCTGATGAACTCTCTGCTTAAAGCTATTATACCGGGTACCAGGGTAATTCTGGTGGGGGACGGCAATCAGCTGCCGTCGGTAGGAGCGGGGAATGTATTAAATGATATCATCGCTTCCGGCTGTTTTCCTACAGTTATGCTGAACAAGATTTTCCGTCAGGCTCAGGAAAGTGATATTGTTGTCAATGCGCATAAGATCAATCAGGGCGAAAGTGTGGTTCTGGATAATAAGAGCAAGGATTTCTTTTTCCTGAAGCGGCAGGATGCAAATACCATTATCAATGTGATTCTGACGCTGATTCAGAAAAAGCTGCCGGGGTATGTCGGTGCCTCGGAATATGATATTCAGGTGCTGACGCCGATGCGGAAAGGTCTGCTGGGGGTTGAGCGGCTGAACAAGATCTTGCAGGAATACCTGAATCCGCCGGATCAGAAGAAAGAAGAAAAAGAATATGGCGACCGGCTGTTCCGCGAAGGTGATAAGGTGATGCAGACCAAGAATAACTATCAGCTGGAATGGGAAGTGACGACCAGATATGGGATGACTATCGATAAGGGAGTCGGTGTGTTTAACGGTGATATGGGTATTATCAGACAGATTAATCATTATGCCGAGACGATGGAAATAGAATATGATGAAGGCAAAAAGGTGGAGTATCCGTTTCAACTGTTGGAGGAGTTGGAATTAGCCTATGCAATCACTATTCACAA
>Ga0153996_1000857_pt1 | contig 13046 bp, 9 predicted proteins | sample TSNC080MetaG_FD_104728 | JGI IMG/M metagenome (GOLD analysis project Ga0153996, IMG submission 104728) | Attine ant fungus gardens microbial communities from North Carolina, USA - TSNC080 MetaG | ecosystem: Host-associated > Fungi > Mycelium > Unclassified | place: USA: North Carolina, Lumber...
GCTGAGGCTTACCTTGTGTCTCTGTTTGAGGATACTAACTTGGCTGCTATTCATGCCAAGCGAGTGACTATTCAACCTAAGGATCTTGCTCTTGCTCGTAGGCTCCGTGGAGAGCGATCATAAGCCCTTATTCTGATTAATTGTTTTCTCGTTACTCTACTTTACCTATTATTGTATTATAATGTGTAACAATCAAGGGTTATGTTTGTGCAATGCATGCCTTGGTCGAAGCCTTAAACTCATCAAATGAGTTATAAGTAATCTGGTACTGTAGTTGATTCAACTAGAAATGCTTGTACTTCTGCTTAACATTGCGAAAAATCAGAGTTTTGATACCCAATCTATAGTTCATGCCCAATATTAGATGACCATGCAAACTAATAACCTATGCTATGTTGGATTCTGGATGTCATGCGAGCCTTCGCGATGCACAATGATGAGATCAATCTGCATTGTTAGCTACATTACATGATAAAGATAAGTAGTGTAGTTACTTTGTATTCACCATCCATTTGTACCCTCCCGTGTATCATGCTATTGAGCAGGTACTCATGTTTCTCTAAGCTATTTATTCTGTTCACATTACTCTAGTCTATGTTCTTACACCAATCATCTGAAACTTTTTGTTGATCTATTTGAAGGATATAAAGTCAATTCTATGATAAGCTAGAGTAAGTGCTCATGTATAATAAGTCAAAAGTGCCTTACCTCACATGTCAACTACTAAGTTGATAGCTGAGGGAATTGTCTCCAGTTTTAACCTCTTTTATAGGTACATCTTGGCCCATCTGGCTACTTGGTAAGATAGCTAAGTGGATTCATTGGTAGTGGTGGAATAGTAGAGTCTGGTAATTGGTTGTCATTGATCACGTCTTGAAGTTGTTAGAACAGAATCACCCTTGATCTGTTGTTTAGGCATTCATTGGTTAGCCAAGGAATAAGTAAGAGTAAAGTAAGCTCAGATATCTATTGTAGCAGACAGAGATTGATGGAAGCTGTCAGACAAAAGTCTCAGTTCTTGTAAACACTGAACTAAATTATATTGTATCTGTCAAACAAAAGTCTAGATACAATCAGCTATCTTTGTTAAGACTCTAGACCTCACAGTTGAGATATGTTCATCTTGAAGCCTATATCTAACACTTGATATCTTCATGCCCCTTATTAAAGGATCTTATTAAGGTTTTTAGTGAAGTTATATTGGAGAGGATAGATGTCAACAAGACTTTGAGTGGCACCCTTAAAGGTTGTCCTAAGACAAGTAAGAGTACTGGTCTTCCCAATGTGAGATTACAGGGGAAATACATAAAAAGAGAGAACTTGCCATTCTCTTCCCTTTCTGGTCTGTATTTATCCTAACTAGGTATATAACAGTCATTACAATGTGGTAACACTACTTGTAACTCTAAGTGACTAGTTAAGTGACAGATCAGTGATGAAGGTAACAAGTCGAGTTAGAGTTGAGTCAAAGTCTAATAATGTTAAGACTCTAAACCTCGAAGTTGAATATGCATTTCAACTTAAAGCTTATGTCAATACTTAATATTATCACAAATGGTCACTTACTATTTGTGATGGGTACTTTGATACTTGAAAGAGTTCAAAAATGTGAAGTTAGACAGATGACAAAAGATGTTAAGTCTGAGGTCTAATCCTTGGACTATGAATCCTTATATACAGAATTGTGATGGTTTGTGCACTAGGACAAGCTATCATATGCTACTACCTATTGTTCTACATATTGGAGTGCCTTTGTGCTTAATATAGTAATAACTTAATCTTATGGAGGCTATTCTTTGTTCTAAGAAAAGGACAGATGACTATCTATGGGTAATTAATAAAGTCTATGTACAAACATTGAGGCCTTCATATCTCTACTAATATTAATTGCCTTGAGATTATTCTAGGCTCATTCTGAGTGTTATAAAGAAGGCTTCTGCTGAGCTTAGAACCAAAGTATTGATTGTGGTGGTTTCCGAGATATTAGCGATTTAATAAACAGTAACATAGTAGTTACCTGTTAATCTGCTTAATATCTTAGCCAATACTGATTACCTTGAGACATGACTAGCATCAATCAAAAGACCTATCACAAATGGCTACTCACTGATTTGTGGTTAGTTGGTTTTATATTCAAAAAGCTCAAAAAAGCAAAGTTTAAATAAGCAGCAAAGATGTTGTTAAGTCTGAGGTCTAATCCTCAGACTATAAGTTCTTTTATACATGATTGTGATGGTCTGTGCACTTAGACAAATCATCACATACTACTACCTATTGTTCTACATACGGTAGTGTCTTTGTGTTAGAAATAGTAATAACCTAACCATATGGAGACTGTCCTTCGTTCTAAGAAAAGGACAGATGACTATCTATGGGTAATTAATGAAGTTCATGTGCAAATATTGAGGCCTTCATATCTCCACTAATATTAATTGCCTTGAGGTTGTTCTAGGCTCATTCTGAGCGTTATGAAGAAGGCTTCTGCTGAGCCTAGAACCGAAGCATCGATCATGGCGGTTTCTGAGATATTAGCGATTTAATAAACAGTAACATAGTGGTTACTAGTTGATCTGCTTAATATCTCGGCCATTGATGATCGCCTCGAGATGTGACTTGTATCGATCGAAAGGTCTTTTTAAGGGCTTTAAGCTGGTTTTGAGACCGTGGGAATCGTCGAAGAATTGGTGGAGATATGACCAAATGAAGTTTGTGACAAGACCTTTTGAGGGCTTTCTGTAGCCATTGAGACTGTGAGAATCATCACAGAATTGATGAAGATATAGCTGAATGAAGTTTGTGATAACCTTTAAGAAATAATATAGAAAAAGAAAAAGAGATTGTACTTATATACTCTAATCTACTAACATCTAATGATAAGTTCTTAACATTATCATCAGATGAACCAATGGCCTTTACTCCTCTAGAACATACTTATACATATTTCATAAAAGAAGTTAACAATCTCATTATTGTTATGAGAGTCATAGAAAGGAAATAACTTCCCATGCATTTGAACAGTTAATCTATAATCTCAAGACATATAATGGGGTTAAACTATTAATAATATGGAAAACTTAAGTAAGCCATATCACATGATCAGGTCAGGTGATTGTAGAATATTCCAGAAGGACATATGATTATGGGACTTTAGAGCATAGACTATATAGAAATAGTATAAGTAGAATATACAATACAATGGCAATAGAGTTCTTCCTGAACATTCACCTAGGGTGAACTCTAAGTCCTTCACAGTCTTACATTAACAATCATATTCCCAAAACAAGTTAAAGCATTCCTATAAGTCAACTGTTTTATTCTACCTACATAATATCATACTATTAACAAAAATGGCAAAAATAGCTCATGATATTTGTCAGCAACTAACTTAAGATCTTAATCCTGGGTTAGGATCAAGAGAGTTCTTTAGGGTTAAAAGAGAACTCAATGAACTGACGGAATGGGGAATCCAGTCATATTGTGATACCCTAAAGGACCTAATAGCTCAATGGTAAATGTAAGGGGACTAACCTAGGGCTATGCTTAGTGACGTGAGTAGGTTCTCACCTAAGAGCCGCCATCTCCCCGATCGCATTCCCACTGTCCGCCTTCCTCTCTCATGATTGACAACTTGTGTAATCCGGTATATCTAATATTGGACAATGTGAGAATACTAGTCAGGCACCATGAGAACGGTGCCTGGTGGTCTAGTAGTATAAGTACTAGTCGGCTGTAGTAGATCTACTCTCAGTTGAATATCACCTTAGCTTCCGGATCCTACCCATTAGCTTCTAAGTGCCTCTGTCTCTTGTGCAGAGTGAGCCCTAACAGTAAAGCATCTGGTGCAGTTCCAAAAGGGTCTGGGTTTAAGCCCTGGTCTGGTCACTTTTCATGCTGCAATATGAACTCCTTGATCAATTGTTTTATACTATATATATAAGGCTCTAACTAAGATGACTTAAACTTACTCCAAGTCCAAGTTGACAAGAAAAACTCAATACAGTCCTTGTCACAAACTTCATTTGGCCATATCTTCATCAATTCTTCAACAATTCTCACAGTCTCAATGGCTACAAAAAGCCATCAAAAAGACCTTTTGATTGATGCTAGTCATATCTCAAGGCAATCAGTATTGGCCGAGATATTAAGCAGATCAACAGATAACCACTATATTACTATTTATTAAATTGCTAATATCTCAGAAACCACCATGATTGATACTTTGGTTCTAGGCTCAGCAGAAGCCTTCTTTATAATGCTCAAAATGAGCCTAGAACAACCTTGAGGCAATTAATATTAGTAGAGATATGAAGTCCTCAATGTTTGTACATAGACATTAATTAATTACCCATAGATAGTTATCTACCTTTAATTAGAACAAAGAACAACCTTCATATGGTTAATTTATTGCTATTTTGAGTACAAAGACACTACCATATGTAGAACAATCAGTAGTAGCATGTAATGGCCTGTCCTAGTGCACAGACCATTACTTTTCTGTATATAAGGACTCTCTATCTAAGAATTAGACCTCAGACTTAACAACTGCTTAAGCAGTTGTCACTATCATTAACTTTGTATTTTTGAACTTCTCAAAGTATCAAAGCACTAATTGTTATGAACATTGAGTGGGACTACAATTATTATCAGCCATGGTCTGATAATGAGTGGTTAGTAGACGAGATGTTGGCAATGTTAGATGAGGACATTATTATGCAGTAATGCATCAAATAATGTCTGAAGACTCTAAGAGACAATGGACTCACAGAATGGACAGGACTCTTCGGAGAAATCTCGAACTAACTTTCTTTCTATCTTCGGACTTGTACTAAATGGGACAACATTAGACTAATCCATTATTAGACAATAACTCGACTTGTCACCCTTAATACTTCTGTCACTGATCTGTCACTTAACTAGTCACCCTTAGTTACAAGTAGTGTTACCACATTGTAACGTAGTCACAATACCTAGTTAGAATAAATACAGACCAGAAAGAGAAGGGAACGGCAAGTTCTTTCTTTTTGTATTCCCTTTGTAAAATCCTACTCTGAGGAATTGGTACTCTTATTTGTCTTAGGACAATCTCAAGGGTACTACTCAAAGTCTTGTTGACATCTCTTCTCCAATATAACTTCACTAAAAACCTTAGTTGGACCCTCTAACGAGGAGCGTGAAGATATCAAGTGTTAGATATAGGCTTCAAGTTGAACGTATTCAACTATGAGGTCTAGAGTCTTAACACTAATCACAATAAGTAAGTGACCTTTTGTGATAGTCCTTGTTATGCACATTTTCTCCCTCTAACACCCTCCTACTTCATGGCAGTAGTGGCTGATGTAGTTGATATACTTAGTCATCTGAAGCTGTAATTGTTATATACACAGAATATACCTTAGCTAGTTCTTTATTGAATATTCGCTTTAACGACTTATTGATTCAAGACCTCAGACTCTTAGCAGGCTGGTAGATAGAGCAAAAGCCACAACAAAAGAACTAGCTACACTTTCAAGAACTACTACCACCATAGCAATATTATCCTGATACCCAGACCTACTAGAAAACCTTAGATCAAGAAACTCATTGTGAATATGGCCACCAATCCTGTCCCTCCTCTCTTGTGGAATCCCAATGGCAATGGAGAAATCTTGGACTTCTCCAGCCCCCCAAGTATCGTTTGTTCCACTAGAAGCCCCCATTTCTAGCATTTAGGACTTATGGACATCAACCTCCTTTCGGTATTGGGCATACCCCCACAACATTTCCTTACTCATCTTACCCCCCCTGTATATATCCCAGCCCCTACTCTCCCCACTCTATCCTGTGAAATCGGCACCAAATCTGACCCATTCACTGGTGAACCCACTGATTATGTCTGATTCAGACAAGACTGTGAACTCTTCCTGCATTTGAACCAACATATATATCAGTCAAATGACCAACACATTTTTCTAGTGCTATCCCGACTAGCACCTGGCCTTCCTACAGCCTGGAAAACCCAATGGATTTCCTTAAACACTATTGAAGGAATATATATGCTTCTTTCCCTACAAATTATGTGAAATGATCTCAAGAAAGCCTTTGAGGATAAGAATGAAGCTGGTAATGCTATCCATGACATTAATCAGCTACAACAAGGGACCATGAAGGCTGACAAACTTGTTATTAGGTTTAAGCTTCTTCTTTCCAAAACCAGTATTCCTACTAGCAATAACGATTAAGCTTTTATCAATTTATTCATGCTCACTCTGAACTGAGGACTTCTCAAAAGAGTCCTTGAACTTGACTCTCCTCCTAATACTATCCAGGGATAGTATGATGCTACTACTAAGGCTGATGGAAACTGGCATTGCATGCAAGCTATTATTGGTCAACCAAACTCTAAGAAACTTTCAAAGTTCAGCTAACTATTTCCCATCCCCAGTTTATACTACCGATCTACCAACTCAAGACCCTCATACCATGAACATTGATGTTCTTCAAACTAATAATAGGGAGACTCTTATGCGTGCTAGTGCATACTTCTACTGTAAGGAGCGAGGACACCTAGCCTGTAATTGCCCCAGAAAGTCCAGGACCAATTACCATATACTCAATCATAACTTGCCTACTCATTTCCCACAAAATTCTTCTCAGAACAATCAAACACCATCCCAACCTCGCACTCGTACTATCAATATTGCTACTATCAAAGCTACTCTTGAAGCATTAACAGAAGAAGAACGGTCTCAGTTGATCTCATCAATGGAGGATTTTCCCAGAGGGAACTGAACCCAGTGGCATCCAGTTTCCTTTCTGTCTATGTACGATCTCTGTTAGGTAAAGTAGAGAAAAAATCAATGATTCTCCCTATGGTACTCAAAACTGAAACAAAGTCCACTCCAATTAATGCACTAATTGATTCAGGTGCCATAGATAACCTAATACACAACAATATTGTGGATCAACATAACTTGCCAACAAGTACCCTACCAGTACCTATCAATGCTAGGAACACAAATGGATCCCTTAACCAAGGAGGCCCTATTGTGAAATTAGTCACAGGTACATTGAATGCTGGGTTGAATATCCCTACTTCCTTTTTGGTTGTAAATTTAGGAAAAAACAAAGCAATTCTTGGTTACCCCTGGCTTACTATAAACAATCCTAATATTGACTGGCGAACGGGAGAAATCATAGTCAAAGAAAACTCTTCCCTATCTAACCAATTAGAGTTCCCTTATGATCTTATAATCGACCTCATTCCTAGAAAGAACCAACAAGACTAGGACCTAAAAGAACAAATTCCAGTGGAATACCATGAGTATTTTCAGAAAAGTCATCAGAGCACTTACCAGAATACAAACCTTAGGACCATGTCATTGATCTCAAGCCTGGCTTTGTTCCTAAATTAAGCAAAATCTATCCTTTGAGCCCCATAGAGAATGAGCTCACTCGAGAAATGATTTATAGTCATCTAGCTCAGGAAACAATCCAACTATCAACATCTCCTCAAGCATCTGGGTAGTTTTTTGTGGATAAAAAAAATGGGAAGAAGCATTTATGTCAGGACTACAAACATCTAAATAACTGGACAATTAGATATTCACTAGGAGTACAACAATATCCAGATCAAAGAGGAAGATAAATAGAAGATAGCCTTCAAGACCAAACTTGGCCTTTTTGAACCTACAGTCATGTTCTTTGGTCTTTGCAATTCTCCTGCAACCTTTCAGAAGATAATAGATATCTTGTTTCTGGTTCCACTTATGGAAGGTTGGATCTTGGTATACATGGATAATATTCTGATCTTTGCCCCTAACAAAGAGCTTCTTAAAAAGTATACCCATAAGATCCTACAAATCCTGGCCAATAATGACCTCTATTTGAACTTAGAAAAATACAAGTTTGAAAAAGAAGAAATAGAATACCTGGGCTTTATTATTAGTAGTGGACAAATCAAGATAGATCCAAAGAAAGTTTATGGAATCTCATGTTGGTCTAAACTAAAGACAGTCCGCCAAGTATGCTTATTTCTTGGGTTTGGGAATTTTTATTGTTGCTTTATCTACTATTATTCTGAGCTGGCTCAATCTCTCATCAACCTCACCAAAAAGGACCAACTGTTTTCTTGGGGACCATCTGAACAAAACACATTTGATACACTTAAATCTTGATTTATCTCATTACCTGTCCTTACTATGCCAGACTCCTCCCAACCTTTCCTTTTGGAAACAGATGTATCAAAGTTTGCAACTGGAACAGTACTCATGCAAAAGGACAAGAGTGGGAAAACTCATTCTATCTCTTTCTTATCCTAGAGCCTATCTAAGACTGAACGTCTCTACCAGGTTTATGATTAAGAGCTCTTAGCCATCATTTGTGCATTAGAGGAATATCAACACTACCTTCAAGGGTCTCCATTCACCACAACTATCTTTTGTGACCATCAAAACCTCACTTACTACCGGACTTTACAGAAACTTACCCCTCGATAAGCCAGGTGGGTGTTATATCTTTCTGAATTCCCTATTCAATTGATACACCAGCCTGGAACACAGATTGTGGTTGCTGATACCCTGTCTAGATGACCAGATCACATGGAAGGGATTAAGAATGATAATACAGATCTTGTTATGCTTTCACTATATCTCTTTTCCTCTCACATCAGCTCACTAGTAAAGTATGCTATCTCATCGGATAGTCTCATACATCCTATTGACTTAGATCTACAAACTCGCCTTTGCATAGCACTAGACTCAGATCAGGTAGCACAGCAGATCACAAGACTTCTTTCTAACCCAACAATGCAACCCAAGTTCAAGGACTGGCAATTAGGACAATGAGAGCAACATAACCTCCTTTTTTTCAAAGGCTGAGTTTATATTCCAGATGTCTAGGATCTTTGCCAACATGTGGTGTTAACATACTATGATTTGCCAACTATGGGACATCCAGGAGAACTTGAGACATTCAATAAAGTCAAAACCTTATACTGGTGGTCTAGAATATGTCAATGGATCAAGAGCTATGTTAAAGGATGTAGCAAGTATCAACAGTTTAAAATTGATAGGACAGGACCTCCCCTCCTTCATCCAATTAATGGACTGACATCCCTCCAACCATTTGCTCAGTGTTCAATGGACTTCATCACCAGTCTCCCAACATCAAAAGGATTTGATAGTATTCTATCCATTGTTGACTATGGACTCACTAAAGGAATCATACTAGTACCGTGCAAAAAGACTATTACAGCAGACAAACTGGCATCCATTCTCCTTACACATCTATATCGACGATTTGGGCTTCCTGACAAAATGATTTCTAACTGAGGACCATAGTTTGTAGCATGCTCATTCCAAGCTCTCTTGAATAAACTAGGCATCAAGTCGTCCCTATCTACTATATTCTACCCACAATCAGATGGAACTACTAAGCAATATAACTAGGAAATCAAAACATACCTTTCCATCTACTGCACAGCTCACCCCCACTCTTAGGTGGACCATCTTTCCTTTTTGAAATTTGCCCACAACTCACAATGAGACTCAGACTGGTAAATAACTCCATTTGAGCTAATGTATGGGACTGCATCTAAGCCTGTTCCAATAGTCACTACTACATCAAACCTTCTAGCAGTGACATTGTGACTCAAATTCCTAGATAAAATCTGACAGAAGGCAGCAGCAGCACATGAACTAGTAGCTAAATAGATGATAGCACATGAATCATCTTGGCTCCCTACTCTCAAGGAGAATAATTTAGCATAGTTGGACTCCCAGAACCTTAAACTGCCTTATGAAAGTAGGAAAATCTCCCCAAAACGTGAAGGCCCCTTTCGTATCCTAGAAAGACTTGGTCCTCTTACATACCGCTTGGAACTTCCCCCTAAATGGAATATTCACCCTATATTCAACATTGCATTACTAAAACCATACCATGAAACAACTGAACATGGCCCAAACAATCACTGGCAGATGTCAAAGTACATCAACAGAGAGAACTCACTAGAAGTAGAAAAAATTCTGGCACACTGAAGTCAAGGACGAGGCACCCAATACCTAGTTCGGTGGAAAGAACATAGAGCCTCCAAAGACTCCTGGGAGAATGAAAAAGCCCTACTACACATTAGCGACACTCTAGATGCCTATAAAATCTCCCATTATCTGAACCCAAACCACCCTCGAAGGACAACTCAGATCCATATTCCTATAGCCAAGATACACTCAATCTGGGCATCTTGAACATAGTAGAGGGGTAATGTTATGTATATTTTCTCCCTCTAATACCCTCCTACTTTGTGGCAGTAGTGGCTGATGTAGTTGATATGCTTAGTCATCCGAAGCTGTAATTGTCATGTATGCAAAATGTACCTTAGCTAGTTCTTTATTGAATATTTGCTCTAATAACTTATTGATTCAAGACCTCAGACTCTTGGCAGGCTGGCAGATAGAGCAAAAGTTGCAACAGTCCTTATCTATTTCCTGTACACTACTTACATAACTACTATGTCATAAGTTATCTCAACCATGACTAAGAAATATTACATAGACTGGAATTAAACCAGTGAATGATAGACACTTGTAATAATAAGGACAAATAGATAGAATATGTATATATAGTATAGATGAATCAAGCAAGGACTCTATTAAGTTTTCTTCTAATTCTGAAGAACTTCTTGGTCTAAACCCTAGACTAAGGTCTTAAATCAGTTGTTGACATACTACATGGTCTGTATACTATTTTCCCACACTCATCATATGACCCCATTTTATGTGACATAACCTTGTGACATCCTGAGGTGTGTGACTGTGTCATGTGACACTTTCCTACACTTCTTTCTTGTGTAATAAGTCCAAAAGAAAATAAAATAAAAAGAAATATAAATAATAACTTAGCTGTTTTGCCAAGTCATGACAATATATACAGTTTAGACTATTTGTTCTCATTTAATCTACAAGTGCCCACTAGTCACCAGTTTGACTCTAGTCTATATTATGTTTCTTTAGTCATGGTTGAGATGACTCATAACAACATTAGAGCTAGATAGTGAAAGGACTACTTAAATTAAAGCCAAACATAGAGACAGTATAATGAGGATCCAAAATTCTACTATATGGCAGAGAACACCACATAAACTGTTCTTTATTACAGAAACACCAAACAACAATTACATCATAGGACTACAGAAGAAGTCAGTAGCTATTTATGCTATGGGAAAAGAAAAATTATAGGATGTTCATGAGGACATGAATCCTGAAACAAAGGTATTGTTATGATTGACCTCATTTTATATAGGCATTCTCTATGATGCATAAATTACTTTTTTTAACATTTCCTTATCTGTACTATAGCTCAGTCAGCACCTCACTGGTAGGGCATGTTCTTTACTCAGCAGACCTTATGTCTGCTATACACTTTCCTTACTTTTACCTTCTCTTATGGTACATAGGTATATATAGTAGTAGATTGTCATGACTTGGTAAAACAACTAAGTCAATATTTATATTTCTTTTCTTTTAGATTATTACTAAGGTAAAGCATGGGAAGCATCACATGATAGTCACAGAGTCACAAAGGTGTGATGGATATCACAGAATGATCATGTCACAGTCACTGTATGTAACAAAGAAGTCAGCTAATAGATATGAGGACTGTGGGAGACAAGGTGCATAGCCACAATAGTAATTGTATACATAGTGTAGCAAATCTAATGGGGACTATTGAGTTCTCTTTGTCAATCACTGAACAAAGAGCAGTTGGCTTAATTCTGGCTTGGAGTTTAGCTTTCTTACATAGATACTCATCTATATTCTCCATGCTTTACCAATTGTATCATCTCTTCCTCTACTCTATAACTCATCCTCAAGTCTTTATTGAGTGTTGTAACCTGAGTTACTCCTAAAGGTCATCACAGTTCAGGACTGCTATATGCTCAACTCCATAACAATTAAGAACAAATACTCCTTTTCCTTAATCTCTGAGCTTATCTCCCAACTTTGCAGAGCCAAATATTTCACTAAGTTGGATATCTGTTGGGACTTTAACAATGAACAAATCAAGCCTAAAGATGAGTGGAAGGCTACTTTCCATACCAACTGTGGTCTATTCAAACCTCTGGTAATGTTCTTTGGAATAACTAACAGTTTAGCTATCTTTCAGATTATGATGAACAACATCTTCAGGGATCTCATAGTGGAAGGTATAGTGGTTGTCTACCCAGATTCTTTACTAGAACTGTGGAAAAGCATACATGAGTGGTCCAAAGGGTATTGGAGATTCTGGCAGAGCACAAGTATGTCCAAATAGAACATGGAGCAACACCATTTTACAATGTTGTTATCTACTCAGGAAATGGAATACTCCACCAGGAAGTGCATGTCACAGTTCACTTCAACAAACAAGAATATATCTTGCACAGCAAGTTGCTCAGCCACTGTCACTGTAGCAGTCATGATATTCCTTTACAGGTACTTAATCCGATAGGTCACTGTCTGGAATGGTTTTGTTAGAAGGATGGAGAGCAGCAATTACAGTGGGGACAAATGATGGCCCACTCACTGGGTTATCCAACAGATATTGATAGACAGCCTGATAGGAAAGAGAGATCTTGAGAGAAGCAGAGAGGTTCTCATGACATGGCAGTTGAGACGAAGAAGCAAGCGCACTTATGTAAGCACGACTCGTATATTATTCTACAGTAATACACAGTATAATTAATTTAATTTAACAGGTTTATGGCATAGCAAGAATTATGATAATGTCTTGGAACACTGGCTCTCATGGCCTATGATCAAATAAGTGCCAACAGAGAACTTCTGTGTGTGAATAGACTTCACATGCTTTATTTGTTCTTATGTGTGTTTGTATGCAATCCTCAAATCCGCCATTCTCATTTTGGCTTCAATCCTGGGTGAGTCGCAGATCTGCTCATGGGAGTCTCATCTTGACTGCTTGATATCTTATTTGTGTAGCCTTTTCCTTTCTCTTGTCGGCTATCCGTTCTGCAGTCCTATAGCATCTTTTATTAATCAACACTCCCTCGAAACCAATATAATAATGTCGGAGCC
>Ga0153996_1000858_pt1 | contig 13045 bp, 9 predicted proteins | sample TSNC080MetaG_FD_104728 | JGI IMG/M metagenome (GOLD analysis project Ga0153996, IMG submission 104728) | Attine ant fungus gardens microbial communities from North Carolina, USA - TSNC080 MetaG | ecosystem: Host-associated > Fungi > Mycelium > Unclassified | place: USA: North Carolina, Lumber...
CTCCAGTGTAGGATTATCAGCAAGGACAGGAGATTTAGAGGCAAGGTGGTGTTGATTCCAAGAATCAGGTTATCACCTAATGCAGAGACATTGCCTGTGCCACTCAAGAGACTTCAATTCCTAGTCAGGCTGGCCTTTGCTATGACTATCAACAAGTCTCAAGGACAGTCAGTGGAGCATATGGGGATTAACTTGCAGACATCAGTGTTCTCCCATGGACAACTTTATGTGGCCTTTTCAAGATGTACTTTACCTCTGAACATCTCAGTACTTCTTTCAGAGCAGAGCCAAGAGAGTAGAAGGACACTAAATGTAGTATATAAAGAAGTATTCAATAGTATTAGACTATAGATTGTATATGTATGTAACAATGGACTTGAGATTGATTTTTCTTATGATTTGAGAGATGAAAAAAAAGCAGACTGCTATTGAAAGAAAGCATAGCAACCTTTTAGCCTATACTATCTACTATCCCATAGACTATTGTAGAAAGAAAATATAGTAGATTGACTATAACACAAACTCAATAACACAATATTAAAAAAAGTAAACAAACTTTAAGCTCACAGACTATTGAAGGAAAGGAGCATAGCGACCTGACAGACAACACTATTTGCTGTTTCACAGACTGTTGTAGGAAGGAAGCGTAGCGAACTGACTTCAACACAAACTTCACAAGCCAGGCCGGAGGCCTGGATGAAAACCTTGTTAGTAGAGATACAGTACCAAGCTCAGGTATTGCATCTAAGACCTAACCTCACAATTTAGTAGTATTGTGTAGATTACTTGTACTGTTTTTAGTAGAAACCTTGTGCTAGGGTCTATTGTGACTTGTATATACAGAGGAGTGACAGTTTACCTTTAAGAAACTATCTAGAGTAGGAATCTCCTCTGTGGAGTAATTATATAATTATGTTATTAAGGTAGTAGTTAATAGGACAGTAGAACTCTAGCTAGGTGAAGATCTTGCACCCTAGTAAATATAGTATAACTAGTAAGATCAATTTTCTCTATTTGAATACCTTAGAGATAAAGTACTATGTCTTTAACTCAATATAATGACCTCATGGGCAACATGCTCAACCAACAGTGCACCTTTACCAAGTTAAGAGCAGAGCTTGAAGAAAGGTAAGAGAGGATAGAAAACCAAGTAAGAAATAGTGACATTTGTGAAATATAGTAGATATGAGTATAAGAGAACAAAGACTTAGGAGAACTAAGAACAAGGGTTTGTCTCAGAGGAGCAACTAAGTAATATATGGTATAGAAATTGTCTTGAAGCATAAAAGTGTTATAAGTCATCTTAATCATGACTTAAGAAATATAACATAGACTAGAATGAACCTTGGACTTGTAAATACTTGTAGATTCAACAAGGACAAATAGTCTGAACTGTATATATAGTATATTACAAATTGATTAAGAACTCTATTGAGTTCTCTTCTAATCCTGAAGAGCTCTCTTAATTCTAACCCAGGATTAAGGTCTTAAGTCAGTCACTGACAAGAAGTAAAGGAATAATGAAGCAGAGATGAGAAGGAGAAGTAAAGTTAAATGTATAAAGTATAGAAGGAAAAATACAGTTGTAGAAGAAAAGATATCAAAAGAAGAAAAGAGAAAGATTTCATGTCTAGAATATAAAACAGAAAAAAAAAGCTGTGGTAAAATTAGAAAATAGTAGTATGTCCTATACAGGAAAAGGCACAACAAAGCAGCATGTAAATGAAAGTTCTAAAATACACAGCTAGAGAGAGAGATAAGCAAAGAGATATGAGGAGGATGTTTAAAATGCTGAGAGAGGTGTAGTTAGATATTGGAGTAGAAAGGGTAGATATATATAAAGGAGTGATAGTAAAAGCACTCTTAGATAGTGGCACTGAAAGGAACAAAAGAAAAGTTAAACTATGACAAGCAAAAAGATATAAAGAGGTAGTGACAGTCCTCAATTGCATGCTAAAGGGTTTGTGGGAAGAAAAAGAAAGTATAGATATCAGAAAGAAATTAAAAAGTAAAAACACAGCTTATCTATAATATAAAAATAGATGAAATGATTGTAAGTTCAATCTAGATCCTCCTCACATAGTGTTCCTAAGATGTTTACCTTTACATACCATAACAAGCTCACTAGCAAAGTAGTCAGTAAACTATTCCTAGGCCTTACCACACTCAATCAAGCCCTCATCTATACCCTCACACCAAACCTTATAAGTATGATACAATCTGAGTTAATGATTAGTCAGGCTTTTCAAGCCTGCTACTCTATAGAAGATTGTCTGAGTAACTTCTGTGTCTTATCTTAAGAAAGAATAGAAGTATATAAAGAAAACCTTTACCAACTTAACCTTTCACTAAGATCATCCCTTACAAACTCAAAAGAATCACATTTACAACCTCAATAGCTTCTGAGATAAAGGCAAGGGCCAAGGATGCTCCTCTCTATCACTTTACTCTAAGTAATAATATTAAAATTTTACAAATGTTAGAAACTCAATTAAAGATAAATGAAAATAGAAACTTCTTCTTCTTTTAGCCTCTCTTATCTCTCTTCTCTATAATATTACTATGTGGGCATAACATATATTACCTCCCTATTCTATATGCTTACTAGACATGACTATATGATCCTGCTCTACCTCTATACTTTACTCCTAGCCAATATTCCCTAACCTCTAAACTGGCTACTTCTTATCCCAGACACAGTCTAGAGACAAGTTTCATTATATATGAATGTTTTTGTCATCATCATCATCTTGTATTCTATCTACTTCTTGACTGGGTTCAGCAGTAATGGAATTACTAGTCACTGATAGACTTTTGATCTATTGTCTTGGTATTATATTAGTTTAAGTTTGAAATTATATTACATTCCAAAGGTATTTTTGAGCCTCTGAGTTCTAAAGCATCAACATTGATAGTTTGTCTCTGAGAAACCTAATACTAGCTTATTAGTCTTGTCTTCTAAGGTATATGCTATTCTAGCATATGACAGCTTGGCAACTACCTAATAGAAGTACCCATTCTTGGATCTATATTATATCTGGGGCTTGTAAGAGGTCTTTAGAGTGGGTTCCAATAGTGAAATCTAGGGGTATAATGTATATTCCATGCTATATTTCTACTGAAAATTTGTTGGTAGCATAATAGTGTAACTGGGGTATTTATAGATATATCACAAACTTTATTCAGACCTATTTCCACCAATTCTTCAACAATTTCCACAGTCTCAATGGTTCTAGAAAGCCCTTGATAAGATTTGATTGATATTAGTTATGTCTTAAGGCAATCAATATTGGCCAAGATATCAGGCAAATCAGTAGATAACTAGCATATTAAATTGCTGATATCTTGGAAACTACCACAATATATGCTTTGCTTCTAGGTTCAAAAGAAGCTCTCTTAATACCACTCAGAGTAAGCTTAAAACAACCTCAAGACAATCAGTATTAATGGAAATATGAAGTCCTCAATGCTTGCATATAGACTTAATTAATTATTCTTAGATAATCATCTGCTTTTTCTTAGAACAAAGGACAAACTCTATAAGGTTAAGTTATTGCTTTTATGTATATAAAGACTCTTTGTTTGAGAATTAGACCTCAGACTTAACAACTTCTTTTGTTACTGTCTAAACTTTGCATTTTTGAACTCTTCAAGTATCAAAGCATCAATCACAAATAAGTAAGTGACTATTTGGGATAAGATAAAAGAATAGCAGTTAAACACAGATTTAGACTACAAAAGTTAGAGAGACCACTGATGGTTAAGAATGTAAATGGAACATACAATAGTGGAGGAGTGATTACACATCAGGTAGAAGTAAATGTGTATTTCAAAAATCACATAGAAAGAATGAGGATAAACATATGTGATTTAGGAAAAATAGATATTATATTGGGCATGCCATGGTTACAGGCCTATAACCCAGAAATCAACTAGGAGATAGGAGAAGTTAAAATAATGAGATGTCTATTATTGTGTAGGAGAAATACAAAGTTAAAGAAGAGAAGTAAAGTAAAGAAGAAAAAACAGGTAATCACATTAGAAGAAGAAAAGATTGTAAGATAGATAGTAAATAATAAGAAAGATTGGAAAACAAAAAGTTAAGGCAGATCATAGAAAAATTAAGGAAATAGCTCCAAAAAAATTTCTAAAGTAGAGAAAGGTATTTGGGAAAATGAAATCAGAGTGAATACCAACAAAGAAGGTTTAGGATTATGCTATAGATCTCAAAGAGACATCTAAACCATGAAAAGTAAGAATTGATCCTCTCTCTAAAAATAAAAGAGAGGAAGTTCAGAATTTTGTGGATAACCAACTAAGAAAAGGGTATATTAGACCATTAAAATCTCCTTAGACATTGCTTGTATTTTTTGTAGAAAAGAAGGATAGGAGCAAGAGGATAGTAATAGACTATCAAAATCTAAATGACTAAACAGTGAAAAACAACTATCTACTTCTATTAATTATGGATTTAATAGACAATATGGGGAACAAGAAAGTATTCCATTGCTTCTTTCACTTGTACTCCTATCTCACATGATAGCGTCCAGTAGTGATTCAGCAAATATATACAATTTCTCAACTCCTTAATCCTTAAACAATATAAATACTGACAATACTCATGAGTGGTTTGCTGACACTACCATCAACATACTACAGAGCAGGCCTCTATCACGCTCTAGTATAGGAGATCTACGTAGCACCTCATCTTTACCTATGGATTCTTTCCCCTCCTCTGAAATGGATTATGCTGACTATGTTCTTACTCAAAACAGCATAGATGTAGAAACCCTCAACCACCCCTCGACTCACAACCCTCAAGCCAGGTCTTTCAAACTTGATCCTTGGGTATCTCAACCCACACATGGGCATAGCATAGTGATGTCTTACTCTAACCAGACCCCTGCCTGCAATCAATCCAGAGAACCATCTCCATCAGCTGTAATCCTGTATAACACTAATGTTTTGGCTGATCCTGATCTCTGGGATAGCAAGTTCAGAGCTACATCTCTGTTTGGTACCAACAAATTTCCTCAAAGTGATGTTTGCAATATGGCATGCTCCCTTCAATGAATGGCTACCTTCCTCAGACAATGCAGTCTGGAAAACCAGGATGGCAATAGTATTTCCCATCTCACCCTCTTTGGTGATTCAGCTTGGACCTTTATATCAGCCATCTTTGAGTCTGGCTGGGACAAATTGCACACAGATAATAAGACCTCTGTCTATAACAATATAGCCAATCAATTCAGAAAACCCGCTAACTACTCTCCCAAAATATGTCCAGACCCTCTGAGTCTTAATTATATTCAAAAGGTCCCACTACCTATCCCCCTGCAACCCTCTAAGGAGCTAATGGAAAAATCATTTATCCAACTGTTATGCAAAAAACACCAACAGAACAAACCTAGCTAAAACCTTTGCTCAGGTCACAGCTTCAGCAACCAACATCCTCAAACTAAAAGAAGCATTTCCTGCTCTCCTGGATAGAAAAATCATTGAAGTTTACAATGTAGCACTTAACAAACTGACTACTAGGGGAAAAAAGATTCAAGTTATGACCAAAGGTCCATTTAGAAAACAGGCTATTGTCTCTATTCCTAATAGATACACTGACAAGATAATGGAAGATGCAGGCAACTACATTCATCTTATCAATACCCTACTAAAAAATATCAAGTCCAACTTACACACTGAGTTCATCCATCCATGCACAGGTGGTATCTTTATTGCAACTAACAATATCCCTGCCTTTAGCAACCTCAACATCATTGAAAGGTATATCAAGTCAATTGACAGTATTGACTATGAGGAAGTGTTATCCTCCCAATTACCCCAATCTAAGTCATACTTGAAAATCATGGGTATTCCATTTGTCCAACCCAACAGTAGTAACCTCTCTAGTAGTAACATCACTAACACTATTAATTGCATAGGGCTTTTTGAATCAATTTCACTGGTATCAAAACCAAGGGTCATCAAAGCCTCACCCAAGTCCAACATGGCAATCATTTGGATCAATATATAGGACTCTTAAAATGGATCCAAGGCCAAACTCCTCATCAATCACTCCTTTAATTTTGGTCACAATATTACCACTATAAAAGGAACCAATATGAATCTGGGAGTCCCTCAGTACCACAACTGCTGGAAGTGGGGTCACTTGACTTTTTCATGCCATGCCCATGGCTCAAGGTGCCAAAAATGTAGCAGGCCACACAAGCTTGAACATCACAGAGAAATGGTGTGATATTACAAAGCTAACCCCAAGACAAATCCTCCTAGATTGGAAACTACACCAGGCATACTATGCCTACACATATTCAAGTATGTGAACTGCAAAGGCAAACACATAGCAGATAATAATAAATGTCTATTCTGGAAACACCACTTTAATTGGGAATAGCACACAAAAAAAGCTCAAAAAGCCCAAGAAATCAGAGCTAATTCAACTTGTCTAGCTGTAGACAGCATCAAACAATGAATAAGCACAACCTTTGCATTTTCTCTCAGAATGTTAGAAAAAACAAAATTCTAACTGATACTATCCTAGAAACCCAAAAAAATATTTCTGATATAATCTTTATCCAGAAGCCTCTAGGTTTTTTATCTAATGAGTACCTAGCTATACTAATGCCATAAGAGACCCTCTTTATGGTACCCCTAACCATCCTGAGTAGACCCTGTTCATCTACTATGACTCAGCACAAGATAACTACCCACTGGTCACTACCTATATCAACAAATGTCTCTTAAGGCTGAGATTTGCCCTTTGCTTAGACATTATCAACTATCATGACATAAACGTCTTGGCCTTCCACAATTAATGAGAACTAAATTCAATAATCAACATCTACTCAGATAGTAACCAGACTGCCCTTCAATGTCTTTGCCAAAACATTAGGAATATTGGAAACACAGTGATCATGACAGGTGACTTTAACATCAGAGATAGCAATTGGGATCCCAATTTCCATCACCACTCTATCCATACAGATAACCTCATTACAATTACTAATAGCTTAGGTTTGGAGCTATCCCCCTCCTCTAACCCTGGCCCTACAAGATACACAAACAACCTGTGTGACACTAATTCTGTTTTAGACCTTGTTTTCTTACTCTCTAACAATGCTAGATTTGGTCAACACAGTCTTTATCCTGAAATACAAAAACTATTAGATCACATCCCTCTTGTCATTGAAGTAGGCATTAAGGAAACAAGTATCAACATCAGCATCCAGTCAATCAAAAAAGATAGTAAGGAGGAAAAAAGCTTTATTGAATTATTAATACACAGTGTAGAGAATCTCAATGTATCATCTACTAGGAGCAGAGAAGACCTTCAAAACTCAGTTTAACAGTTAGCTACCATATTTGAAGATGCCTGGTGCTAACACTCCAAATTGAAACATATCATGAAGCACTCCAAGGAGTGGTGGAATCAAGAATGCACTAACAGCCTTAATAGATATTGAGAGCTAGGAGACCTACAAAGCTGGAAAGATTACAAGTTATCTTTACAAGATACCAAGAGAAAATTCTTCGATGACAAAATACATGAAATTGCATTTGTCTAATAAGAGACCATGGGACTTAATGAGCTGGGTAAGAAAAAAACCTTACCAGCTATTGAATCCATATCGTTCAAAAACTACCTATATAACATCTTACCTGATCTGTGGTACACCCTCCACAGCTCATACAATTTGGCTGAAAACAGACCTGTCAATACTGGATTCCTAAATGAGCTTCTACGAGCAAACACTATTGACTGGCCTCTCTTCTCTAACCAAGAATTCAAAGATGTAATAGCTAAGTGCTTTTCTTCCTTTACCCTTAGCCTGGATCATATCTTTTAGAGGTATCTCAAATCTTTTATTTTGAGCAACACTTACCTGAAAAAAATTGTGTGTATCGCTAATGCTTGCATCAACCTAGAATACTAGCCTTTCCACTTCAAATCTGTCATGACTTGGCAAATGATTAAGTTATTTTCTATTTCCTTTTCTTTTATTTAGTTGAATCACTACTATAAAGGTGAAGCATGGGAAAAAGTCACATTACTGTCACAAAGTCACAAAGGTATGATATTGGTCACATTATGGTCATGTCACACACACAGAGTCATAGGTCACATGACAAGGTAGTCACATGACAGAAGTAATATGAGAACCATAGGAGGATAGAGCATAGCCACCAAAGTAAAATATATAAGTAGTGTAGGAAATCCAACAAGAACTCTATTGAGTTTTTCTTGTTAACTTGGATAAGGAGTGGGATTAAGTTATCATAACTAAGTCCTTATAGTCATTCCCAAGCCAAACAAGAACTTCTACAGTATGCCAAAGTCATTCTAACTAATAGTCCTCTTGAATACAACTGGCAAGCTTATTGAGAAAGTTATCAGCAATCACCTTCAATTCCATATGACAGCAAATGGCTTCTTGGACCCTAACCAACTAGGAGGAATCAGACAATGCTCCACTACCAATGCAGGGATCTACCTTACTCACCTCATTCATACAGGGTAGCTCAAACAATGTCATACTAGCATTATAGCTTTTAATATCACTCAATTTTTCCTATCTCTCAACCACACTTTCCTCTCCACATGTCTAAAGAAAGCTGGTCTTAACACTAACATCATAGGCTTTTGTGATAGCTATCATTCCAATTATTCAACAACTTACTCATGGAACAACTTCTTTTTCCCCTCTTTTATCACCAACATTGGAGTGGGCCAAGGCTTAGCTCTATCCCCCATTATTTCCACTATATACCTAGCTCTGATCATAAAAACATTCAAAAAAAGGATAAAAAACTTAAAAGAAAAAATTCCAACTAACATTCTCTCTTTTGTTAATAATGGACTTCTAATTTCCCAAGAGAAGAGTTATTCCCTTTTCTCCTTCTTTTTATTATGTAGCTACAATATCATGTCAAAAATTCTTCTCAATGTAGGTCTTGTCATAGAACACAACAAATCTGAATATTTCCATTTCACTAGGTCTCACTGAAAGGGGCAAAAGGGAATTTAACTGTGACAAGCAAGTAAAAATAGGCAGTGACAGTTCCTAATTGTGTGCTAAAGGGTTCATAGGGAGAAGTAGGAAGTAAGGGTATTAGAAAGAAATTAAAAAGTAGAAGCACAGCTTATCTATAATATAAAAATAGGTGAAATGATGGTGGGTTTGATCTAGATCCTCCTCACATAGTGTCCCTAAGGTGTTTACCTTTATATACCATAACAAGCTCACTAGCAAAATAATCAGTAAACTACTCATGGGCTTTACCACACTCAATTAAGCTCTTATCCACATTCCCACACCAAACCTTATGGTTGTGATATGATCTGAGTTGATGATTAGCTAGGCTTTTCAGGCCTACTACTCTGTAAAAGGTTGTCTGAGGAACTGCTGTGTCTTGTCTCTTGAAAGAATAGGGTATATGATATGAAACAGTCACCAACTTAACCTCTCACCAAGATCACCCCTTACATACTCAAGAGAATTGCATTTACAACCACAAGAGCTTCTGAGATGAAGGCAAGGGCCAAGGAGGCTCTCCCTATTAATCTCCACTCTGAGAAATATATTAGAATATTACAAATGTTGGAGACTTAATTAAAAAGAAATAGAAAAGAAAATCTTTCATTCTACTACTCTCCATCATATCTCTCCTCTATGACACTGCTATGTGGCCATGACAGGTGTCACCTTTCTGTTTTCCATACCTCCTAGACATGACCATGTGATCCTGCTCTACCTTTATACTTTGCTTCTGCCTATTGTTCTCTAATTCCTGAACTGGCTTTCTTTTACTCTGAATATAGTCTAAAAACACATGATAGTATATGCAAGCATTAGTAATATGATTGTCATCTGGTGGCACATCCATTTCTTGACTAAGTCTAGCAGTGATGGGATCAATAGTCGCTGTAAGGGTGACCAGAGCAGGAACACTCTAGGAGATTCCTTAGTTAATTATAGTTTATGAAGTATGTTACAACCTACCTCCAGGAGATTCCTCAGAGAATTAGATGAGGCTTCTGAAGGGAATAATTTACATTATATACTACAGTGTCCTCACGTCCCTGCATTAGGTAACCAGGGTCTGAACAATGAAAGTGCATTAGGAGGCAACAGAGTACTCTTGGAATAATGGGGGTGAGATCAAATATTATATAGTAATATTTGATCAGCTGCAGGGCTACTCCAGAGGAGTGATACGGGCTTTGGAGTCATTTGTAAGGGATCCCCTTATAGTCACTGATAGACTTTTGATTTGTCATCTTGATGTTATATTAGTCTAAGTCCACTCTAGATTGAAATTATCTCATATTCCAAAGATATCTCTAAGCCTCTGATTTCTAGAGCTTCAACATTGATAGTCTGTATCTGAGAAACCTGATACTAGCTCATCAGTCTTGCCTCCTAAGGTATATGCTATTCTAGCATATGGCAGTTTGGCAACTACCTAATAGAAGTATCCAATCTTGGGTCTAGATTATATCTGTGGCTTGTAGGAGGTCTCTAGAGTGGGTTCTAATAGTGAAATCCAGGGGTATAATGTGTATTCCATGCTATATTTCTACAGAAAATTCTCTAGCAGTGTAACACCATATCTGTAGCTTGTGCTAGGGTAATAGTCTCTTTTGTTCTCTTCAGTGTTATTCCCAGCATTGACTTCCTACATGGTAAAGACAAAGGGTAGGACCTCTCATCTATATTGCAAGCACTGGAGCTCTCTCATATAGGTAGTGGCTATATTCACTTAAATGATTAGTAACAAGAAACTACTGCCCACCTCATATCACCCCACACTAGCTACTCCCAATTCTCATACTCCACCTGAGCAAGCCAAGGAGCAGCTAAGAAATGTTGAGAGATACTGCCAACCTACATCCCAAAGCAAAAGACATGCCCAAAAGAAAAGCCTCTACCAGGTCAAGAGAGTCTGACACCAGCTACAATGACCAGTAGCTGGAGTATAGATATTGAACATTGACCTCTAAAGGAAGGTCAGAAATAAAGAGAATAGTGAGTTACAACAATATTAGTGAAAGAGTTTTGGTAGAGTAATAGTCCTCTCAGTAGCTATTGTAGTTTGAAGAAGGGAGATAGTAGTGGTTAAAGGACAAGAGGAGGTTGCTGACTCTCTTGTATATCTAATCTTTAGAAACCAAAATAAGAGAAAATAAATATAAAGTAAATATAAATATTATCTAAGCCATTTTGCCAAGTCATGACAATTATCCTGCTAAAATCTTCTTTGTCTCTTTACTATACCAAAATTTTCAAAGCTTTTCTCTAGTCTATGGACCAAAATATCATAGTATAGATTTGCATTCATCCTCTTCTAAGTCTCTATAATGGTTCTCACTCCATTCTATTCCATGAAACCCTATACCATAAGATTGTTTTCTTCTTTATACTTTATAGTAGAAGTTATTATCCTATTAGAAACAGGTTTCTCTTTAAGTTTCTATGTATAAACCCTGCTATTACAACCAACCTTATACTATACAGGAGTTTAACACATATAAACTGCTTCTCTTATTGATATTTCCTTACTTGTACAATAGCTCAGTTAGCACCTTACTAGTAGGGCATATTTGTTATAAGTTAGTTCTCAAAAAGGAAAATGTTTCTCATACTTTTATCAATCTAGTAGAAAATATCCAGGAATATAATATGGAAAAGATATAAATAGCATAGGAAAATTACATAAGATATATAGTTCTTAAGGTTCATGTAATTACAAGAGACAGGTATACAGACCAACAAACATTTATATAAGTAGATACTATAATTCAATAGGAAACTCTATTGAGTTCTTTCTAAACAACTACCTAGGTTGAGCTCTAAGTCTTCATAACCTCACTGTCATGAGTTGCTACAACTATGACAAAGAACTATAAATAGAATGGACATAGACCAGAGTCAAACTAGTAGCTGATAAACAATCTGTAATTTAAACAAAGACAAATAGTGTACTTGTATATATAGTAAACTGCAATTGAGTAAGAACTCCATCAAGTTCTCTTTTAACCCTAAAGTACTCCAATCCTAAGTTACCTCAACTTAGGATTAAGTGTCAGTCGTTGACACTTATGCTAATAATATTCTTTACTTAGCAGACCTTATGTCTGCTATATACTTTCTGTCATGACTTGGCAAAATAGCTAAGCCATTATTTATATTTCTTTTCTTTTGGACTCACTACACATAAGAAGTATGGGAAAGTGTTATGTCATAAGTGTCACATAGTCACAGTCACATGAATCAATATCACATCACATGACCAAGTCACATGAGGAGTATGGGAAAATAGTACACAGACCATATAGTAGTTGTATAAGTAGTGTATAGGAAATAAATGAGGATTCTATTGAGTTCTCCTTGTTAACTTGGACTTGGAGTGGATTTAAGTTGTCTTGGCTAAAGTCTTATACTTTTCTCATTTCTATCTTATGGTACATAGGTATATATAGTAGTAGATACTTATTTGTATTCCTTATACTTTACTAATTGTATTATTACTTTTCTTTCTTTACTCTCAACTCACTCTTAAGTCTTTATTAAGTATTGCAACCTTCTAAAGGTCATAATACTTGCCATCTGATCTAATACAATTGATTATATTTGTCACAAACTTCATTTGGCCATATCTCCATCAATTCTTCATCGATTCTCACGGTATCAATGGCTACGGAAAGCCCTTGAAAAGACCTTTCGATAGATACTAGTCACGTCTCGAGGAGATCAATAATGGCCGAGATATTAGGCAGATCAACTGGTAACCACTATAGTACGATTTATTAAATCACCAATATCTCGGAAACTGCCACGATCTAAGCTTCACTATTAAACATCAGAGAAGCCCTCTTCATACCGCTCATAATGAGCCTAAAACGGCGCTGAGGCAATTAATATTAGTGGAGATATGAAGGCCTCAATGTTTGCACATGGACTTCATTAATTACCCATAGATAGTCATCTGTTCTTTTCTTAGAACAAAGGACAGCCTCCATATGGTTAAGTTA
>Ga0153996_1000859_pt1 | contig 13043 bp, 11 predicted proteins | sample TSNC080MetaG_FD_104728 | JGI IMG/M metagenome (GOLD analysis project Ga0153996, IMG submission 104728) | Attine ant fungus gardens microbial communities from North Carolina, USA - TSNC080 MetaG | ecosystem: Host-associated > Fungi > Mycelium > Unclassified | place: USA: North Carolina, Lumber...
CCCGGGATCGCCACGATAACTATGCTGGCAGCGATGGGCTTCTGGAATGAGTATCCGCTGGCTCTGGTTCTGCTGACCGAAGAATCCAAAAAGACACTGCCGATTGGTCTTGCAAACTTGTTTGAGGTACAGAAGTATGCGACTGATTGGGGAGCGCTGTTTGCCGGCCTGATGATTGTATTAATTCCGACAATGGTCATTTACTTATTTGGTCAGAAATATCTTCTGCAGGGTATTGGTGCAGGGGGACTGAAAGGATAGAGGATACTATGAATTTGACAGAAAAAGACTTTGTGAAAATTGTGCCTTCAAAGAGGCAGTTGGAGCATCAGAAGCTGGAATTTTATGCTTTTTTCCATTTCTCGGTAAATACCTTTACCGGCCGGGAATGGGGAGATGGAAAGGAAGACCCCGCAATTTTTTGCCCGGACAGGTTAGATACCAGGCAGTGGATAAGTGCAATCACAGATGCAGGCATGAAAGGGGCTATTTTGACATGTAAGCATCATGACGGTTTCTGTCTATGGCCGAGCAGGCATACCGGTCATTCGGTTACTGCCAGCCCTTATCGTGACGGTCAGGCGGACATCGTAAAAGATGTTTCGGATGCCTGCCGGGAGGAAGGGATCAAATTTGGAATCTACCTGTCGCCCTGGGACCGCAATCATTCCAGCTATGGAGAGGGAAAGGCTTATGATGACTATTTTGTAAAGCAGTTAAGAGAGCTTTTGACCAGTTATGGCGAGATATTTACCGTATGGCTGGACGGGGCCTGCGGAGAAGGGGTGAATGGCAAGAAACAGATCTACGACTGGGAAAGATATTATCAGGTCATCCGTGAACTGCAGCCGCAGGCTTGTATTTCGGTCTGCGGACCGGATATCCGCTGGTGCGGAAATGAGGCCGGGCAGGTAAGGCCGTCAGAGTGGAGCGTGGTACCGGAAAAGCTGACCCGGGCAGAGCGTGTTCAGGCAGCCAGCCAGCAGGAAGATACCATTCAATTTAGAGAGCGTACTTTAAAAACTTCCGATCTGGACCTCGGCAGCAGAGAGGCGTTAAAGGAAGAGAGCCGGCTGACCTGGTTTCCGGCGGAAGTAAATACATCTATCCGCCCCGGCTGGTTTTATCATAAGGAGGAAGACGGGCAGGTAAAATCATTAAAAGAGCTTTTAAACATCTACTATGGTTCGGTGGGCGGCAATAGTACATTTCTGTTAAATATACCGCCGACTCCTGCAGGGATTATTCACGAGAATGATCTATGCAGGCTGAAAGAGCTGGGGGCTGAAATTTCCCAATCCTTTTCCGTTAATATGGCAAAGAAAGCCAGGATTTGTGCCGATAAAGATGACGGAGAACATATTGCCAAATTCCTAAAAGATGAGGACGATGATACCTATTATAAAACGGCAGATGGAGACAGGAAAGCTTGTATTACGGCAGGTTTTGATAAAGAGACGAAAGTCAGATTTATCGTACTGAAAGAAAATATCCGCCTCAGTCAGCGGATCGAGAAATTCAATATCAAACTCAAGCGAGATGGGCATTATGAAACGATATATGAAGGAACTGTTGTTGGTTATAAAAAGATAATTCCGGTCAACTGCGGTGACGGGATTTCTTGTGAAGCATTGAGGGTTTGCATTAAGGAATCACGGATAAGCCCCACATTATCATTTTTAGGTATTTATTAAAAGATTGGAGGCAGAGAGGAGTTTTATGGAAAAAGGAAGGTTTACCCTGCCTGGTGAATCAGGCATGGAAAAGGAAATAAAAGAACTCATCAGCAAATGGGGTGTGGATGCGATAAGAGATAGTGACGGGACAGAGCTTTCCCGGGAACTTCTGGAGCTTGACCTCGATGTCTATGCTACGCTGTGTCTGGTGCGCGCTGATAATCAGTGGATGAAAGAACATCCGCAATACCGGCAGCAGATTTATCTTACCTCAGAATGGGTGACGGCAGTACTGGAACAGACTGAAATTGATATTATGCGGGATTATTATGCAGAGCAGTTTCAGCCAAATACCGATATCGATATCTACAAATACTGGCAGGTCTGCGACAGAACTTCAGGCTGTGTTCTTAACAGGGAATCGTGGTCCTATGAACATGGGGTTGTAATTATAAGGAATGCGCAATTATTCCACCGCTATTCGGTTAGCTTTCTGGCCTATCAGATCTGGGAGCCGGTATCGATGTATAATCACTTAATAAATGATTGGGATGAGGAACACAAGATTCCACTGGATGTGAGATATCCTCAGGCGCAGAAGCATACGCTGAAAATATTGGAAAAATGGCTCATTAATCATCCGAATACAGATGTTGTCCGTTTTACGACCTTTTTCTATAATTTTGATCTTATCTATAATAGCAGGGGAAAAGAACGGCAGGTTAACTGGTTTGGCTATTTAAGCTGTGTCAGCCCTTATGCTCTGGAATTGTTTGAAAGGGAATACGGATATGAACTGCTGGCAGAAGATTTTGTGGATGCAGGATATTATCAGACGTTATTCAAAAACCCGGACAAAAAATATCTTGACTGGATCGATTTTAACCAGCGGTTTGTAGCGGATTTTGCCGGGCAGTGTGTGGAACTCGTCCACCGGTATGGCAAGAAAGCAATGATGTTTCTTGGAGACCACTGGGCCGGAACCGAGCCTTACGGGAAATATTTCCAAATGATCGGTCTTGATGCGGTTGTTGGTGCAGCCGGCGATGGGGTTACAACCAGAATGATTGCGGATATTCCAATCGGGGAGACAGAAGCCCGGTTCTATCCCTATTTTTTTCCGGATGTTTTTCATGAAGGAGGCGATCCGGTTAAAGAATCTACATCGGTATGGCTAAAGTGCAGAAGGGCAATTCTGCGCAATCCGGTCGACCGGATTGGGTATGGAGGTTACTTAAGTCTTGCAGTAAAGTTTCCCGACTTTGTGGAGCATGTTGCAGATATCGTGTCTCAGTTCCAGGCGATCTTTGAAAATGGAAAACACACAAAACCATATCAGGCTTCTTTTAAAGTTGCGGTATTAAATACCTGGGGAGAACTTAGATCATGGCAGACTCATCAGGTAGCCCATTCGCTCTGGAATCAGAGGTGCTATTCTTATCTGGGCGTGATGGAGGCTTTATCAGGGCTTCCGTTTGAGATTATATTTATGAGTTTTGAAGATATAAAAAAGGAGGGCATTTCGGAAGACATAGGTGTAATATTTAATATAGGTGATGCTCATACATCATGGAGCGGCGATGAATATTGGACCAGCCCTGAGATTGTGACCGCTGTCCGGAGCTGGGTTTATAGCGGCGGCGGTTTTATCGGGATTGGAGAACCTACTGCCTGCAATTATCAGGGAAATTATTTTCAGATGGAGGATGTATTAGGTGTACAGAAAGAATTCGGCTGGACTTTAAGCGGTAATAAATTACAGAAAAAAGCCGTAAAGCATTTCATTACCGAAGATTTGTCTGATCAGCCGGATTTTGGCGAAGGGATGAATATGATCTATGCTTCCGGGGAGGATACTCAGGTTTTAAATATGCAGGAAGGCAGCTGCCTTTTAACGGCTCACGATTACGGAAAGGGGAGAGCCGTATATATAGCGGGAGCTCCTTATAATCCTCAGAATACCAGAATGATCCTGCGCTCTATATTCTGGTCAGCACACAGAGAAAGTGAGATGTTTTATTGGTATTCGGATAATCTGTATGTAGAAGTCCACGCTTTTGAAACAACGGGTAAACTGTGTGTTATAAATAATAGTGAGTCCGAACAGGAGGCCGTTATATATATGAAAAATGCCGCACAAAAAGCAGTCAGGCTCAGACCTTTAGAGATGAAATGGATATAAAAAGGCTGCCCATTACTAATTTAGCTTTAGAATAGCCTCGACTGTAGCTGTGGCCACAAAGTGGGTGAGAGGATTGGTAATAACGGTTACTGTATTGTTGTTGATTTTTTTTCATTCATAGGTTATTATAATATAAATAGTGTTCCGGATGAACGGAACAAAAGAAGGAGTTATTGCATGTTATCGGTAGTAAAGGTGGCTTTCGCTTAAATTGAATATCGTGCTGAGAAGCGGGAAGGACAGGAGTACCTGTCATTTTTCTGTACCCGTCGGCACTTTTCATAAAGTCCCTGAACATCCGTGAGCGATTTTTCTTTTTCATTAAAGATTTAAGGAGTTAATCCGTAGAGACAGTTGTGAAATTCTGTTTTTACGGATTTTTTATGTTTCAGTGATTCATAAGCGATGCCGCCACTTTAAAGGAGGAACCAGAAACAATACCGATGAAATGGAGGCAATATATGTTTTTAGAAACATATGGGTTTGACCCAAATATGACAGCAGCAGATAACCCGTTGGGAATCTACGCCAGAATAACGGCGGTACACCGTGGAAAATTCGAATTTATATGTGAAAATGGCAGTGGCCTGGCAGAGATTAAGCCGGGTGAGTTTTATTCTGGAAATGAAAGATTTCCGACTGTCGGTGATTTCGTAATCATCGACTCGTGCCACCATCCAAACTGCCGAATCCTGAAGACTCTGCCACGGAAAACTTACTTTTCCCGGCTTGATCCCTCCTCATCAGGAACGGCCGAACAGGCTGTTGCAGCCAATTTCGATTATGTCTTTATTCTCCAGTCTTTAGATCGTGATTTTAATTTGCGCAGACTGGAACGATATCTCACGCTGGCGTGGCAGTCAGGTGCCGTTCCGGTTGTGATCCTGACCAAAAGCGATCTCAGTGACGATTTTTCTTTACAGCTTAATGCCGCTCAGAGACTGGCAATCGGAGCGGAAGTTCTGACGGTAAGTACAGTGACCGGATGGGGCCTTGAACAGCTCAGCAAATATCTGAATCCGGGTACTACCGCTGTGATGTTGGGATCTTCCGGGGTTGGAAAATCCAGTCTGCTGAATAAACTGGCAGAAAAAGAAGTAATGGCTGTCGGTTCTGTTCGTGGAAAAGACAGCCGCGGCAGACACACCACCAGCCACCGGCAGATGATAATCCTGAAAAGCGGCGGGATGATTATTGATACACCGGGAATGAGAGAACTTGGGATGTGGGATATCAGCGATGGGCTGGAACTGAGTTTTAATGATATCGAGCAGTATTTCGGCCATTGTAAATTCCGGAACTGCCGCCATCAGACCGAACCTGACTGTGCAGTGAAAAAAGCAATCCGCAGCGGCGAACTTTCTAACGAGCGCTGGGAGAGCTATCTGCGGTTGAATAACGAAGCAAAATATACCGGCAACAAGACGGCTTATCTACTTGAGAAACATCGGAGAGAAAAAGATCTTGCGAAAATTCTGCGTCAGCATAAGGCCAAACCGGTTGATTACCGTCATACTCCTTGTGATGAGAGTTTTATCTGTAAGGTATGCGGTGCCTCGGTTATGCCGGAAGAAGCCGGCAGTAAGCACCGGAATCATTGTCCGCATTGTCTTTCCAGTATTCATGCCGATAATCGACCGGGTGACCGTTCATCCCTTTGCCGGGGAATCATGGATCCGATCGGTATCTGGGTACGTAAAGATAAAGAATGGGCGTTGATTCACCGCTGCCGTATATGCGGCAATCTCAGTTCCAACCGTATTGCCGCCGATGATAATCAGGAACTGCTGATAAAAATTGCAATGCGTCCGATTAACACAAAACCGTTTGGTTTCCAGTAATAATTTAACGGCAAAATGGTTCCCGGGCAAAGCCCCGGGAACCATTTTGCCTACAATCTGAGCTGCTCTTTGGGGCAGCTTTTTTAGTCATCTTCATAACTGATCTGTACTTTTACTTTTCCACTCTTATGACGAACCAAGGCATAGACGACGGCGAGGGCCAGAATTATAACATTTGCTATCAACAGCGGCCCATTCAGTGATGAAAGGTTAAAATAAACCTGAATCAGCAGTACGACAGAAGCCAGAACACTGAAAAATATCAACAGTCCATTGTTTACTTTAAACGGTGATTTAGCCCATTGTTCGGGGAATAATTTCGGTAAACGGATCGTTGCCAGTGAAGTTATGATCATACATGCGTACATCAGCACAAGAACCGTATTGACAATCGTTCCCATCGGAATATCTAAAATAATCGGCACAATGGTCAGAACATAGTAGAATGCTAATAATACAAGCGGAGTTTTGTATTTTGGATGGAGGTAAGCAAGTGCTTTCGGGAACCATCCATCGTCACACGCCTGCAATACCGGTTTAGTAACCCAGGCAATCGTCGCATTCAGGGAAGTTGCAATTGCCCCCAGAGCACCACCGATAATAAAGATATAATAGACCGATTTGGGCAGAATCTCCTGAGCTACTACTGCAAGATTCTGATCAGCAACCTGATCCAGCGGCAGGATGCCGGCTGCAGCCATTGCGATGAGGCCGTAAAGTACAGCGACCGTAAGGGTTGCAATAATTAAAACAAAAGGAATATCTTTTTTGGGATTCTTACATTCCCCACTTAACTGGAAAATTGAATTCGCACCAAATGTGGCAAATGTCAAAAAAGCTGAGGTAGAGATAAATCCCATGAATCCATCTGTTATAAATCCAGGCTGGCTAAAATAACCGGGCTGTACTTTCGGCATCCCGAAAAAGATAAATGCCGCCAGCGCGAAGGCCAGTGCGAATACCATAATATTTTGAAAAACGGCAGAGCTTTTGGTAGGAAAAATATTAAGTGCAAAAAAGAATGTCGCAACCAAAACGGCAACCATTTTCTCATTTACACCAGGTACGAGCTGAGCAAAGTATCCGGCGAAGGCCAGTGCGTATACCGCCATCTGGAGATTGCGGATTAAATAGACAAAGATATAGATACCGGCAAATTTTTCGCCGGCGAGAACTGCAGCCTGAGTATATTCGCCCCCTCTTAAGCGAACACAGCTGCTGATGAAGATCCAGGGGATGCTCATCAGTATAACCCAGACAGCACTTAATACAAAAGCCAGGTTTACAGAACGGCCGGTCATCGAAATCCCCATTCCCACCAGCACCATAATGCCGGAGCCGACGACCTGACCGATTGCAATACCAAATAAATCTAATTTACCAAGATTTCTTTTTAGTTGAGTAGTTGATGACATAAATCACTTCTCCCTTCTTGTGCTCTATAGTTTCAAAACTCCATTACCTTCCTTTAATTTCTGCAGACGCCGGCAGGCTTCGTCGACAACTGCAGGAGTATGAGCGTAGCAAACCCTGAACCATCCTGGTTTTTCGGCGGCAAAGATCTTACCGGGTGAAATATTAACTCTCAATCCTTTATAAATTTTATCCCACAGAGCCATTTCTGCTTCAAAGGTCAGTTCATCCATAAACTGGCTGAAATCAGCGAAGACAAAAATTCCCCCTTGAGCAGGATACACCTCGACACCGATATTTGCCAGGGCATCACAGATCTTTAAATATCCTTTATGCAGTTCCTTTCGGTTCAAGTCAAGCAGATCAGGCAGTTCCGGAGCCGACAGCAGCTCGGTCAGCAGTGCCTGGGTGTGGGTCGAAACTCCGGAGTAATAAGCAAGGTTATGCATCCCAGTCAGCAGATCCATATTATAGGAGATAACGAAGCCGGTCCGGAAACCGGAGAGTGCAAAATCTTTTGCAAAACTGCTGGTTACATGGGTATGTTCTAAATATTCGTCGGGTACCAGACTCAAAGTACTCACGTGGCCGGCAGACGGATCATGGATGGTTTCAGCATATATCTCGTCGGAAATAATCTCTAAATTATGTTCCATACAGAATGAAATAACGTTTTGTATATCTTCTGGTTTATAGACGGTGCCAACCGGATTGTTCGGTGATGAAAAGAGTACGCCGAAAATCTTACCCTTTCGGCCGGCCTGTTCCTGATAAACCTTTTCGAAAGCAGCTTTATTCAGATTAGGTCCGCAGTGCACCGGTATCAGTTCGACGCCCGCGCGGTCGGTAAAATCGTCACCGAAACCGGAATAATAAGGTGCCGGGACAAGAACCGCGTCCCCGTAATCCCCCATCATGGTAGCCAGCATTTCAAGCGCTAATGAGCAGCCGGAGCCGATGGAAATATTATCAGGGGAGATTCTGCGGGGAGAGTTATCGCCAAAGATCATGTGCTGCCAGTGCTTGGCAATGGCAGTCCGAAATTCGACGCTGCCAAAAAAGTAATCATAGTGCAGATGCTTCGGCAGAATCTCCATGCGATTGGAAATCTTTGTAAGAAGATCGATAATCTCATCATTGATTAAATGGGTTTCGGCAGTTCCCATGTTGATATACCCATCAGGACGGATATCAGGATCATATTTTATATGTTCAACACTGTAATGAGCGTGCATCAGCGGTGACATATCACGAACCCATGCACGGCCTCTAGTTGATAAAGAATCTATCATAATTTTCTCTCCTTTCAGCAGCATATGCCGCCGGTTTACTAGTGTTTAAGTCCGGCTTCGGTCTGGATACCGGGACGGGTGCCAAGTCCCATGGAAGCGTCCAGATTAGCGCCGTGGAAAACGGTAGATTCTTCGTGTAATAATTGTTCGATCCAATAAGCGATTTCTTCAGGCTGGATGAGTCGTTTTTTGGACTGAGCTTCATCAAAGGCTTTACGTTGATCGGGGGTGAGTTTCGACAGTGTACTGGCCGTGAACATCGGAGTTTCCGTTGCGCCCGGGCAAAGCGAGAAAACATCGATGTTGGTGTGGGTATTTTCCGCTGCAAGCTGACGGGCCAGAAAACTAACTGCACATTTGCTCATGCCGTCGCTCAGGGTAAAGTAAGGGAATGCTGCAACACCGCCGCCGACCGAAGACATGAAGATTAATTTAGAAGGCTTATCCCTCTCTAATAAGCTTTTTTCAATCGATTTGTAAATGAACAGCGGTCCTAAGGCGTTGACTTTAAGCATAGCCTCGTCTTTGTCAAAGCCCAGTTCATCCTCGCAGGCAGTATAGTTCAGAACTGTTCCCGAGCCAAGTGCAGCATTGAAAACGACCCCATCCCAGGAGTGTTCATTCAGAAATGCAGCGTTTTTGATCGCTTCCGTATTCCCCTGATCCAACTGATAAGCAAATACTTTACCTGGATACTGTGCACAGAGTTCATCAGCTTTCTGGGAAGATTTCCGATAAGTGATATGTACCTCGTAGCCCTTTTTAGCCAGCAGGTGTACTGTGGCTTCACCGATTCCCTGTGTGCCGCCGGTTACCAGAATCTTCTTTCCTAAAATTTCCATTTTTTTGCCTCCTCTATTTTTGATTTTTTTGTTGCTTTTCCGAAAGAATTCCGATAAAGTAAAAGTGGTTATCGAAATCTGAATCTTGGAGGAAAAGCAGGCAGTTGTGAAAATGTTATAAAATAATTATATCATTTGAATGAAAACTATAAATAATGTACAAGAAATTAAAGCTAAAATGATACTAAAAACTGCATATCATTATATAAAATAAGGTCAAATAAAAATCAACTTTATTTTAAGAAGGTAACTTGGCAACGTCAAAATATTTGAAAGTAGGATACCTTATGCTGGATAACATTGATAAAGCGATTTTGAGAAAACTGCAGGAAAATGCAAAGATATCGGTTAAGGAGCTGAGCGGTCAGATTAATATGTCTCAGCCTGCGGTCAGCGAACGGATACGTAAGCTGGAAAAGAACGGATACATAGATAAATATACCATAAAGTTAAATAGTAAGAAACTGGGCAGAAATTTTATCTGTTTCTGTTTTTTAGTATTAAAGTCATCCTGTGAATCCTGTGAGAAGGAATTTCGCGATTTTGTCAGAGCGTCTAAAGAGATCCAGGAATGCTACTGTGTTGCCGGGCCGTATGAGTATATCGTCAAGATCGTGACCGAGTCACCGGAGACGCTGGAAAGTATATTGATCAAGATGAGAAGAGAATGCGTTGTAAAGAGTTATACATATCCTGTTTTAACGGCGGTGAAAGATGATACAGGATATAATATATAGAGAAGTTATTTAAAAGTGCCGGTTTTTAAAGGATATGTTCAGGAAAACCTGATAGTCCTGATAAAAGCGGTATTTTTTTATGAATAAATGTAAAATAAACTTAACTTTTTTTGTAAAGTAAGCTTGACATTTTGGCGTTATCATATTATATTAGTCTGTAAGAATATACATTTTAATATGGATTCTGACAGTGAGGAGGAGCTGGATGGAGACGAAGATACAGCAGCTTCGCAAAGAGCATAAGCTATCGCAGGAGGAGCTGGCAAACGCTGTGGGCGTCAGCCGCCAGACGATTATCTCGATTGAAAAGGAGAAATATACCGCTTCGTTGGTGCTGGCATACCGGATTGCAAAATTTTTTGGCAGGACAATTGAAGAGGTGTTTGATTTTTCGGGTGAGGAGGAGATTTGAGCATGTCAAAATTTAGAGGCAGCCTTAAAAAGAGATTAATAAGATGGATCATAACGACGATAGGTGCCGCGGCGGTCATTCTTATCAGCTTTCTGCGCTACCGGTCAACAGGGCTGAACGGATATACGGAAAGTTTTATGGGTGGTTTCCAGATTGGTATGTTTACGGCTGCCGCGTTAATCGCTGTTTGGAATATCTTTATTTATTCCCGGGCGCTAAAGTCGAAGGAGGCCCTGCGCAAGTTATATATAAAGGAAACTGATGAGAGGGATGAGGCGATAAAAAACAAGGTAACTTATATGGGGTTCTGGATTACGATAGGAGCTTTGATGGTAGCTAGCGTCATCGTTGGTTTCTACAGCGTGTTAATTTTTAAGACATTGCTGGCGGTGCTGGCGTTTATGTGCATCACGGGACTTATATGTAAACTATATTATTACAAGATTATGTAGACGCAGTATTGACATTGATTAAAAAATGTAATATTGTACTAATGTAATAGTACAATAAGAATGAGAAGAACAGGAGGAAAGCGATGATTGAAATTCAAAATCTGACAAAGGTTTATAAGCTGAATAAAAAACAGATGCAGGAATCGAAGACCAAGAATCCATTGAAGACAGCGGTGGATGGTCTGAGCCTGACCGCTGATTACGGGGAGATCTATGGTCTGCTGGGACCAAACGGTGCCGGTAAGACGACCACCCTGCGCTGTATTGCCACCCTGATCAAACCGACCAAAGGTGAGATCTATGTGAGTGGTCACGAGGTGCAAAAGGACGGTGAAGCGGTAAGAAAGAGTATCGGTTTCCTAACCAGTGATATAAAATTAGATCCCCATTTTTCGGTTGACTATATGTTTGATTTCTTTGGCCGTTTACATACGGTCCCACCGACCGAAATGAAGGCCCGCAAGGAAGAATTATTTAACTATTTCGGAATCCGCGACTTTGCCCATAAACCGATCAAAGAATTATCAACCGGGATGAAGCAGAAAGCAGCGATTGCAGTCAGTCTGGTCCATAATCCAAAGATCGTCATCTTTGACGAACCGACCAACGGCCTGGACATCGTGACCGCCAGAAGCGTCACCGATTATCTGAAAAAGCTGCGGGATGAGGGCAAGCTGGTTATCGTATCGACCCATATTATGTCTGAAGCAGAAAAATTATGTGACCGTATCGGTATCGTCATCGACGGACAAAAGGTTGCCGAAGGAACTCTCAGCAATCTGCTCGCAGCCACAAACACCCAGAATCTCGAAGATGCCTTCTTCGAATTTTACAAAAGCCGGAAGGGGGATGAATAAGATGAACGGAATGGGCAGTATTTTCAAAAAAGAAATGACCCGTATATTTAAAGATAAAAAAATGATTTTCTCGGTATTCATCCTGCCGGTGTTAATCATGGTAGGTATCATGGGATTGGTCGGCAATCTGGCAACCAGCATGGTAGACGATATCGAAAGCCATATCCCGATTGTTTATATTCAGGATGAACCGGATAGCTTTGCGGCTTTTATTCAGGATAACGGGCTTGAGTACGATGTCCGGCTCATATCTGACCAGCAGGAAAGGGAAGACGCAGAAGATCAGATATTAAACGGAGAAGCCGATTTAATGATCGAATTCCCCGCTGACTTTGATACCGCCATTGCTTCTTATCAGGCTGGAGATGAAGTGCCGCAGATCAAGACTTACTATAATCCTTCCGAAGATTATTCCTCCGAAGCATATAATGTGATATCCGGTCAGGCGCTGGAAACCTACCGCCAGACGCTGTTGTCGCAGCGAGTTGGAAATCTGGATCAGATCGCGGTATTTAACGTCAATTCAGATAACGAAGACATGATAATTCAAGATGAAGAAAAAGCCGGCGGCAAGGCAGTCGGCATGATGCTTCCTTATTTCATCACCATATTATTATTCGCTGGGGCGATGGGAATCGGAACCGATATGATAGCCGGTGAAAAAGAGCGCGGAACCATGGCCAGTATGCTTATGACTCCGATTAAACGGAGTTCCATCGCATTAGGGAAAGTCTTCTCACTGATGAGTCTTTCGGGACTGTCATCCATCATCTCGATAGCGGCAATGGTAGCATTTATGCCGCTGATGATGAAAGGTATGACCGGAGGCAGCGGCACCTCCCTCACCTTAACCTTAAATGCTGCACAGATCGTTATGATGGCAGTCCTGTTATTAGCAATAGCCTTCTTATATTCCGCCATCATTGCACTGATATCAGTCTTTGCCAAAACCACCAAAGAAGCCAGCAGTTTTGTCATGCCGGTCTACATGCTAGTCCTGGTAGTAGGACTAATGACCATGTTCCAAACCGGCACACCAAAGACAAACATGTTCTTCATACCGATTTACAATTCAGCGTTAGTATTAAAAAACATACTCGCCAGAGAAGCAACAATGTACCAGTACGGAATAACATTGGCAACAACAGTCATAGTAAGTGCAGTATTAATAGGAGTAATAGTAAAAGCCTTCAATAGTGAAAAAATCATGTCCGCGTAAAACTAAAGCCGTGCGCGCACGAAAAAAGATGGTATGAGCTGCTTGCAGATCAAACCATCTTTCTTCGTGGGCATAGGGCGCAGCCCGCGAGAGAGGAAATGCGCAGCATTTTGGAACTCC
>Ga0153996_1000860_pt1 | contig 13041 bp, 14 predicted proteins | sample TSNC080MetaG_FD_104728 | JGI IMG/M metagenome (GOLD analysis project Ga0153996, IMG submission 104728) | Attine ant fungus gardens microbial communities from North Carolina, USA - TSNC080 MetaG | ecosystem: Host-associated > Fungi > Mycelium > Unclassified | place: USA: North Carolina, Lumber...
AATTTTTAACCCCCTCGGGGGTTAATGATAACATACATAGACAAAGATTAAAGATAAAGATTAAAGAAAAGCAAGGACATAATCAATTTGGTTTCATTAAGACATTATCATATTGGAATCATAATTAGTACATATTTTGCAAATAAATAAATTGACATTAATTGTTAAATTTGTTACTATAGATGAGCGACATATACTAGGATATTAGTTCCTCAACTAACTTCTTGGTTTATGTTAAGTTAAAAATTAGGAGGAAAATCAATGTTATCAAAACAACAAAAAGAAGACATCTTAAAAGAATATCAAAGACATGAAGGAGATACTGGTACTCCAGAAGTTCAAATTGCCTTGTTAACTTTTGATATCAATGCGTTAAATGAACACTTTAAAACTCATAAAAAAGATCATCATTCTAGAAGAGGGTTATTAAAGAAAATTGGTAAAAGAAGAAATCTTTTAAGATATTTAAGAGAGAAAGATATTAATAGATATCGTACTCTTATTCAACGTTTAGAATTAAGAAGATAATATAACCGCAAATTGCGGTTTTTATTTTTTTTTATTATTTCTATATTCTGAGCATACTATTTATACAAATAAAGAAAATTAATTAAATAAAAAATCTTACTTTTTTGTTATTTTATAGTATTATAATAAAGTATGGACTTTTTTATAATTTAAAGCGAGGGATAGATCATGGAAAAAGAAGTAATTCAAAGATTATTAAAAAACAAAGAGTATACAAAAATTAGAGAAATGTTAATTGAAATGAATATCGTTGACACAGCTGTATTATTAGAAACATTATCGAAAGAAGAAATCATTAAAGCATTTCGATTGTTGCCCAAATCCCTAGCCGCCGATGTTTTTTCGTATATGTCAATTGAAACAGAACAATGGTTAATTTTATCTATGACGGATAATGAAATTAAAAAAATTATTGATGAATTATATACAGATGATGCAGTTGATTTATTAGAAGAAATGCCTTCTAATATTGTAAAGAAGATATTAAGAAACGCAAATGCTGAAACAAGAGCAGATATTAATCATTTACTAAAATATCCTGATGAATCAGCTGGAAGTATTATGACAGTAGAGTTTGCTGATTTAAAAGCTGAAATCAGTGTTAATGATGCATTTGTTAGAATTAAAAAAATTGGTATTGATAAAGAAACAATTAATACATGCTATGTGGTAGATGAAGAACGTCATTTATTAGGTACTGTTTCCTTACGAAGCTTACTATTAAGTAATTTAGATGATACAATCAAAGATATTATGAACGAAAGTCCAATTACAGTACATACTCTTGACGATCAAGAAGAAGTAGCTAATAAAATTAGAAAATATGATATAACTGCTATGCCAGTTGTTGATAACGAAAATCGTTTAGTTGGTATTATAACAATCGATGACATCATTGATATTATTCAAGAAGAGAATACAGAAGATATTGAGATCATGGCTGCTATTTCACCTTCAGAAAGACCTTATATGAAAACTTCTGCTTTTGAAACATTCAAAAATAGGATTCCTTGGTTATTAATATTAATGATTTCATCTACTGTTTCCGGAAAAATTATTCAAGGTTATGAAGAAACATTGTCGCAAGTTGCTATTTTAACTGCTTTTATTCCAATGTTAATGGATACTGGTGGTAATTCTGGTTCGCAAGCTTCTGTATCTATCATTCGCGGAATCTCTCTTGGAGAAATAACAATTAAGGATCTACCATTCTTATTATTTAAAGAATTTAGAGTATCTATATTAGTTGGATCTGTACTTGCTGTAGCAAATTTTGTGAAAATCTTACTGATTGATAATGCCGATGTAACGATTGCTATCGTTGTTTGTTTAACTTTGTTTATTACTGTTGTCATCGCTAAAATAGTTGGTTGTTTACTACCAATTTTAGCTGAGAAAGTAGGATTTGATCCTGCGATTATGGCATCACCTTTTATTACAACGATTGTTGATGCATTATCACTGATTGTATATTTCCAAATTGCAGTTAGATTTTTGAATTTATCATGATTGATTCAACAAAATAAAAATGAGCTATGACACTCATTTTTATTTACTATTTAAATATTTTTCGAATAAATGCACAAAAAAACAGTTAGACATTTGGTTGATTTATCAATGTCAAGAATGTAAAAATCGTTGGAACATTGAAATTATGAGTCGAGTAAATTGCGATCTTCTTTCAAAAGAAAAATTAGATCAATATCATAGAAATGATCGAAAATTGATTACATATTATACAATGAATCAAGAATTTTTGAAAAATAAAAAAAGGGTTAAAGCTACATAAAAAAGAATTGATAGAAATGATTGAAAAAAATAGGATTGTTAGTATTCCTTCGATGGACTTAAAAAAAGCATAATTAGGAAAATCGATAACCTTACATATCAATTATTTAAAATAGGATACTTGAATTCAGTAACGTCAATTAGTAATTTTATACTTTTAAAAACAGGTACTTGATACCTGCTTTTTATTTTATGGTATCTATGGAATCCTTACGTTTAAATTTGAATCAAAGTAGGTTGTGATACAATAGAGTTTAGCATAATTACATAGATATTGAATTAATTATGAAATTAATACGTTCGATTGGTTTTCTCTAAATTTCAATTAATTTGCTAAACAGACTAATTTTTGAGCATACTATATCTTGTATAGATAGTTAAAAGGATGATAAAGACTAGTCTTTTCTATCTTGATTGCATAATAGCAAGGTAAAGTTAAAATGTTTTGATTTATCAATGTATTTAATGGTATAATGTACCTTGAGAAAAAATGAGGTGGGAAATTTATGAGTAAACAAGTTTTTAATTTAGATTTTTGTGGTAAAAACTTAACTATTGAAATTGGAGAATTAGCAAAACAAGCAAATGGATCCGTATTAGTTAGATATAATGATACTGTTATTTTATCTACAGCAACCGCAGGAAAAACACCAAAGGATATTGATTTCTTTCCATTAACTGTTACATATGAAGAAAAACTATATTCCGTTGGTAAAATCCCTGGTGGTTTCTTAAAAAGAGAAGGACGTCCTAGTGAACATGGGACATTGACAGCTAGAATGATTGATCGTCCTATTCGTCCTTTGTTTGCAGATGGATTTAGAAATGAAATACAAATTGTAAATACTGTATTGTCAGTTGATCAAAATGCTAGTCCTGAAATGGCAGCAATGTTTGGAGCTTCTTTAGCATTATGTGTATCTGATATTCCATTCAATGGTCCAATTGCTGGTGTCACCGTTGGTCGAATTAATGGTCAATTAATGATTAATCCAGGTAGTGAAGAAATGGAGTTAAGTGATATTCATTTAGAGGTTGCTGGAACAAAAGAAGCAATTAACATGGTAGAAGCAGATGCAAAAGAAGTTAGCGAAGAAGCTATGTTAGAGGCTTTATTATTTGGTCATGAACATATTAAACAATTAATTGCTTTCCAAGAAGAAATTATAAGCGTTTGCAACAAAGAAAAAATAGAGATTCCTTTATTTGAATTAGATCAAATTTTAGTGGATGAAGTAAATACAATAGCAAAAGATCGTGTCAAAGAAGCAATTGCAATCCATGGAAAATTAGAACGCTATGCCGCTAGAGATGCTATTAATCAAGAAGTGTTAACATTATACGAAGAAAAAACATATGCTAATGATAAAGAAAAGAATTCTGTATTAAAACAAGTTTCTATAATCCTTCATGATATTGAAAAAGATGAAGTAAGAAGATTAATTACAGAAGAAAAAATTCGTCCAGATGGTAGACAAATCACTGAAATTCGTCCATTAAATTCTCAAGTTAATTTATTACCACGAGTTCATGGTTCTGCCTTATTCACAAGAGGAGAAACACAAGTTCTTTCTGTTTGTACATTAGGTGCCATTGGAGAACATCAAAAAATTGATGGATTAGGTTTAGAAGATCAAAAACGTTTTATGCATCATTACAATTTCCCACCTTATTCCGTTGGAGAAACTGGTAGAATGGGGGCTCCAGGACGCAGAGAAATTGGTCATGGTGCCTTAGGTGAAAGAGCATTGGCTCAAGTCATTCCTAGTGAAGAAGAATTCCCATACACCATTCGCGTGGTTTCAGAAGTATTGGAATCAAATGGTTCTAGTAGTCAAGCTTCTATTTGTGCTTCTAGTATGGCTTTAATGACAGCAGGGGTTCCAATAAAATCACCAGTTGCTGGTATCGCTATGGGATTGGTAATGAAAGATGATAATTATACGATTTTAACCGATATTCAAGGTATGGAAGATCATTTAGGAGATATGGACTTTAAAGTCGCTGGTACAAAAAATGGTATTTGTGCATTACAAATGGATATTAAAATTGATGGAATTACAAAACAAATTTTAGAAGAAGCATTAGCACAAGCGAAAATTGGTAGAGACCAAATTATGCAAAATATGTTGGAATGTATTCCTACTGTCAATGAAGAGTTGTCACCTTATGCTCCTAAAATCTATATGATGAAAATTGATCCTGATCAAATTAGAGATGTTATTGGTACTGGTGGAAAAGTCATTAATGAAATTATTGAAAAATCAAATGATGTTAAAATTGATATTGAGCAAGATGGTAGAGTTGTTATCTATCATACAGATATGAATTCTATTATGACAGCTGCTAAAATGATTGAGAATATTATACGTAAAGCAGTTATTGGAGAAGTCTATGAAGCGACTGTAAAACGGATTGAAAAATATGGAGCTTTTGTGGAATTATTCGAAGGAACTGAAGGATTATTACATGTTTCTAAAATTGCACATGAAAGAGTAGAAAATCCAAATGATCTATTAAAAATTGGTGATGTTATGATGGTTAAAGTTACTGAAATTGATGATAAAGGTAGAGTAAATGTGTCAAGGAAAGCGTTATTAGCAAAACCGAAAACTGAAGAAGGCCAAAGCAAATTTAAACAAGTAAAAAATCATGTGAAAGAAAAACAAACGAAAGAGTCAACAAAAAAAAGTGAATAGAATTGTGTTAGCTAGTAATTCTCCTAGAAGAAAAGAATTATTAGAACAAGCAAACGTTAACTTTATTATTGATTCAAAAATGATAGAGGAAGTGTTTGATCAAACACTTCCTCTTCAAGAGCAAATGCAACAAGTAGCTTATCAAAAAGCAAAAGCATTAGAAAATGATTATCCCAATGATTTTATCATTGGAGCAGATACCATGATTTTATACAATAATTCAATTAAAATTGGTAAACCAAAAGATAGGGCAGATGCAAAGAAGACATTATCATTATTATCAAATACTGTTCATCAAGTTCTTACTGGAGTCACAATTTTATATTGTGGAAAGAAAAAAAGCTTTTGTGAATCAACAACAATTACTTTTAAAGAATTAACTGAACAAAATATAGAAGAATATTTGAATAGTAATGAGTGGATGGATAAAGCTGGAAGTTATGCGATTCAAGGAATTGCAAAAGAATTCGTTTTATCAATTGACGGAGATTTAAATAATGTCATTGGTTTACCTGTTTCTAAGCTATTAGCTACTATTAGAGAGTTTTAGCGTCTGATAATTTAAAATATATGAAAGTTATTGCAAAAGTGTAAAAAAAATATATAATTAATATGTCGATATTTGGAGGTATGTACATGGAAAAGAAAATAAAGAGAATTGCATTACTTACTGGTGGGGGAGATTGTCCAGGATTAAATGCAGTTGTTAGAGCTATTACGAAAACTGCTATTTTACAATATGATTATGAAGTCATTGGATATGTATTTGGATATCGTGGACTTTATAATAATAATTATATTGATCTAACATTAGAAAAAGTAGAAGACATCTATAAAGAAGGTGGTACTATTTTATATAGTTCAAATAAAGATAATTTATTTGATTATTTAGTAGAAGAAAATGGTGTTAGAGTTAAAAAAGATGTTTCTGATATTGGAGTTGAAAATCTAAAAAAAGCTGGAGTCGATGTTTTGGTTGTTTTAGGTGGAGACGGGACTTTGACAAGTGCTAGAGATTTCTCAAGAAAAGGTGTTAAAGTCATTGGTGTACCTAAAACAATGGATAATGATTTAGCTGCTACTGATTTAACGTATGGATTTATTAGTGCTTTATCGGTTGGAACGGAATTTATTGATCGTTTAACAACGACAGCAAGAAGTCATCATCGTGTTATTTGCTGTGAATTAATGGGTAGAGATGCTGGTTGGATTTCTTTATATGCTGGATTGGCAGGAAATGCACATGTTATTTTAATCCCAGAAATTCCATTTACCATTGATTCTGTTATTAAAAAGATTCAAGAAAGAGATGAGGAAGGTTATCCATATACAGTGATTGCTGTTGCTGAAGGTGCTAAATATGCAGATGGTACAAAAGTAATTGGTAAAATAGTAGAAGATAGTCCAGATCCAATTCGTTATTCTGGATTAGCTGCAAAAGTAGCAGAAGATTTGGAAAAATTAATTCCTAATCATGAAGTACGTTCAGTAAATCCTGGACATATTATTCGTGGTGGAGATATTGCCCCTTATGATAGAATTCTTTCTATTCGTTTTGGTGTTGCTGCTTGTAATTTAATTCGCGAAGAAAAATGGGGAACTATGGTAACTCTTCGTGGTGAAAATATGAGTTATACAACATTAGAAGAAGTGATTGGAGATGCTAAAGTTGGCAGACAAAAACATGTGGATCCAAATGGTGAATTAGTATTAGCTGCTAAAGCGATTGGTGTTGCTTTTGGTGATGAATAAAAACTAACGAAATGATTAACATATAAAAAAACTCTAATGACCTTACTTATTTACGTATTGTTGTTAGAGTTTTTTTATTATGTAAAGATAAGCAATGATTATTTTAATATATTAAAGTGGAGGTAATAAAATGGAAATCTTTTCAAAGAAATTGTGTTATCTAAATGCAACAACTAAGGAAAATGATATTTTTATTTCTACGATTACAGAGCTACAAGTTTTTTTACATCTTGATTATGAGATTGATAGAGAAAGTGAAAGTAAAGCACTTTTAGATTATCAATTATCCGTTGGTAAAAATGAAAAAGAAGTTTATTTTATTATAGAATCTATTTATGAAATATTATTTTCATCTGATAAAAATGATAGTATTGAAGAACTAGTCAATTCGTTTATTTCATATTTACAACCACATGTTCTAGAGATTATTCATCTTTTTATTGTTCAATCAATCAATGTATTACTATAATTATATTTTTGACATGTTACAAATTTGTGAGCATAGAATATAATATTATAATTTAGGAAGTGATAAAATAATGGAAATTTTAACAGAATTAGTTACACCATTTAATGAAGCGAATCAGATTGATTTTAATTCTTTAGCTTCATTATTACAGCAGCAATTAAATTTAGGTATTACTAATTTTTATATTAGCAATGCCTTAAGTCAATATGCAACGTTATCAATAGGTGAGCAAAAAAAATATTATGATTTTATTAAAAACTTTGCTAGTAATAGTAAATTATATCTAGAAATACCAATGAATCTTTATTTCACAGAAATTAAAGAAAATCTTTTTTATTATTCATCAATTGATTATTTTGTTGGAAAACATTTTTTGAAGGAGGAGATAGTAAATCTTGAAAAGTTAAATAAACCCTACTATTTATATATTGATCAAATCGATGAGTCTATCTTAAATGTACCTCATAAATCTTTACAAGGAGTTGTGATAGATAAATCGGAGAAGAAATTAGTAAAACAATTTAAAGCAAGCTATTCTAACCTTAAAATTATTACGAAACAGAAAACTAAAGTACGTAATAGCATTAATTACGAAGTAGATGGATTTTGTTCTTCTTTACCATTAATCATTGGAGAAGATATGTTATACTATATTGATAATGTTCAATATTCTAATAATGTAGAAATATTAGAAGATTATATAGATATGATTTCAAATTATATTGATAGAGCCAAACAAGAAGTCGATTTAATTAAATATTTATTATATAAAAAGAGAATAATTCCTCATTATCATCAATTTGACTTTTTTTCACAAAGACAAAAAGTGTTCTTAGATGATTTATCGAATCGTATTTATTAATCAAAAATGTTCATACTATAGTTAGGTGATCATAATGAATATAAAGATAATTAACTCTATAAAAAAGCAGAAGAGAGTATTTTTTTTATTTCTTATATGCTTTTTTATTTTATTTGCTTTTATCTTTCAGTTATTTAACATACAAGTCAATAAATATCATTACTATACTAAGAAGTTAAATGCATACATGATAAATGAGATTGTTGAAGAGAATAGTAGAGGTAATATATATGATCGAAATGGTGAATTATTGGTTGGGAATGAAGCGACTACTTGTTTCGTTTATTATTACACTAAAAATTATTCTGAAGAAGATAAAAAGCTAACCGCAAAAAACATGGCAAATAGTATTGCTTTTTCATTACCAAAGCTAACATATCGTGATAAAAAAGATTGTCTATTACTTTGGGATAAGAACTATGCTCTTTCATTTATCACAAAGGAAGATTTACTGAGTATTAAGGATAGTGAAAACTATGATTTAGATTATTATAATTTGCAATTATCTGTTTTAACGGAGGAAATTATTGATACATATTTCCAAGAAGAACAGTTATTAAAAGAAGTATATTTATTCTTTCTAATTCAACAAACTTCTTCAAATTCAAAAAAAGTAATCATTCAAAATCTATCGATTGCTCAAGCAAGCTATTTATCTGAAAAAATGGATCAATTCCGTGGTTGTTTCATTGAAACAACGTATAAGCGAGTCTATATGAAAGAAGGAGCAGAAGGGATATTAGGAAGTATCTCGACAAGTGTACCAGCGGAAAAAGCATTGTATTATAGTGCATTAGATCAGCAATTAAATCGAACAATTGGAAGTAGTGGATTAGAGGAGGAATATGATGAAGTGCTAAAAGGAACCGATTCAAGATTTATTATAGAATATGATGCCTTCGGTAATCCAACAAAAAAATACACCTATATTGGCAAAAATGGAAACGATCTTTATTTAACAATTGATTGGAATCTACAAGGATACTTAACGAATAGAGTAGAAGAAGAATTAAGAAAATTAATTTTATCGAGATCAAATGCAAATGCGATGTATATTACACTAATGGATCCTAATAATGGTGATATCATTGCAATGGTTGGAAAAAAATATAATACTACGACGGGCGAAATATATGATTATGCAGAAGGTAATTACTTAGCTTCTCAAACCTTTGGTTCTTCTATTAAAGCAGCAGTAGTGTATACTGGATATCTTTATGATGCGATTTATCAAGGAGAAACAATCAATGATACTAGGTGGTACTTTAAAGATGGAAGCTATAAAGGATCATATAAAGATTTAGGCAGAGTTAATGATATAGACGCATTAGCATATTCAAGTAATATCTATATGTATACAATTGCTACAAGAATTGCAAATGGATATTATTCAAATAGCAATTTTTATCTAGATACTGATGTTGGATTTAGATTATTACGAAAATCGTTAGGAGAATTTGGATTAGGCGTTAAAACATTAATTGATATCCCGAATGAAGAGACTGGTTATAAGGGAAGTGCTGATTTACATGGCTTTTTATTAGATGAAGCGACTGGACAGTATGATACATATACAACAATTCAAATGTCTCAATATGCCTCTACTATTGCCAATAAAGGAAAAAGATTAAAGCCAAAGTTAGCAAATTACACCAAGGAAATAAACACAGATAAGATAAAATATTTCGAAACAGAGATTTTAGATGATTTAAGTCAGAATACAATCGCCTTTGATCGAATTCACTTAGGTTTAAGAAAAGTAGTAACAAATGGAACAGCAACAATATTAAATTATTCTAAATACCAAATTGCTGCAAAAACAGGAACTGCAGAAACTAGTTCTGGAGCAAATATATCATTAATTGCCTTCGCTCCTTATGAAAATCCTCAAGTTAGTTATACTTGTTCAATTGTTGCTTCAGGAAATAGTAGTGCTTGTCAAACGTTAGCTTTAGAGGCGATAGAATTATATTTAGATAGCTATGGGGAATAATCATTGTATCTAAAACATAAGAAAGTAAGCATAGAACAAATTGATAGAACGAATAGGGTAACTGAATATGCACTAACTCTAAATGGTAATTTAGAGAAAGGAAGTATTGTAAAGAGGCAATTAAACCATATGACTAAATATTAAAACTTATCAGAAATCTTGGGTTAATAGAAAAAGTAAGTTCTAGTTTGAAGGATTAAGTTCTAGGGATGGAAATTAAACGAACAATGATAGTAAGTAAGTAATGATATAAATAAAATCTTTTCTTCATAAAATGAACTATAATTTTAGTGAAAACAGAACAGAGTACAAGAAAAAAGAATACAAGAAAACGTTAGATGGAAAATTCAGGATTTTTGCAATCCGAAGTTCTATCTATGAAGGTATTTGAAGTTGTCCAATAAAAACTGTAGGGTGTCTGTTATGTTTTATATTATTTAAATGTTAAAAGTCTAGGATTAAGACAAATATCATCCGGAAGGGTATTCTCTATTTCTAAAGGAATGGGATTTAGTGGATATAGGGTGGGGTATATAGTAACGAATGATACTATTATGGATGCACTATATGCTGCAACTGTTTGTGTTTTAGGAGCCACGAATACAATAGCTCAAAAAGCTGCTATAGCAGCTTTTGAAGATATGTCATTTATGAAAGAATTTGAAGAAGCATTTGATATTCGCAGAAAAAAACTTATGAAATTTTAAATAGTATTTCCAATGTTTCTATGAAAATGCCAGAATCTGGATTTCTCTGTTGGGTAAATGTTTCAAATTTAGTGAGTTCAGAAAAATTTGTCTCATATCTAATTAAGGAAGCAAAAGTATGTGTAAATGATGGAGTAAATTATGCCTCAGGTGATATAGGATATATTCGTATTGTACCAGGCGTTTATAGAGATACACAAAAAATTATAAATGCTTTAGAAAGGATAAAAGAAGCTTTAATAAAAATACAGGAGAGGCGTGTATAATTTGTTAAAACAAATAATGCCTAAAAGTAATTTTTGATTTTACCCGCACTTGCCGTTTAGCGGATACTTACAATGTCTCCATAAATAAAGGTGACTTCCCCTTGTCATGTTATGATGTTATAATATAAGGGAAGTGAGAAAATACTGCTTGCTTACATTGAGGAACAAGATTGCTTTAAAATATTATACGAGGAGGATTATCATGCTTGAAAGATTAGCTTGTGCCAATAACAGAAATGATGAAATTTTGAATGTTCAACTTGCCCATGAATTATGCAAAAACGAAGATAAAGTGGGAATCAATGAAATTGTTTTAGGACTGAGAAATAAAGATAAAAAAATTGCTAATGACTGTATCAAAGTACTTTATGAAATTGGTAATATACGACCGTACTTAATTGCTGACTATGCAGATGATTTTATTCGGCTACTCCATTCTTCTAATAATCGCCTTGTTTGGGGTGCTATGACCGCCCTTTCTATGATTGTTGATATAAAGCATAATGACATATATAAGAATATTGATGCGATTATTTATGCTTTTCAACATGGGAGCGTTATAACGGTAGATAATAGCGTTTCAGTTTTAGCGAAGCTATGTGCCATAAATGAACAATACAGGGAGAATATCTTCCCGTTTTTGATGGGGCATCTTCAAAAGTGCAGGCCAAAAGAAGTGGCCCAACATGCCGAACGTATTTCTGTCTGTATTGATGAACATAATGCAAGACAATTTTTCGATGTACTTGATGGGCGTATAGATTATTTAACAAAGGCACAGAATATCCGCATAGCAAGATTAAAGAAAAAAATAAATAAAATATTTTAAAACATGAAACAATACAAAGAATAAGTACTATTGTACCCAGTGTTAAAAGCTAAAAATGATAGGTTATTCACATAAAAATAGTGAAAACTTATCATTTTCAATAGTTGAGTAAATATGAAAATGTTGGACAAACTTAAAATATTACGATGTTATAACAATTTGAAGAATGTAGTAAAACATTAGTTATCGTTATCAACTCCTGCTATTTAAACGTTATTTACTAAAAAATGTTGTACTTTCTTTGTTAAATATGGTATTATAATTAGCGAGACAAGGGTATGGAGGTGTAATTGTGAGAGATAATATTACTTTTAAATGCACTGTATGTAATGAAGAAAATTACATCGGTACTAAAAATAAAAGAAACCACCCAGGAAGAGTTGAGATTAACAAATATTGTCCTAGATGTAATAAAAAAACTGCACATAAAGAAAAAAGATAAACGTTATCCTAACTATTTATGGACAATGAATAAAGCATTTGTTGGATAGTAACATATATAATTTATGCATAAATTATAAAGAGAAATATGTATCATATAAATTACCTAGGTGATAAGTATGCTACATTTTTTAGTTATTAATAAATGGTTATTATAAAAGAAAGAATGGGAATAAGATAATGAATACTATTGATGAATATATTAAACAATATCCTAATGAATTACAAGAACGCTTGATGATCATTAAAGATACAATTTTAGAAGCTGAACCTACTTTAAAACAGAAGATTAGTTGGGGGATGCCAACGTTCTATTTAAAGCATAATATTATTCATTTTGCAGTACATAAAAATCATATTGGTATTTATCCTGGAGCAGATGCTGTGGTAAATTTTGAAGAGAAATTAAAAAATTATAAAACATCAAAAGGATCTATTCAAATACCTAACAAACAAGAAATACCAGTAGAATTAATCAAACAATTAGTGATATTCAATGTTTTGAATGATTAATCGAAATAATATTTTTTTAATCTTTTACTTTAAATTAATAATTATGACGAATAAATTTATTAAAAAAGCGGTTTTTTTGTGTCAATCAAAAATGACTTTGTTCCGAAAAAAGTTAAACATTAGCACCAACATTTTGACGATGCTTCTGCTTATTAAGATAATTATTGTAAGAAGAACTTTTCCAAGGATGAGAC
>Ga0153996_1000861_pt1 | contig 13034 bp, 15 predicted proteins | sample TSNC080MetaG_FD_104728 | JGI IMG/M metagenome (GOLD analysis project Ga0153996, IMG submission 104728) | Attine ant fungus gardens microbial communities from North Carolina, USA - TSNC080 MetaG | ecosystem: Host-associated > Fungi > Mycelium > Unclassified | place: USA: North Carolina, Lumber...
ATATAAAAAGACAAATATTAAAGAGCTATGTACACGAATTGGTATCGCGATAGGATCATTTTATTCGTTATATCCGACAAAAGAAGATTTGTTTTGTGAAACTATGGATGTCATACAAAATAGGCTAAAGGACCAGTTTTTTGACATCTTGAAAAATGATCCGACAAAAAATGGTTTCACAAAGGCTTTAAAGGAACTATATCGCGAATATGATAGGACGCCTTTTTTATATGAAATAAATACAGAAGATTTTTTGTCACTGAGAAATAAATTACCTAATGAAAAGCTAAACAAATTACAGTTTGATAGTGTGGAGTTCTTCAAGAAGGCAATTGATATGGCAAATATTAAACTAAAAGTCAATACTGAATTAGCACTTGGTACATTAAGTGCGCTTTTATCTTCAATTCAAAGCAAGGAACCGCTGGATAAGACTTGTAACCATATCAAAATCTTTGATTTTATGTTGGAAAGTCTTATGAATGAAATGTTTGAAGGGAGGAAGTGATTTTATGAACACTTACGAATATAAAACTAAATATTTTAATGGTAGGGAAATGGATGAAAGCTTTGCAGAGCACTTATCAGACTACTTAAATAAATTAGGTGAAAATGGGTGGGAGCTAGTGTCGGTACTAAGTTATCCTCAACTAGGGAGCACGAAGTATTCGCTTGTAGGTATTAAACAGAATGCAATCTGTATCTTAAAAAAGTAAAGCCTAAGGAGGAAGAATGATGGATAATTCTATTATTATAAAAAATGTATCAAAGACAATCAACGGGCAATTAATATTAAATGAAGTATCCATGAATGTCAAAAAAGGTGAAATTTATGGCTTTCTAGGAGCGAACGAGGAGTGTATTTATAGACAAAATGATTATTTAGAGAGAAGCAACTTTTAAGATTTGTTTGGCTTCTTTTGAGAAATAAGTAATCTTTTTATTATTGGCTTCAATAAATTCCAACACTCGTTTGTGTTGGTCGGTGAAATTAAAACGAATAGTAATTTCACCTTCTTCATGAACATAGATGGCATCAATTAAATCTACAACGACTTGTCTATCTAATTTTGTGATGTTGCCATATTTGCAAAAAGTAGTTAAGTAAGCATTACTGGAATTCACACCGCTTTTTGAAAGTTCAATCTCTTTTTCCAATTCATGTATGATGTTCCGCTTGCTGTCTGCCTGAGATTCATACTTTGATTTCAAACGGTGATATTTGTCCTTTGTTATATCTCCGCATTTCCAGTCCATATATAAGCTGTCACTGGCATACATTATCTTGTCTAATTCTTTTGTATGACTATCAAGAAGTGTCAGCAATCTTCCTGACTGGTTTTGTACAATAGGTGTTTGGTTAATTTCTTCAATAATCTCCGCTAATGAGTTTACGAGAGATACCTGTGTTTGAATAGCTTTTAATACCGCTTCCTTGATGGAATGGCGAGTACATTTTGTCTTGTCTTTCATGGCATAAGTGCTACAAACATAATGAGCATATTTATAATCACCATTCTTATCTTTCTTGCCTACCTTGAACGACATAAAACTATGACAATCTGCACAACGCACAAAACCGGAAAGTACCCTTACCTTTCGCTGGTCTTTAGGAACACGGGTGTCCTTTTTATGTAACTTTTGAGCTTTTTCAAATAGTTCTCTGGAAATGATCGGTTCATGTGTATTTTCAACGATAAACCATTCGTTTTCAGGAACAGCAATTCTGTCATGTACTTTGTAGCTGACAATTCTTTGTTTCCCTTGTACCATATCACCGACATATATTTGATTTTTTAATATAGAAGCCACTGTATTCACACCCCATAATCCATCGTGGTTGACAGTTGAAGGAGATTTGTGGTTGATACCTTTGCTATGCTTGTAACTGGCTGGTGTAAGTATTCCGGTTTCATTCAGATGCCTTACAATGCCTATTTTGCTCATGCCTTCATAAACAAACCATTTGTAAATACTCTCTAAGGTAATTATTAGCTTTGTTCTTTTATAACTGCTTCAAATATGATTCGATTTCATCCATGTCTGTGCCATTTTCAGGAGTCCAACCTACCATACTTTCAGCTTTTCCATTCTCTATTTTAACTATCGTTGGTGTATATTGAATCTCATATTTTTCTTTAAAAAGTTCCCATTCTGCATCATCTTTTCTGATTTCTGCCACATTCAAATAATATATCTTTTGTGATAGCCCATATTTTTCGATCATTTCTATCAGTTTTGGCTCAAATTCAGTACAGTCTGGGCAGGTAGGACGTCCGACATATACAATAAAATCCTCTTTTTTATTTATTTTATCAATAAAAGTATCATAAGTAATTGAATTAATTACGTCATAAATTTCTGGATAAGCAGTTTTCTCATTTTCTAGCTCAGTATTGGTTATGTCTAATTGTCTGTTTAAGGTATAGCTATAAAATGCTAAACCACATATAACAATTAACATGCCGGAAAATAGTAATACGGTTGTTAATTTACGCAATTTTTCATCCTCCTGGTCTAATCTAAGTTATTTCTCCAATATTCTAGCACCGTTGTTGTTTCTTGTAATTCCATGGAACCCTCATATCGTGTTACCCCATCATTTTTGAACATTAAAAGTGTAGGTGCAACATATAAATTATAATCATCCGCAAATTGTACATTTCCCTCCTCATCTTCCAAATAATATATTTTTATATCTAAATTCTCTGCGGCTTGACTCAGAATTGGTGTAAAAATTTTACATGCGCTACATTGTTCAGAGACATAATAAACTACCATATTTTCTTTATTATTAATGCGAACCTGCAAATCATCAGCAGTTATCTTTTCAAAAATAGTATTAGAATCTACAGATAGTTTGTTAAATATTATAGTTCCTGATATCAGCAAAGCAATGGTTGCCATTACTACAAAATATTTTTTAATTCTCATTTGTACTCACCTCTATCCAAGTCATAAACAATATCACAATTTTGAATGATTTTTTCACTATGACTAACAATAATGATAATTTTATTTTTTTCTTTGGCCATTCTCTTTACAATATTAATAAATTGAATTTTTGATGTCTTATCTAAATTTCCGGTTGGTTCATCAAAGACATAAACATCAGCTTTTCTATTTAGTGTTCTCAAAAGCAACAATTTTTGTTTTTGCCCTTGAGATAAATTGGTTCCTCCGGATGTAACTACATAGCTGTCAGGCAATTCCAAACCAAGTTCTTTTTTAAAATCGTTATCCCATTTATGAAAATTACTATTATCTAAGTCATTAGAAAAAACATTAAACATTCCATTATTTTGTACTGTCTGGTTATATAAGTCCATTTCAGTAGTATATAAAGAAATATATCGGTTAATATCTGTCATATTCAAATCCGAAAAAACAGCATCTTCATTAATGGAATATAAACCATCTTGAGAGGGTATTAATCCACATAGCAATTTAATTAATGTAGATTTCCCAGCTCCATTAGAACCAACAATACCGTATACTTTCCCTTCAATAAATAGAAAGTCTTTATTGGTAATTATCTTTGCATGGTCATATGCAAAAGATAAATTTTGAATTTTAATTGACTTGACCTTATCAATATTTACATTTTTAATTTCTGCATCCGCTGTTGTTTTGAAATCATTTCGTGATTCTATATATTCTATAGCATCACGACTTTTAACATATTCCAAATAGCCATCAAAAACGCTACTTAATCCCCCAGTTGCGATATATAATACATATACGCCACTGCTTATTCCTGCCAACAGGTCTAATGTGCCGATAAAATATAAGTAGTAGTACGTCATAAAATAGATAATTAACGTTAAAATAGTAAAAATTTCTCGTAGTGATTTAAGTTCAGCTTCTACATTGCCTATATCAATAATACTCTTTAAAAAATCCTCCATTCTGGTTTTAAATCCTTGTTTAGCATAATTTTTCATTGAAAAAACATTAATATCCAAGGTAGTACTTATTGATTCTTCAAAACCACTTGCAAATGTATTGGATGTTTTTATGTAATTTTTGTAGTTAGTACGCAATGTATTTATACGTGTTCTTACAACGAAACAAAAAGCAACTGTACAGACAAATAATATTGCAGAAAGTAAAATACTATATTTTGAAAGCAGTAATATTAATATACCGGTGAAAAGCATATTGACTTTTAAATAAAATTTTTCTAAAAGCCCTTGAATGGCAATAATAATATTCCAAAAATAAGCTGAAATATTATTAATGTTTTTTCGAGCGGAGATATCCTTTAATTTATTTTCGAAGTATAAAGATAAAATTTTATCTCGAGTTTTATTATTTAGTTTTATTTTGAAAAAAGTATTATATTTGGTAATCCCAAAATGTAAAAATAGCAAGCATCCCATAAAAATGATCAAACAAATAATAAATATACCATCTACTTTATCAATATGCATACCTAATATGTACTCTAATAAATATACTGAAAATATTGGAATAGATGAACCTATTATAACTAATATCACCGCAAAGAATTTTTCTGAAAAGGAAATTTCTTTTAAAGTCGTTTTTATAATTTTTTCAGGATAGCTATTTTCTTTGACTTTCTGAGGTTTTCTTATTATTTTTTCTATACAAATTGCATAACCTAAAAATATATTTTTAATACTATCAACATCTTGAATTTCTATTTTAGATTTTGCTGGATTGGAAATTACCATTTCATTTTGGTTCATATTATGAACTAAAATGAAATGTGGCATACCTTCGTTTGAGACCATGATAATATAAGGTGTTTTTTGCTTTTTTAATTCGTTAAAATCTTCAACTTCATATGCATCAGCGTGAACACCATACTTTTCCAATATTACTTGCATATCAAGAAGTGTTAATCCTTGTGCATCATAATCTATATCCTTTGACAATAACACATTTGATAAATTTTCAGCTAGAGAATTGGTTTCTATTCTTAAATGCTGTAGCATTGTCTGAATTACTGCAATCCCGCAATCATTTGATTCATTTTGCATATTATGTGCATATTTTTTCAACTGATTTCCTCTTTTCTGTATTCTACTTGATACTGTTTATAAAATTTTTCATTTCATTTATTTTTCTTGTTGCAACATAAATTTCGATGCCGCCTTCTAAAATCAGTTTACCTGTAGCAAAATCAAAACTTATTATTTTTTTTCCATTGATAATGCCACCACGATGGCATTTTATAAACTCGGCAGGTAACTCTTTTTTTATACTGGATAATGTTCTGGACATATCAATAGTTTGAGTATCCGTGTACATCCTGATTTTGTGATTGCCAATTGTTTCAATTGCTATGATACCTGCTAAAGGAATAATTTTTTTCTCATGAAATAAATCTAGTTCCAAATACTCATCTTTATTGTCCTGCAACAAATTTACTTGCTTTTCAATTGCTTTTAAACAATTTAAAAAATCTTTTTGCAAGCTTTCAAAAGTTTCTTTAATTATAAAGTCAAATGCCATGACTTTATATTTGAAAGTAAGATAGCTCATTTCTGAGTGGGTGGTTACAAAACAAATATATGAAACAGGATCTTTTTCACGAATTTTTATAGCTACATCTAAGCCGTTCATAGTCTTATGACTTAAATCAATGTCCAAAAAATATACATTAATTTTATTATGACCATCTATTTTTTCTATAATATCCTCTGGCTTGGTTGTTGCCGTAACTACTTGCATCTGTTCAGAAACAATTGCACAGGCATATTGTAGAGCCTTTTTAATTTGTTTTAGCTGATGCTCCGAATCTTCACAAATATGAATGTGTATCATTTGACAGCCTCCTGTTCTATATAGTTTATACAATCTTATTTTACTAGTTCAACAATATCTTTTTCTGTTGCCGACTTTGATGGAAAATAGCTAAAAATCAATCCAACAAAAATCGAGATCACAACGGCTAATCCAGCTGTGAATAAGTCGGGAATAAAATCAAAATTCATGATGAGACTTATAACCTTAGCAAACAATAAACCGATAATATATCCTATTATACCACCTATAAAAGTCAATGTTAATCCTTCAAGTAAGAATTGCATCTGTATTGCTCGCTCTGTGGCCCCCATTGCTCTTCGAATACCGATTTCTTTTGTCCTTTCCGAAACGGAAGTATAAATCATATTCATGACCCCAACTCCAGATATAAAAAGAGAGATAGCTCCAACAAATGAAATCAATATTGTGAGTGATTGAAACAGTGAGCTTAATGAGTCAGCCATTGCTGCGCCGGAAGAACTGGAATATGTGCCTAAGTTATGCATACTTCCTTCCTTGGTTAAAAGCTCTACCATTCGTTTTCCTATTTCGCTCGTGGTAAATTGATTTGAGATAGTGACTGTTAATTTATTTGATATAACAGTACCAAAATAATATTCATAACTGGCGGTTGGAATCTGCATCTTAAATGTATCGCTTAGGTTGGTTTTGTAAACACCAATAACCAAAAATGTTTCCGCTCCTATAATAAGAGACTTTCCGACAACGTGTTCTATAACCTCATCGACTTCCTTTGCAATATCCTCTGAAATAATGACAACTTTATTTTGATTTATATTATCCTTTTTTGTAATTGTAGTTCCATATTTCACTTGTTTTCCGTTTGAACTTATTAATTGCATTTTTGTAGATTGCTGGTAATCCTGAAGTTTTATTGATTGTGTACGATACATCTCAGACGGTTTTTCTTCTTCATATTCAACATCTATCACACCTTCAATCTGCTTGAGCAAGCTTATATCATCTGATGAAAAATAGTCCAAATTTGCATCTTCTAAGCTATCGTCTGCTGGAGAAAAGCTAACATTAGTTTGAAGTGTGTCACCGTCACTATTAGGAAGAAGTTTGCTCATCTGATATTTTTCATATCCCCGCCCCACTGATACAATGGTTATCACAGCCGTTGTCCCAATTACTAATCCGAGCATTGTCAGCAAACTTCTTCGAGCATTTTTTCTAATGGCTTTTAAAGCCACTTCTAATAGCATTAAAATTTTCATTTATTGTCCTCACCTTCTTGAACCTCACCATCTCTTACTTCTATGATTCTTTTGCAGTACGCAGCTGCCTCATGGTCGTGAGTTACCATTAAAATGGTAACTTTAGACTTCTGGTTCAGATCAGAAAATAGGGTTAAAATTTCTTCCGAAGTTGCTGAATCCAATGCTCCTGTAGGCTCATCTGCAACAATAAAATTTGGCTTATTTACTAAAGCACGAGCAATGGCAACTCTTTGCTGTTGCCCTCCAGATAATTGTTTTGGAAACTTATCTGCTTTATCAGGAATGCTTACTAATTCAAGCATCGACTTCACTTTTTCTTTTGCATCTTTATGTGAGAGACCAGCATATAAAAGTGGTAATTCAATATTTTCGAAAACAGTATTATTTTCAATTAAATTGAAGGATTGGAATACAAATCCTACTGTTTGATTACGAATTTTTGATAATTTTGAATCTGGATATTGGTAAACGTTTTCACCATTAAAGGTATATTCACCTGTGAAAGCTCCATCTAAAAAACTGATAGTATTAATTAATGATGATTTTCCTGATCCCGAAGGTCCCATGATGGCGGTGAATTCCCCTTCTGTAATAGAAAGACTAATGCCTTTCAAAACCCATAATTTTTCTTCCCCTAATTCATAATATTTTTTTATGTTTTTCATCTCTATCATGAAATACTCACTTCCATCTGATCTACCACTCCTATAGGATTCTCTATGATTATATCACCCGCGGATAAGCCGTCTGTTACTATTATATAATTACTAAATTTTTCAATTGTTATTTCTATTTTTACCGCTTTCCCATCCTCATACTTAAAGACATAATGCTTTTCATATGTTGTAATATTAGAAGAATCAGTTTGTATATCTGATTCTGAATCAGTTGATTCAGAGTCTTCTGTCTCTGATTCAGAGTCTTCTGTCTCTGATTCAACCTTAGCTGCTTCTGCATTAATTGATTCAGAGTCTTCTATAATCGATTCTACATTAGTTTCTGTAATAACCGATTCGACGGGTATGCGAATTTCGTCTTGCGGAACACTTACTTGAACCGAATAGCCTAAGGGAATACTATCTGCTATAGAAATTTCTACACGGTAACTTGTAACTGTATCTGAATCTGATTCAGGAGCAGTGCTTATAAAACTAATTGTTCCTTCTACATCTTCCGTCTGGTTTGTATAAGACAAGGAAACAGTCTGATTCATAGCTAATTTTTCGATATCATATTCTGTAACCGTAATACTTATTACTATCTCTTTCCCATAAACTGTGACAATCGGAGTTGAACTGTTTGTCAGCCCATCTTTATTTACATTGACAACTCCTTCAAAGTTTGCTGTTATTACTGTTTCTGCTGTTTTTTCCAATGTATCAATAGAAGCATTCACATCTGACAACATATCATGATAGGAAATAATACTATTTTCTATAGATTGAATTGACGATTCTGTTGATTGCTGTACTTGTTGAGCTTCCGATAATTCTGTTTGAAGTTCACTTAATTTATTGGTTTTATCACTAGAATCTGACCATGTATTTGTATTTTTAATTTCATTTTTTAGTTTAGTTACCCGGTCGTTTACATTACTTAATTGGGTTTTCTCTTCCGATAGATTATTTTCGAGGTTGGCAATATTAGTTGAGTACTGACTTTGCATCCTTTTCTTTTCATCCAATGTATTTTGATTACTACCGCTAGAATATGTAAGTAAAATATCCCCGGCATTTACAGTTGCACCATCTTCTACATTGATTGAGGTAATATCACCTAAAGATTGATTGTATGTTACAGTTTGCTTATCTGTAGACTGAACCTTTCCCGAAAATGTTAAATTATTTGGTTGAGTTATTTCATAAACATCATATTTAACTTTAGTATAGCTATTGCTTTTTCTTGCATAAATAAAAATCACAATTAGTCCTAATGCAATAATCGCAATGCATGTACCGATGATAATTCTTTTCTGTTTCAGCATGTTAACATTTCTCCTTTATTTTTATGATCCTCATTATATATAATTAAAAATTATTTGTGTGAAAGATTACTTTATTGCATTTTATCATTACTTAAATACTTCAAAAGTTTATGGATGAATCATTTAAGTATGCTTTGAAAGATATAAATCTCATGTTTTGGAAATGGAAATCAGTCTCCTTTGTATTCATGTAAGAATACAAATTAAAATATTAAGCTTTTATCATTATTGGGCATATCCAAACAGTAACCTTTCTGTGGATCGGCTTTTAATACGATTCTACTTTCTACAATTTGTAAGCGTCGTCTCAAAAAATTGATATAGTTGTCAAGTTTATCGGAATTTGTTCTATCCTCATAACCCCATACTTCGGACGAATTGATATGTCTAAACCTGATTATTACGTTGAATTGGTTCTTTTGAAAATTCCAAATCATCTATAAGTATATTATTAATTAAGGGCTTGTGTGGAAGATTGCTCAAAAGTTTTCATTTATTACCTAAAGTCAATTTGCATTGAACAAAAAGAGCGTTTGAGTATACCTGAACGCTCATAACCAAATGCAAATGTATCAAAAAATATTTTTGCTCGATTATAGAACAAATAATTATAATCTAAAGGCTATCATAAAATTAATAATGCCTCCGGTCGTAAGCCGACCATTAAAAAGGTCAGATCACTTATGACAAGAGGCAACGGTGCATTTAAAAATGCTGATCGTCACTGTATTAATTTTTACGTTCTTATTAATATAGCAAAAGAGATTATGTATGTTCTTCTTGAAAAACTATTTTTTGCTGAAAATATCCATTTTCTAATTTAGTTTCTTGAAATACATATGGATATTGTCGTAATATATCTAAGATATTACTCAGACCTAGACCACGGCCTTTTCCTTTTGTAGAGAAGCCTGTTTCGAATATTTGCATGCCTGGCAACACTGTACTTATAGTTGAATTTTCCACTATAATAACTATTATATTTTGGTTACAAATGAAGGCTATACGAATTTCTGGATTTTGACATTCCATAGTTGCTTCAATCGCATTATCTAATAAATTCCCGATAACTCTTGTTAAATCAACTATGTCAATCGGAATATGTTCAATAATATCTTGTACTTCGATAACAACCTTAATGGACTGCTGACTTGCCTGTATAAGCTTAGCAGCTAAAAGTCCTTTTATTTCAGGAATCTTTAATTTTTGAAGTTTCGATAAGTTTATTGTTTTCAATTCTACATCTTTTTGTACGATAATATTTTCCATATAGTAGGTCTTTAATCCTTTGATATCGACATTATCGTCGTTATCATAAAGATACCCCCCCAAAGCAGTGATTAAGTTTTTATAATCATGATGGATTTTGCGAATATCGGTTTGTAGCACTTCCAGCGTTGTAATATAATTCTCTTGTTCTTGTTCTTTTTGAATTTTTTCTTTTAGTCGTCTAGACAAGAGATGATAGCGGATAACAATTACTGTAATTATGAAAAAAATAGTTAAAAAAGCAAATAATACTTTTACAAACAGAAATAGAGCATCTGTACTAATTGCTGTGTTTCCTGATCCGTCATAAATTATTTCCGTAGATTCATTTGCAAAAAAGATGGGATATATTAATTGAGTAAAATAAATTCCTGTAATCAAGAAAAACAGAAAAATTCTGAATAGGACTATTATTTTCCTTCGATAGCAAAATTTTATTAACTTAATATTCATTATTGACAAAAATAGCTGAATGCCTAAAGTTAAGAACAATATAATATATTCTTTTATAAGTGCATAGTTTTGTAGTAAAAGAAGACTAATCTGATTCATAAACCATACTGAAATTAAGCCTTCAATATGAATAATTAATACTGCTTCAATGAAATATGGTATCTTTTTGTTTATAAAAACATACCATATAATGGTTATTAATAGAGTCAAGAACGAATAAATTTCAACTGAAGTAAAAATTACAACATTGCTAAAGAACCTGGGAATAATCACCACCGTGAGTAAAAAATAAATAACTAGAGGGGATACCCATAAGATAATTCTATTAAGTAAATTAATTGTATTTCTAAATACAATACTTAATGGCAATATGAAAAGACTAATTATAATAAAACCATGTAAGTAATCATATATCAATAACATATATTCCATCAAATATCCTCTTCTTTTTCTAAATATAATTATTCAAGCATAATTTCAAATTTGTAAACTTTTATTTTAACAAAATAAAGCTCCAAACTAGCATTTTTATTTTACACTACCTTAGAGCTTTATGCAAATCTGAATAAAAATATCATGTGAATTAGTAATTAATCAATTTCTCCTTTATTTCCTTACTCTGCAAACTGAACTTCATATCCATTTTCTTCTTGTTCTTTAATAAAATCCTCTAAGTTTTCTCCAGTAATGAACTGACCATCCGTAGGCATTGATCCCGTTTTAGAGTAGAAATAATATAACCCACTAACTATAACCAATGCAAAAACAACAATAATAAGCGCTGCTAACTTAATTTTGTTTTTGCCTTTACTTTCTCCAGCATTCATTTTTATTTATACCTTCTTTCATAAATATAATTTAAGTTAATTAGTACCACTAACTTGACTTATAATACCATCAAGCATGCTTCCCAGCACCTCACTCTGATATTCCTCTTCATATTTTAAATCCAATACATATAAGTTCCCATTATAAAGAATTGCTACGTTCGTTTCAGCAGTAATTTCATTTTCAGATAGCCACTCCGAATTATTTTCATCTTTTGTATTTAATACATACATATCTTCATTTCTTTCTTCGCATGCTTTTGTTAGGTTATCCCGTAGTAGCTCATAATTTTCTGAATCAAAATCTCCAACAGCTACAAATGCTTTTTTATTACTATTAATCATCTCATCAATTTCGCTTTCAGAAACAACTGCCGATTCGCTCGCAGTTTCTTTATTGGATTCAGAATTATTATCGACGCTTGATTCAATATTATCAGTTGAATTGGAATCCGTTTCTAATTTGCTCTCATCAGAAATGCTATTATCTTGGGTTTCAATATTATTATCCGAATTACTTCCTTGTGAACAGCCAGTAAGCAATATCATTAGACTACTTATTATCAAAACAAATTTCTTGAAATTTTTCATTATAATCACCTTTTTTATTTATAGCTTTATCTTAGCTCATTGTTATTAATGGATGAATAAAGATAGACTAATGTTGTCACTTCACTTTTTTTAAGGATTTAGCTTTAGTCTATCTTCTTTCGTAAAGTGCTTGAAATATTATCACTCTATACAAACAGTACAATATGTAGAGCAATATTAATGATTTTGTGATACTCTTCAAATAAACGATCTAAACAAAATCAGATGATGCAATGCTTGTACTAAGCAATGCAGTGGCAGCACCATGTGTAGGTTGAAATCTTATGACAGTAGTACACAGCGCCTGCAGCTTTTTTATTTGCTTCTATTTTTAAAAGTTTACGCATATAAAATCACCTCCTTCTTTAGATTTCAAGATACTAATCTTGTGAGATTATTCTATTGCAATTGAATGGATTTGTGTGGAAGTTTACTTGGATTCTTTAGTTGAGCGCCCAAATGATATCTTTATTTTAAAATTTGACATTCAAGTATGCCTAAGCGTTTCTTTAAATTAGCAGTACACTATATGTTATTGCTGAATTATTTTTTTCATCCCTAATTCATGAATTTGTGCTTTAAAGGAATTGACGAGGAATTGATGATTATTATCAACTTTAGAAATAACAAAAACACATAAAACCTACTGTCAACCTACTTGACAAATTTTAAAAACAGTAGTATGCTTGCGAATATAAACATTGAATATTCACGAAGAATATTCATCAAGAATATTCATATAACTATATTTTAATGAAATAGAGAGAATTTTTTAAAGGAAGGAAGAGTTGATGGCTAAAGGCGCAGTATTTACGGGTGAAGATAAAGAAGGATTAAGAAAAAGAATGTGTGATGCATGTGAGTTAAGCTGGAAGGAGAAGGGATATAAAA
>Ga0153996_1000862_pt1 | contig 13011 bp, 4 predicted proteins | sample TSNC080MetaG_FD_104728 | JGI IMG/M metagenome (GOLD analysis project Ga0153996, IMG submission 104728) | Attine ant fungus gardens microbial communities from North Carolina, USA - TSNC080 MetaG | ecosystem: Host-associated > Fungi > Mycelium > Unclassified | place: USA: North Carolina, Lumber...
ATTGTTCTTTTCTAAAAGCTTTTTGTACTTTGTGTGCTGACCGATAATTTGATCAAATTGTTCTTTACTGCATTTTTTGCCATTCGCTAAAGCGGAGGCAAAATTAATAATTTCCCAACGAAGATGATCGATTTCACTGGAAATATGCATCTCGGTCAGCTTATCTAAACGAGAGGCGATTTCTTCATCTTTATGATTGGAGAGATCTTCAAGTTCTTGCAGGCATTTCACAATATCATCGATCATCCTGGTATGTTTCAGGATGGTCACGGCCTGATCTCCAAGTTCCTTTTTTCTTATTACAGACTGCTGTATTCTTATAATAATAGGTTCTGTCACTTTTAAAAAAGCGGCCACAGCCGCCAGGATAATGATCAGCCCCGTAATAATAGAAACGAAGTCTATTTCAAATATTTTTATGATCTCATTCATTTTACATGGACGCATTCCTTTCCCCCAAAATAGTAAAGTGTCCAGCTCATTGAACCAGACACCCAAATGTATGTTTACCGGCACGGCCATCTACGGCTAACCCGTTTGCTTGCTGGAATGCTTTAACAGCAGCTTCCATCCCAGGGCCAAATTTTCCATCGAAACCATTTGGGTCAAATTCATGTCCATACAACAGACCCTGAATCACCCGGACGCCGTCACCGGAAGATCCCCTTTTGAATGAACCAATCGCAGCGGAATAGCTGGATTTTGAGCGGGGGCCAAAGCTTCCGTCCTCGGCAAGACCGGCCTTGTACGTTATATTCAGATAGTGCTGAATGGCAGCGATGGAAGCTTTTTTGGCAGCCGGTCCGCATACTCCGTCCACAGAAAGGCGGAATTTGCTGTTTGATAAATAGCGGTTCAACCAATCCTGATATTTTTTCACTTCGGCCTCTTAGGATGAAAGGACGGCTTTAACTTCCGTATCCGCAGCATCGGTTATTTCCTTTGGTTCCGTGTCATACGTTGGCCGGCCATACCCGGCGATTCTGCTGTTGGTCTTTAAATAGCTTTTCTTATGCACCCCGCCGCCGTTTGCAATGACTTCGGATCCGCCGGACGTATTCCCTTCAATTGTGTAGACATAAGACGAATCTACCTTATATACAATACCAACATGACAGATTCTTTGTGTGTTTTGGAAGAAAATAATATCTCCTGCCTGTGGATCCTTGGTGTACCACTGTCCCTTATTTTTGAACTGGGACGCACCGGCAGGGGTATAACTAAACAAGCCCCCGCACAACATTTCTCTGGTCCTACTTAAGTCCTCATCACAAGCCTCATACATAATCCTGCTAACAAAAAAGGCACACCACGAGTTCGGGTTTCTAACTCCGGTGAGAGTGCCATACCATTTGCCAAAGCAAGTATAATTGGCCGATCCTGGGTTTTGCCGGAAGACATCCGCGTCAAAGGTGAGATACCTTTCATCCCCATTTTTCTTTTCAAGATATCCAATGTATTTTTCCGTTTTACTAATTAGCTTATTTGCCGTAACCATAAAGAGTTTCCTTCCTGTCTGTTATTCTTCTTCGACCATGAATTCGATAGCGCTCCATTCAGCAGGGCTGAGTGCCAGGTCTGCAATCGATTCAGGTGAAACGTTTTTAATTTCCACCTCAGTTTTTTGGAATTGAACTTCGCCCATATCCTTTTGCCAGGCCGCTAAGTATTCTGGTCGGATAATGCGCTCTTTCTGTTCTGTTTGATTTCCATTCTCATCCAGAACAGATCGTTCGTAGGATCTGGAATCGTCCGCGTATTTCTCAAGCAGCTCTTTCTCACACTCCTCATAGACGGCTAATATATCGGCGAGGGCTTTCTTGTTCAGTTTCATTTTCCAAAGAAACCCTCCAGGGAATTTTGTGTCACTTGTGGAAAAATCATTCAGTTTCTTCATAATTGCAATCAGTTCCGCGTTCATAAATGTTGTCTTCATTTTTTAAATACTCCTTTTTCTCCTAAATTTAAAAAGAGAGCCAGGTTAATGGCCCTCGAATGCTTTTACAGTTTCTTTTAGTTGTTCAATGTCTTTCTGCTGGCTTTGGATTACGCAAATCATAGACGAAATAAATTCCTCGTACCGCAGGCCGTATCCATATTCAGGATTCCCGTTTTCATCGAAGATTGCTTCGGATTCTTCAACCTCTGTTTCTTCAATTATCCCATCTTGATTGGTATGTTGGGTGGTTTTTTTGACTGGTTTTGTCTTCTCGAATTTAATAAATCCGGCAAAATGGTCGGGGTTAACCCCTATATCTTTTAGCAGTGCTTCTACATCCTGGGCAACCAAGCCGTGGTGGGTTCTTCCGGATGTGCCCTCATTGAGTTTATACGAAACCGTGTTTAAACCCATAATGAATTTTTTCCAAAGGTCTGTATCTAAGGTCTCAATGGAATTTTTCTCGTTACGGTCGGAGGTTGAAATAGTAGATGTCGCCGCGAACAATTGATTCCAGCGGTAACTGCCTGTCCCAAGGTTGACGTTGTTATTGTATGCAGGGCACAATGTCCACATACTGTTTCTGACCCCTAAAAAGACTTCATAAGCAGATTCATTGGATGCAGCAAAATATAGTGCCTGACTCGTATTTGATGCGATATGACCGGCATTAAAAGATACCCACTTGGTTCCCATAGATAAGTTCCCGGTCATCGTCCCGCCAGTAAGAGGGAGACAACCGTTTACCCTACAAATACCAGAGGTGTTTATATTAAGAGGAGTGGTTGTCCATGAAGAAGAGCCGGAAGCTATATATGCTATCACAAATGCTCCTCCATTGCTTTGAGTGGTAACTTGTATTTTCCCTGTTGAAATGGGGAATACAAGACCATTAGTATAATTATTAAAAGTAATACTTCCGTTTAAAGTTCCACCAGTTAAAGGCAAACATCCACTAGCAACTCCATTGATGTTGCATACGCCTGTGGAAAGATTGACCGATAGCGGTCTGAATGTATTAAAACTTCCATATTGATTGTCCGCATTAGTAAGCATTAAATAGAGCCCTTTTCCGTCATTCCTCCAAAATGAAGCATAATTCCCATTTATATGACGATATGAATTAGCGGACTTTGTACGAATTTCACCATCTGTACTAATCAGATTATATTGTATTTTGGTTTCACTTCTGTCCCCACTTTTGATTTCTTTGGAATAAGTAGTAAAACCGGATGTCGAACTAACAAGAGCTCCACTTGTTTTTTTACTAGAATAGTTATATAATCTTACAAAACCATCAGAAATATTTACTGTGCGTGTAATATCACGACTGTCACTGCGAGACACCGCACTAAACTTCCCGCTATTATCAATTGTTAATTTCGTATAACCTTTATCATAAGATAAATCGCCCTCATAAAGTGGATCACCCGCTCCTACTCCTACCCATACTGGTATTTGAGTTGATGATCCCTCAATACCTGATTCAATTATTACAGTTACAGTGCCATCATCATTTTCTATTTTCGATGATACGGAACCATCGTCCTTTTGAGTATCCTGAATCGATAATGTTTTTGAACAAGAAAAAGTAAGTTTATCATGACTTATATCAATAGATTTACTATCGCCACCGGAGTGTATCCCATTATCATCAATTATCCAGCCTCCAACACTACCTGAATCCGCATTTATTTTTCCATTGAAGTAAGAGTTTCCAGTACTATCAATTGCGAAATTTTTACTACGAATCAATCCTGTTGACAGATCAATTAGTGTACCGGATTTTGAGAAAATACCAGAGGAATAATCATAATTTATTGATTTAATTGCATCCGATGATAATTGACCGTCCTCAATGACGACATGTTTTCCATCAGAACTCATAATCGTCAATTTTTTGCTCATAACATCAATCATGCCGTTTGTCAGGGTTATTTCGGTAACGTCAGAGCCGTCATCGAGGATTAAAGCAATCGAATCGGAGAGCTGCGTGATGGAGGATTTAGCGGTAGATAAATCTTTCGATACATCCGAGACAGTACTTTTAATCCCTTGTGCGGTTTGTTCCACTACTGAAATCTTTTTACTTAATATTCCGGACGCACGGTCTATATCCGTCTGCCAAACTTTATTTGTAATCGATTTGCTGACGGCATTCACAGAGGAAGATAACCCACTCATCGTTTCTAAAGCGGATTTTTTAAATTTCGTCATTTCAACGCCCCATAATCCGCCGGACCCATCATGAATCTGCGTGATGTTGACTCCCCCATACGCGTTTGCTTCGACAATCGGAAAATTCAGCCTATCCTTAGAGAGCGTAGAAGACTTAATCATATCATTCACAATCAAACCATCCGCGATGGCATGGGACGTGACACCATTTTCATTAAAGAGGGCGGTAGTGCCGTCCGCGCCGCGTACAATAAAGTTAAAATGTCCTTTGGCATCCTGTCCCATTTGAATCCGAATTTTACCGGACGCGTCATAGAATTGTTGTGTAGCATCCTTGAAAGCAATGGCAGGATCACCGGTTTTGGATGAAATCAGCTTAATGATATTACTGCTTACCGTATGAGAGAGTAAATCCGCCACCGTTATTCGGGAAGTAATCAGTTCTTTGATATAAGCATCTTCTATTTTTACATTTTTCGCCGTCAGGTTAATTACCAAACCATCTTCGGCGCCAAGCGTTCCGGCCAATAAATTGTTAATACTGGCAGTCTCTGCCGCTAACTTCTTAAAATATCCCTTATCTGCCACCAATAACGATGCTTCCAGGTATTTGATAAAGGCATTATTTGCTTCCAATATGTCAATTTTGGCCAGCGTTGCTTTCAGCTCATTCACAGATAAATTCCCATCGATTAACCCCGAAAGCGCATCTAAGAGTTTTTGGGTGTCCGCGTCGCTTAACCCATTGGGAAACAGTGCGTTTCCACCGCGAAGGTATCCTTGTAATACACTCATCGCAACATCCGCGGCAATGGAGGTAACCGCTTTAGCGGAGGATCCCGTTATCGTGTTTTTGCTGACAGAGCCGCTGTTACCCTCAAAGAAGAAGCGGTAATCATCGGCCTTACCGTATGCGACGGACACATTGGAGAATCCAAGCGAAAAGCTGGTGTCAGACATATCCACAAGCTCAAGCGTGTATTCTACAATTCTTTGCTTGCTTAAAACCTGATACCCCGGAATCCCATAGTCAATAAAGAGAAAGTCACCAATTTCAAGCTTATCGGCCGGTTTTTTGAATTCTTTAAGGCGGAATAAATTCTCGGCCTCACAACTGATATTTAATTGTGGCTGTGACCGGTATTCTAACTCATCCTTAGCCGACTTGTACAAATCCCATGCATATTCCACTAATTCATCAATATCTCCGTAATCCTGTACGGCAATGGAAGAGTCTGAATAATCTGTGTTAACAGTGAGGACTTCCATTTTATATAATTCTGCTTCCGTAAAGCCAAAATCCGGATTTGTAATTGAAACAGAGTCTTTGATTTTTTTCATTCCCGGCTCAATTCGTTTACGCCGGGCATTTAATCTTTCAACCTGTGCATTCAAAACCACTAATTTTGCGTCAATTTGTTCTACATATTGCTTGTAATTTAAATAGTCCTGATAGTGCAGATTATGAGTTGCTTTGGAAATGTTCTCACTGCCAGGTTTCCATGGGACATGATATCCCTTGTTCGTTAAGTCATTTACAAGAGCATGATATCCTTTTCTTTTTGTGTTTAATTCTTCGATACCAAACAGAGCCCAGTTTAATTCCCATTTGCCTGTATCGGCACTGGTATTATTCTTTTTAGCGGTAATTTGGGCTTTTATGTCAGGAATTATTTCGTCTTTGATACACAGGTATGTCTGGTATTGTTTTTGTCCTTCTACATTTTGACCGAGATTAATTAAGGCCTGGAGCATAATTTGAAAATTTGCCAGTTCCTCTCGCAGCTCTTCAAGGGAGTATGCAGCCCAGGAGGTTTTTACCGCATCCATGGGAACTCGGTTTTTTATCTCGGATATCTCTGCTAAAATGGCATTATCTTCTTTCGACAGGTTCGCATAGGCTTCTCTTTGCGATTCCCGGTACTCCGTATATTGATGATACTTTTCTACTGTCACCGGATTCACATAGGGAGGCCTCATGTAATAAGATAAGTTCGTTATTTCATGAGATCCAAAATTCACATAACTAATGACGGTACTATCGTTACCGCCGGTAACCCTGAATTGTGTGTAGGAGGGGTCACGATAAGAATCAATATTTAAAGAATTAATTAGATTCCGAAAGGACATCTGAATCCCAATGGATTTCCCAATGTTCTTAAACTCCCTTACATTCACAATGAAATTTTCCCTGTCAAACTCAAAAACGCAGTGAAATGCCTTGGCAATATCTTGCGTTAAAGCGGCATAGAGGTTTTGGCTGTCAATGGAAATCACACGTCCCCGAAGACTTTGCAATGCTAAGTCCACTTCACCGATTTTCCATTTCTTAAAGTAATAATGCTCTAAGAGGTTTAGAATACCATACCCATAATAGTTGTCATCTGCCGGATCGTCGGAAGCGTCCGTTACATATAACTGAAGGTTACGGATGGGAATTTCGCCTCTGTCAATGGTTATTGTGTTTTCAGGGAAAAATTCATAGGACAGTTCGTCGCCAGTGTTAGCATAAAAGCTGGTGACATCCGTATCCTGTAAGACGCATTCATATCCTTGCGCGGTAAATGTCTTATAAACTCTGCCGTTACTCTCAAATGTTTCTTTGGGAAGCTGATTAATACGGAACCACCCAATTTCAGGGATATGAAGCTCCATATACTGCAGGATGTGGTTATACTGCTTGCTGGGTACTTCGTCCACATACCGGTCAACAACCACATTTAGTTCCCAAATATCGTTAAACCTTGGGGTGAGTCTTGCAGAAGTGACACCGTCTAATAATCCAATGATCTGGTTATTAGGGCTTGCCAGGTAGATATCTTTTGGTCTGGCTTGATCCTTTTGAAATATAAACATCACTCGATACCTACCATTCTTATAAATCTGTAGGTGAAATAACCGCTGCAGTCACCAGTTACGGTAATCTTATTCGTGCCATGAGCCAACCGTATCCAAGTGAAATTTAAATTGGAATTAAAATCATTCGCAAAATCAAAACGGTCAAGATCATCCGAAATGGTCTTACGTTGGTTATCCACCACTACGTTGTTTTTTGATAAGACTTTTAACTGCATTACCTCGCCGGGAAATGCCTCATTGACAATTTTGACCGTACCAGTGGCTGCCGGTGTAATATGGATCACCGGATAGCAGTCACGTTCCGTATCGTCCGAATCGTTCCTAATGGTAATTGTCGAGTTTGGCGAAAAGGCTGCTTTCCTTTCTTTGGTATGTCCATAAGGGGCATTGCATTCCAGGTCAAAGGAGAGGGCATCGGTATTTCCGGTGTACACCCTTTCCCTGGAAGCGGTAAATTTCGTAAAGAATTCAATATCTTCATAAGATCCATTTCCATCGTCGATTTCCAGCAGACGATACCCCGTTGGACTGATGAGCCAGGAACGGATTTTTCTTGCTTCTTCTCCGCTAAATGGAGCGCCATTGGCTTTGGCAAGTGTGAGAGCAGCGGTGAGCGGAACGGCATATTTATCCGCGTAATAGGCCGGTATGTCTCTCCATGGATTCGTTTCCCCTTTATAAGTTTCTTTTGCCTGTGTTTTTCTTTCTGTTTGGGAGTCAAATGTGCAAAGTATGAGATTCCCAAAGGATTCCGATGATATTCCATTATAGGTGAATTTTCCAAATATAGGCATTTTTAAACACCACCTTTACTTTTATTAGAAAAAAGAGCGGGGAAACACCCGCTCTTTTTATGGTTAGTTGAGTTTTCTGTAATTTTCCCGGATCAGATCAATGGTATAATCCGCACTGTCCTTTAATAACTTTTCGTATGCCGGCAAGGAATTCTTATCCACATGCTCGACATTGCCGATCATACTTTCGATATGAACGGTCAGGGGCGCAGCGGTGTCGGCGGCGAGAGCGGAATAAGACGGAAGCGCTTTTGCCAGATTGTCCGCGATCCAGGCGGAGGGATCTTTGGAAGCTCCCCATAATTCCATCGTCTGGCCATTCGTGAAGACAGTAGCTCCGCCAGGGAGTGATGTAACTAGTCCTTTGTCGGTCATAATTGCTTCCACGCCCTGTTCACCGACATAGGCGAACTGATCGCGCGCAATTTTCTTCGCGCCCTTAGCATACCCTCTAAGATCGGTAAACTCTCTGGACATTAAAATAATATTGGCTATTTCTGACCGGGATTTTCCCACATTCAGCATATTTACGTAGGTATCCAGTCCACCGGAGTCAGGTGACCGGTTAAGCATTGACTTGTAGAGCGCGGTGACATACTCCTGGTTTGATTTGCCCGCATATTTATTCTGATATTCGGCAGAGCCATAGAATGCCTTTGCCACCTCTTTCTTAGACATACCGGACAAGATCCTTTGTACCCAGGAATTGACTTCAGAGGAGCCTGCCGTACGGCCCAATACAGTCTTGTATAAATCGTTCACAAACGCATTGGCATGGGTTTTGTATTCAGGGGAGGTTTTGAAAGCATTGGCAACCTGGGATAAAGACATGCCGCTATTGAGTTTATCGATCCAATACTGGACTTCGCTGCCACTGGCGGTTCTGCCTAACAATGTCCGGTACAGGTCTTTTACCTGATACTCACTGGAACCCAGAATACCAGACTCGATTTCGCTAAGAGTCCTACCGGAATCCATCTTACTCAGCCAGTAATTAAGGCCGGAGGAATCTGCTTCACGGCCTAAAATCGATTGATACAGGCCGCGGATATCCGATTCATTTTTACTTGCAGAAGAGACCGCACTGGTATCCACACCAGTTGACGCAGACAGTTTATTCACGGCTTCATAGTAATTATGGGCCGCTTTGGTACCAGATTTCCAAGGGGCGGTAATGCGATCTGTCAGAGTAGCATTGTAGTTATCGGAGAGTTTCTGTAAATAACCGTATATCTCGTTATAGCTGTCCTTCGTGGTGACAAGCATATTGGCGATTTCCTGATTCTGGAGCTCCAGATCACGATCCAGCCGCTCTTTTATTTCGTCCTGATGTTCTTTAAAGAGTTTCAAAGCCTCCTCATAGGTATTTTCCAAAACTTCCAGATGACGATCCTTCTGGATATCCTCTAGTTCTTCTTCGAGCCCCTTTAACTCAGAATTCAGCTTCTTACGCTCTTGCATAGCGGCGGCACTATCATTTCCTTCAAGCCCGGCTAAACGTGATTTGACCGCGTTGATTTGCTTCTGCTTATCGGAGACTTTCCTGGCGTAATCGTCGTTCTGCTTTTGAACCCTTAAAGCGTCTTTCTTGACGCTAATCAGCTTTTCAAAGGCCTCGGTTTCTTTATTAATGGCTTCCTTGATAAAGTCCACGATGGCATCTTTGGCCTTCTTAGTGTCAATCGCGGCCTGGCGCTGCAGCTCCTGGTATTTTAGCAGTTCTTTATCATACTCCTGCTGGGTGATAGTCCCTTTTTTCAGCTCTTGCACAAGGGTTGCAATGGCGGCCTTGTACTGGGCCGCCAGCTTTTTATTGTTTACTAATTGCTCGGAGATCAGTCCTAAATAGGTTTTACCACGGATTGAAATACCGCTTTCATCCAGAAGTCCACTGTCGCCTAAAAGGGACAGCATATCCCCTAACGCACTGTTGCCATCTTCAAGACTGTCCACAAATTTGGTGAAGCCACTCCACCGGGCGGTACGGATTTCTTTCTTATACTTCTCCAGGGCGATTTCCGATTCCAGGATTTTGGTTTCAATATCGGTAAGGGTGGCCTGCCATTCTTTCCAATTGTCAAAATCTAATTCGCCGGCAGCAAGCAGCTTATTGTATTCCGCGGTGAGGGTCTTTAACTCAGCATTGAGATACCGGATGTTATTGGCTTCCTGACCGAGTAAGATTGCATAGTCGCCTTCCCCAACCGGTTTACCGGACTCTTCCAGCAGTGAAATGTATTTTTCCTGATAGGACACAAGGGATTGATTCACATCCAGCAGCTGTTTAAAGTCGTCCACGATATTGTCAAGCTTTTGGGCGGCAATATCACGGAGCTGCTTTTTAAGATCATTCATGGTGTCCCGTATATCCAGCGCCTGCTTATACCACTTGGTGTAGTCCGTAATTTTTTCCTTCAGGTCCTGATCCGTGATGGTCTCGATGTCGAGGGTACCATTCTGGATCTTTTGGATATAATCACCGTTCAGACCAACCGAGCCGGCCTGCTGCATATAGCGGTTATAGAGCTGTTCCTCAGAGCTGAGGAAGCGGTGGATGTCCGATGCCATCTGATCCAGAACCGGATTCTGGTCGGTATATTTCTGATAAACATTGTTGGCAAGACGGTCCAGATCCTTCACTTTCCGCTGAAAAACATCAATCAGGACTCCGATCCAGTCGGTGAGCTCCTTGAATTCCTCCTCTGTACTATTGGAGCCGGAGGTCCCTGCCGCATAAGCGCTGCCATTCGCGAAAGCCCGGCCCCGACCGGTGGCATAGCCTTTGGAAAGGAGGTCTTTTGTCTGGCGGTGATTGAAGACAATGTCACCACGGCGCAGGCGAGCCATCTCCGGACCGGTGTCGCCGACGGTGAAGTAGTGGCCGTTGCGGACGACCAGCTCCTGGCCGAGCTCGCCGGTGAGGGCGGTTTCGTCATGGGAGAGGCTCCAGTCGCCGGAGGAGAGAGCAGTGCCGAAAGCGTGGGCAGTGCCGTCAGCTTCGGTAAACGTTCCACCTAGTCTTCGACGGGTGGTCGTTGTGCTAGTTGGGCTAGTTGGGCTGGTGTTAGAACCTTTTGGCGTTGGCGTATTGCTGCCAAAAGACAGAGTATTGGCGAATAATATACTCGCAATTAGATTCAATACTTTAGAATTGACATTATCTACACTGGTGCCAATCGCAGCTATATTGGCCTGTGCACCGTCGGTTGGAACTTGATTTACTCCATCGATGGAGGTGACAATACTGTCGACCGATAAGGCGGCGTCAGAAGCAGCCTGATTAATTTGTTGAAGATTACCAAGGTCTAATTGATTTACCTGTTCGGAAACAAGGTTGAGAGCACCACTTAAGTCAAGCTCAATGCCTTCTCCATTTAGTAAAGTGACACCTTCGCTTAACATATTACGGATAAACTCATTAACGGAATCCTGGGACATACCGAGTTGACCTAACATGACTTCTGTTAAGGCGGAAAGATCAACCGTAGCATATTCACCGGTAATATTTAAATCAAAATTCGCTAATTCATCCAATTGTTCCAGGGTGCTTTGAATTTCTTCTTTTCCGGTTACACTAAAATCAAGAAGATTAATCCCTTCCATTCCTTTAATGTCTTCCATGATTTGGTATGCTTCATACCCGGTGTAGCCCAGATTTTTCAACATGGTTTCCATTCCCTGCATGCTGAGCGTAGTTTTCTCTCCTCCGTCAGTGGCAGCAAGTCCAATGGCTTTGAGAGATTCCTCCAGGAGTGGTGTATTAAAACTAATGGTTTCCCCAAACATGTTGTAAGCCTGCAGTGCATTCAGTAAAGCTTCTTTGGAGATGCCCAGTTTTTCAGACAATAGATCCAATTCGTTCATATCAATGTTGGCAGCAAATATTCCATTATTTTCACTTATAAATGTATTGAAGCCCTCCATCCCATTTCTTTCCTGGAGCTCCATTAAGCGATTCATAATGCCTTTCCCATTGTCTTCAGCACCCCAGACATCCTCGAACTCTCTTAGCTTTTCAGTGGCCTGTTCAATTGACCATGCGTAAGATTGATCCCCAAACAGGTATTCAAGCTGCGCCCGAAATTGCTTACCATATTCACCAGTGCCGTTTTCATAGTTACCTTCTTCATTTTTGCGTCCGGCAGCATCCATGGCACTACTCCAGGCGGAGGATTGATCTTTGAAACCGGTATTATAATCATCTTCACCAAGTGCTTCATGATAGCGCTGCGAGGCTTTACGCGCGGCATCAAAATGCCTTTCAGATTCCATAAGAGTAGCATTGATTAGGAGTGCCTGCTCGGTAATATTCGCAAAACCATCTTTACCCTGGCCGATTTGGTTAACACATTCAGCTGCAAATCGCGCGGACATGCCGGTTTGGTCAAGCAGTTCTGCTAGCTCACTGTTGCTTTGGGCAATGGACTCGATGTCTTTATCTGTGACCTTGGACTCTTTGGCCAGGGTGAGAAGTCCTTCTTTTGCTGAAGCAAAGCCTTCTGAGCTCCACAAATCAGCGAACTTTTTGGACAGTGGTTTTACACGATTTAAGGCAACTTCTAAGCTTTGTTTGGTAAGGGGACCACTAAACTCAATATCGCATAGAATGGATAAGCTCTCCTGATTCAAATTTTTAATGAAGTTCTCTATTTCTTTATCATAGAATTTTCCCGGTTCTATAGAGCCTGGAGTATAACGTTCAAGCACTTCGTTTAACAGAGATTCGCTTTTTGAAAAGTCAAATAGAGTTTCTATTGTTTTAAGGAGGTGGTTGTCTCCGAGAGAATTTGAAAGTTGAGCCATCAAAGTTTTTGCCTGCGCTACATATTCGGAAACAGGAAGTTCTGCGTCAGTTAATTGAATTAATTCTTGTAAAGGATTCTTAATATTTGTATCGTTAAGAGTGCTTGTAATACTCTGAACCCAATTACTTATGGCAGTTGAATCTCCATTTAAACTATTTGCTACTTCAGTGTCCATCTGATGCACTATGTAAGAAGCAAGGCTTTTTATTTCAGGCTCCATTTCTTGATAATCATCATTGTTACCGAGATAAGCTTCAGCAATGGAAATAGTATTATCGAGATTCGTCTGGATATCACGGTTGATAGAAGCAGCAGTAGAATAAATAGTGGTTTTTGAGTCAAGTAATGCTTGTACTATATCTTTTCTATTGCTGAAATTAATGAAACCACCGTACCCGGCATCATTATAAAGTTTTTGTACTACTGATCTCATATG
>Ga0153996_1000864_pt1 | contig 12993 bp, 9 predicted proteins | sample TSNC080MetaG_FD_104728 | JGI IMG/M metagenome (GOLD analysis project Ga0153996, IMG submission 104728) | Attine ant fungus gardens microbial communities from North Carolina, USA - TSNC080 MetaG | ecosystem: Host-associated > Fungi > Mycelium > Unclassified | place: USA: North Carolina, Lumber...
AAGGATATGATCCTTCTTTGTTAGTAAAAAGCAACGATAAATAATTATCATTTAAAAATTTTTCTTGGGGGGATTACCCCTTGGTTCAAGTCGGCCTAAAATCAGTTTTCTTTTTCACTCTTTATACTCCTTTTTTAATAAACTGCATCCCGTCTATAATATCACAAGGAATAATCAATTTTCAATATCCAGAAAAAGAAGCCGTCGCTCCCCAGGTGTTTACACACCTGTCTCACAACGGCTCCCTTCTGCTCATTAGGCCAGTTCATCCAGACTTCTAAACTCGTAATCCATATTCTTATATTCCTGGATTAATTCTTTTAAGATATTGGTATTCGTCTCAGAAGTACTGTGAAGTAATAGAACTGTTCCCGGATGAACACGCGGTATCAGTTTTTCAAAGGCCTGTTCCTTCGTCGGCTGGTCATCGACATACCAGTCTACATAAGCTAGACTCCAGAACATCGTGGTATAACCCATTTCATTGGCCATTTCCAGGTTGGATACACTGTATTTACCCTGGGGAGGACGGTAATATTTCGGCATTTCTTCACCGATTAACTCCTCATACAGCGCTTCCACTCCCGTCATCTCTTTTGTAAATTCTTCTTTACTGTAAGACGACATATCCGGATGGCTCATCGTATGGTTACCTACAATGTGTCCTTCTTCTACCATACGCGTCACAATATCCGGATTATCCTCGATATAAGTTCCGACTAAGAAAAATGCTGCCGGTACCTGCTCTTGCTTCAGAACGTCAAGGATTTGCTTTGTATACCCATTTTCGTAACCGGCGTCAAAGGTTAGATAAATGACCTTTTCATCGCCGGAGCCAACATAATATGCATTATAATCAAGAAGTTCATCTGCTGTTGCATTACCTGTTGGTTTTTCTCCGGACTCGCCATAACCGCCTAATCCCCAGTTACCTTCTGCGGCATACGCACTTGCTGGTAATAATGAAAATACCAGTAAAAGTGATAACACGATTTTAGCTGTTCTTTTCATTTTTATAGTCACCTCCGGACATTATAGTCTATGTCTTTTTAACGTCGAATAAACTAGTAATTACTGCCGTCCAAATCCCATATTTTATATAACTTCAATCCTGCCCAATCGGTCGAAAACGATTCGGATGCCTTTAGTAAATATGCTGTGTTCAGCCAATGTTTGTTCAATAATAAAACTCCCCTTAACTTCGTCCAGCGCAAAGAGTGTATCGGCGATACCGTGGCCTAGGCCGCTGGTCGTCACACCGCGGATTCCAAGATTTGAAAGGACATACTCATCAAATAAGTCACCATTATCATAAAATGAAATTTCATAATCATCATTTAAGTTAAAACCAAAACAAATCAAAATTCTGCCATCTGAAATTTTCGAAATTGCCCGATTGGCATTTCTGTACATATCACCTATAATCTGCAGCAGCTGCATTCGTCCGACGCCCTGGTCAGAGATAGTTCTGGTTACCGGTGCCATTACGATGATATCCAGTTCAAATTGATTGTGCCTTGCTTCTTCCAGATATCGTTTCAACTGCTCATCCATGACAATAAAACCAGTGCTTTCAAAATCTTTCAAACTGCGGAATTCCTGGGTTGATTCCCGCTGCTCAGCATCGCATATCAAACGCAGTTCATCCAGCAGCTCTTCCGTTTCCAAATCAGTTCGTTCCAGTGCACGCCGCATAGAAGGGATGATTTCCCTGGTCCGATGGGCGTACGATGTAAGTTCTCTGATTTTCTTTTTCTCATCATTTTCATCAATAATCCAGAAAACCAGAATTAAAATACTTACTCCTATATATGTAATTCTGCCCAGCTCGGTCGAAATAAATGCTAAGGTACCGCAAATCAGAATGATACCGATTTGAATTCTCTTTTTCATATTATGAAAAAGTACCGCTATTTTACGAATAAAAAACCATCCTGCTGAAAATGCGATGATCCCCTGCTGTAATATTGTAATCACATCAACCGACCAGACGTATGATTCAATATGAAACAAAACCATAAAAAGGTAGGCGGCAACCGTCCCTAAATAATGTGACGCTTCGGCCAATATGTATGAAAATGCTGTCACGGCCAGACTCTGCAGAAATTTCTTACTGTTTCTGGTACGGATATACAGCATTCCCATGATCAGGCGGTATCCAAAGATAAACAGCATGGATGAATACAAAGCAAGCCCCGGAAGCATACAGGCGGTCATGAAACATACCATACCGAAGCGATGTGTCTTTGTTGACGTGATTAATGATAAATACCAGATAAATGCAATTACTTTAATATAATCCATTATAATTGTTTCAATGAACATTAAGTCCTCCTCAGCTGCCCATTTTGGTACTTTAATAAAAAGAAAAACAAGCGACATCAGATATCACCTGTTTTTCGACTAAATAAAAGCAGTTACCATTTTCTAAAAAAAGCAAAATAAAACCAATTCAAGAAACTCACTCTCTACGCCTCCTATATATTTTTTATCAATATATCAGAATATGAAGACTTAGTAAGTCGAGACTTTTTCCTTATTCGTCGAATAATGTCAGTTTTTGACGACCACAATTGCAGGGATTCCCATTTAATGGAAATCACCAATATCAATAAGTTCGATTTTTATCGAATAACTTTAAGTTCATATTATACAGGAATTCCGCATTCGTCGGGCGTCCTGTTTTCGGGTTCCATTCATAGGGATAAAGACTTTTCAACCGGTTGACCGGCTGTTCCGTCCAAACCTTTTCGATAGCGATACGGATATTACGTTCGACATTATTGATATTGGTATCGTGTTTAGAAGCGATATAAGGATAAAGTTCTTTTGTCAGACTAATCGATTGTTCATCGCTCAGAGATAGATAAACCAATCCCTCAAGGACATATTGAGTACCACTTAATTTTTCCGAAAAACCGATTCGTGACAATTCATAATTCAACCCCCTGCCTATTGCGTTCATTTTTGTACGGGCATTGACCTTTCTGGCAATCTCATACGGTTCTTCTCTTACCTTGCGGTACGGAGCGCTGATTTCGATTACCGAAAGAGGGACATGATATGAATCATTGTTTGTTTTTGCACAGATATAATCTACTCCCATATTTCTTATAGATTCATAAACAACCTTAGACACTACATTCGTTACCGCCGAAATAAACGGTTTTTCAATATCCAACGCCTGCATTTCTTCCAGTAATAATATTCCGCTTCCCTGCTTTAATTCTAGGTCCAATATCATCGCATCAATCGATGTATTTTTCAAGACTTCCATTGCTTCATCCAATGATTCTGCTTCCGCTGTCAACTGAATCATCGGATGGTCATTCAGTGCCGTTTTATATCTGTCTCTTACCTCTTTTTCATCCTCAACCAATAGTAATCTGATGTCCGGTTTCATTTCTTTCCCTCATTCTTCCTTCATACCATCACCTGACAAAGTAAAGCCGTGTGTTACTCTGTCAGGTGATGATAGATATTTTATTGTATAAAAGACAAGGAAAGAAGACTTTAAATAGGCTTTAAAGTCTCTTTCCCCGTGCACAATCGGTATATGATATTTATTAATCGAGCGTCAGTTCATAATTTCTCTTTGTTACATCGCTTACCCGGCCTTTACCATCAATCAAAACCGCGCTGAACAAGGTGTTTCCTTCCGGCATTTCAATCGCTTCTGTATATTTATGGCTGGACTGGGTAGGCGTGGTCCCGTCAGTAGTATAATAAGCGGTATATCCTTCCGGTACGCGAATCTCAATACTCTTGTTCTCTTCGTACTGTCCGGTTGATGGTGTGACAGCCGGGGCATCCTGAATCGGCAGCTCAATGGTATAGGTCCTGCTGGTCTGCAGGCTCGGAATACCATTTCTGTTTACTGAAACAGCTTTTATTTCCGTAATGCCTTCTTCCAGCTGAATCGGATCGGTATATTCACTCCCCGCTTCTGCCGTCGGTTCTGATCCATCGATTGTATAATAGATCTTTTCACCGGTACCAGTGAGAGATAACTGCTGTACTTCTTCGTACACCTCTTCATCTGAAAGGCTGAATTGCGGCTGCTCTGATACATAGGCTTTTAACTGACTCAGCAGGTCTTCATCACAATCTGCCAGCAGCGGCGATATCTTAGTCTCCTGATCGGTCTCGAGATAGAACTCCAGAACCGCTTTATAAATTTCGACATTATCCGGCTGACTGGTTATAGCGGTGATAAACATCTGCTCTGCAGTATCCGGTTGATCCTGTGCCATATATACTTTTGACAGACCGGTATAGGCCTCTGCCTTTGCCTGGCTTTTCTTAATCGCCCGCTTGAACAGGGATTCCGCCTGAAGATACTCAGTTGCCTGTAATTCACTATACCCTCTTTTGACCAGGCCGGAATATGAATTCCGATATGTAAAAATTCCTGCTGTAATAATAATGACCAGAATTATGATGATAGACGTTATAAGTATGCGTCGTTTTTTTCGGGCTTTTGCTTTGCGCTGCTCCGTCTGACGTTTTTTCTGCGCCCGCTCTCTGGTTAAACGCTCCGCCTCGGTCTCCCGCACACTGCGGCCGGTATTGCGGCTTACCGGTCTCCGGTTGGCTCCCATCATCCCGGTATTTCGGCTGGTATTCATGGCACCGGTGTTGCGGCCGGCGTTCATTCTGCCGGTACTGCGTTCAGTATTCAGCATGCCGGTAGACATTCTGCCCGTTTCCCTGTTTTGCTTCCGGGCGCTTTCGTAAAGTACTCCTTTGACCTGTTCTGCTAATATTTCATCCAGTGGATTGTAGTCCGGTACCATTTGTACTTCTGTACCACAATTTTCGCAATATAACTGCCCCTCCAGTATATCTGCACCACAATTCGTACATTTCATTATCAGTTCCTCCCGCTTATTAACTTTCTCTACTGCAATTCTCCCCGGTCTCCCCACCGGATTCTCAGAATAAAAATACCTGTTTATGTACTCCTGGGAACCTAATCATTATACTTTAAAGTAAACCTTATTTCAATTCCCTTATACATGTTCTTCCATATATTGCTCAAACTCTTCTAAAGTCATCAGAACCTTTCGCGGTTTCGTGCCTTCTTCACCACCTACCACACCGGCTTCTGACAGTTGGTCCATAATCCGGGCGGCACGGTTAAAACCGATCTTAAAAACCCGCTGCAGCATACCGATGGACGCTTTTTCTTTCTCAATGATAAATTTACCGGCTTCTGCAAAATATGCATCCCGGTCATCCCCCGCTGAATCCCCGCCGATCATCACCGATCCTGCACCGGATACACTGCTGTTGACATGTTCTTCTACTTCTTCACTGTAAGATACATTGCCGTTATTCTTAACCAGATAATCTACAACCGCCTGCACCTCTTTATCGGAAACAAATGATCCCTGAACCCGGACGGGTTTCTGATAACCCGCCGGATAAAAAAGCATGTCCCCTTTTCCGAGCAGTTTCTCAGCACCGTTCATATCGATGATGGTCCTGGAGTCGACTCCGGATGATACCGAAAATGCGATCCGTGACGGCATATTCGCCTTGATCAAACCGGTAATAACATTAACCGATGGCCGCTGCGTCGCCAGTACCAGATGCAGACCAGCTGCCCTGGCTAACTGCGCCAGCCGGCAGATGGCACCTTCCACCTCTCCCGGTGCTACCATCATCAAATCGGCAAGCTCGTCCACAATGATGACAATCTGCGGCATTTTCTCAGGTTTCAGCCCTTCCCCGATCCCATCCATATCGTTAATTTTTTCGTTATATCCTTTTAAATCGCGGACATTATATTCGGCAAACAGTTTGTACCGTTTTTCCATCTCAGCGACCGCCCAATTGAGGGCACCAGCCGCTTTTTTCGGATCGGTCACCACCGGTATCATCAGGTGCGGAATACCATTGTATACACTCAACTCCACCACCTTCGGATCGATCATAACCAGTTTCACTTCATCCGGTCCGGCCTCATACAATATACTCATAATCAGCGTGTTGATACACACTGACTTCCCTGAACCGGTAGCTCCCGCTACCAGCAGATGAGGCATCTTCGCAATATCCGCCACCACGGCTTTGCCGGCGATGTCCCGCCCGGCAGCAAAGGATATCTTAGATTGACTGGAACGGAATTCTTCGCTCTCCAGCAGATCGCGCAGCATAACAGCGGAATTTTCGTGATTGGGAACTTCGATACCCACCGCCGCTTTCCCCGGAATCGGCGCTTCAATTCGAATATCAGCGGCCGCCAGATTAAGTTTAATATCATCGGCCAGACCAACAATTTTGCTTACTTTTACCCCCATCTCCGGCTGCAGCTCATATCTGGTAACGGAAGGGCCACAACTGACATTGGTCACAGTTACATTGACCCCAAAGGTCTGCAGCGTCTGCTGCAGTTTCTGAGCAGTTTCACGCAGATGGGCATCAGAATCTCCGCCACCCTTTTTGCCCTTCGTCAGCAAAGATATGGGCGGAAATTTATATAACTTTTTGGGCTTTCTGCTGTCATTAATAATTGCCTGTTCGACACTGGCCGTCTCCATCGCAACTGCCGCAGCGCTTCCCCGGTTCTGTTTCAGCTTCGGCTCGGTGATCGGTTCCGGCTTTATTTCCGGCTCCGGCAACGGTTCTGCTGCTGAAAGGACTGCTGTCTCAGAATCCGGCTCCGGCATCAATCGGTTGATAACCAGCTGTTCCGGGGCACCGGTTTCCTCCGGGGCCGTCAATTCTTTCACTTCCGGTGATTTCTTGGCTAAATCGGTAGCGGCCGAAACACCGGATACCCTTTTACTCTGCCTTTTTCCCTGTGCCTCTGCCTTCTCTTGTTCCCGCTGCTCCTTCTGCTGCTGTTGGCGGCGTTCTTCGGCCCGTTCCCGGCGCTTCTGCGCTGCGTCTTTAGCTTTATCGCTGCCGCTGATCACGGCCCCGAGTAATGATTTTTCAGTTATAAGCAATACACAAATCACCGCTAAGATGATGATTACAACATAGGTTCCAACCACACCGACCGCCGGGGTCATAACTTTTACCAGTCCACCGCCGATGATTCCTCCGGCGTTACTGACCAGTTCAAGAAAGGTACAGATGGAAACGATGAGGACCAGGCCGGCGGCCACTTTTATGTAAGCGATCGAATTGCTTTTATTCGGTACAAAAAATGCTACTCCAATGAATAATAGAAACGGAATGATATAGGCCAGCCACCCAAAAATCCATTTTAAAAATGTCGAAATTGCCTCCCCAACAAATCCCGCAATACCAAAATTACTGATGATCATTAAAATACTGACAGCTAATGTTCCCAATATGATGATCTCATCTTTTATAAGGCTGTCTTTCTGTGTCTGTGATTTCTTTTTTGTCGTTTTTCTCCTGGTTCCCTTAGAAGCCATTCAACTTCCCCCTTAATTACATAAACATACATATCCCATTATAGCATTTTTCATTTCTTGTGTCATTATCTATTTTTAATTGTATATTTTCCATTTCATCTACTCATACTATCTTGAAAATGGAGGTACATTATGGCAGACAGCAAAGAAACACAGCAGAAAGAAAATGAACAAATTAAAGAAATGGGCAGCCTGGAGCTGACGGACAGTCCTTCCCGTCACAAAATCCAGCTGCTTACAATCATTGGTGAAATCGAAGGACACGAAGCCGCCTCCGCGAACACCAAATCCACTAAATATGAACATATTCTGCCGCGGCTTGCAGAAATCGAAGACAGCGAAAATGTCGACGGCGTACTGATACTTCTCAATACAATGGGTGGTGATGTGGAAGCCGGGCTGGCAATAGCTGAAATGATCGCCTCACTCAGCAAACCAACCGTATCGCTGGTATTAGGCGGGAGTCACTCTATCGGCGGACCACTGGCAGTATCCGCCGACTATTCTTTCATTGTCCCCAGCGGGACGATGATCATCCATCCGGTACGTTCCAGCGGAATGTTTATCGGTGTAATGCAGAGTTACCGGAATATGGAGCGAACCCAGAACCGTATCACCAAATTTATCGCCGATCACTCCAGTATCTCTCAGGAACGCATTGAAAAACTGATGCTGGACCCCTCGCAGCTGGTTAAAGATGTAGGTACCATGCTGGAAGGACAGGATGCGGTTGATGAAGGTCTGATCAATGAAGTTGGCGGGATGAGTGATGCAATTAGAAAACTGCATGAAATGATCAGTTCAGATCAAGCTGATGAAAATAAAAAAATGAACCAACATGGCGGCCTCTAAAAAGGGCCGCCCAGATGGTTTATTGTTTATCATACTTATAAATTTATTCCATTTGTTTCCACTATCTTCTTATACCACATAGCTGAATCTTTCATTGTGCGTTTCTGTGTTTCATAGTCTACATGGATCAGCCCAAACCGCTCTGTGTAACCACATGCCCATTCAAAATTATCCATGAGAGACCATAAGAAATACCCTTTTATATCCACACCATCCCTTACCGCTCTCTTTAATTCCCGTAAATATCTCTGTAAAAAATCAATTCTTTCGGCATCGTGAACTTTTCCGTCCAGACATACTGTATCTGTACAAGACAAACCATTTTCGGTAATCAGGATTGGCGTCTTATATCTTTCATATAAAAATTTTGGTCCCCAATACAAAGATTCCGGAACTATTGGCCAGTTCATAGCAGTTCTCGGTGCCCCGGGCTTTCCTGGGACTTCACGAAATCCACCCTTTCCATCCGCTTCTACGAAAGAACCATGATAGATATTCTGGCCATAGAAGTCAATCGGTTCTGAAATGATTTCAAAATCCCCGTGTTTCATTGCCGGCAAATCATTTTCAAATAGTTTCAATCCTGCTTCCGGGTATTTCCCAAAGAAAATTGGATCACTCCACCAACTGACATTCCACATATAATTTTTTTGATCTGTAACATCAAAATAGGCATGATATGCTGCTTCTACATCTTCCTTACGGTTTGTCTTCGGACACATCGGCGTCGAGGTTGGGGCAATTCCAATCTTAGCATCCGAAACAAATTCGCGTATCTTCCTCACCGCCATGCCATGGGCTACAAGTACATTATGCGTCATCGCAAGTACGCTGCGCCGTGACATAATGTTACCCGGTGCATGGACTCCTTCCACATGTCCCAGACCAATAAAACACTGTGGTTCATTAAAGGTGATAAAATACTTTACCTTGTCGCCATAAATTCGTGCCACTAGCGCTGCATACTCACCAAACCATTCTACGCTTTCAGGATTCTCCCATCCGCCCTTTTGGAACAGTGCGTATGGCATATCCCAGTGGAACAGAGTTATGTATGGTGTTATATCATGTTTAAGTAATTCATCAAAAAGCTCCTGATAAAATGCCACGCCTTTTTCATTCACTTCACCAGTTCCGTTTGGCAATAGCCGCGCCCACGCAATAGACATCCGATATGCTTTTACGCCAATTTCCTTCATATGCTGCACGTCTTCTTTAAATCTGTGATAATGGTCGCATGCAGCGCTTCCGTCGCTGCCATCCAGAATGCTGCCGTCTCTGGTGCAAAAATCATCCCATACCGTATAACCCCTTTTACCATCGGACATTCCGCCCTCAATCTGATAAGATGCAGTTGCACAGCCCCAAACAAAATCTTTTGCAAATTCCACTGTAATCCCTCCATTTCACTTAAATACGAAAAAAGCACAAAACAAACCGAAGTGTTTGTTTTCGCACTTTTTTCATCTTCTATGTCATATCATGAACCTATTCCTTCACTCCACCTAATGCCACACCGGCAATAATATATTTTGACAGGGCAAAGTATACCACGAATAGGGGAAGAACTGTCAGTGCAATTCCTAAATATACCGTCCCTAATTCGGTGCGATAGATATCTCCGCGTAACAAACTAACCATAATCGGCATCGTGAACAATTCTTTCTTTGTCAGTAAAACGAGCGGCAAAAACAAATTGTTCCAGCTTGTAACAAACACAAAGATTGCTTGCGTCGCAATCGCCGGTTTCATAATCGGTAAAATAATCCGATTGAATGTTGCAAACTCACCCGATCCGTCAATTCTGGCTGCTTCAACAATCTCCATTGAAAGAGTCGCAATTAGATACTGTCTCATGAAAAAGACAATCGTCGGCGAAGCAATCGCTGGCAATATCAATGGCAACAAACTGTTGGTCCAGCCAATTTTCCATACAAATTGGTAAAATCCAATAATCGAAATGGTTGTTGGAATCATTAATATACATAGGATAAACGCAAAGAAACCATCCCTTAATTTCCATTCATAAGCAACCAGTCCATATGCCGTTAAGCAGGAAAAATATATGGCTAAAATTGTTGATCCCGCAGAAATAATCATTGAATTCATAAAACCGCGGATTGGATCAAAAGCTCCGCGCAACAGGATTTTAATATTCGTCATCAAATGTGAACTCGGCACCAAAGAAAGTGCTTGTTGTTGAATCTCCGGGGTGCTTCTGGTTCCATTAACAAACATCACCAGGAAAGGTAGCACACTTAAAACTGCCAGTAAAATCAAAAGTATATAAATAAATAGTTTCCCAACCGACATCCGGCCAGATGCCCTAGGCTCTTTTTTTACTTTACTCATACACCAGCCCTCCTCGCTTGTTTCTCTTCCTTAGCTCTGGCCTTTTGGATTTTTTTAAGTGCTGCCGCATCTTTATCACGCATGACATAAAATAGCACCGCCGAACAAACCGCAATAATCGAGAACAATATCATACTTGCCGCAGCTGCATTGTTAAACATATAGCTGCCACTAAAAGCCTGGTTATAAATATAAACAGAGGTCGTTAGTGTTGCGTTATCCGGTCCGCTGCGCAGAACCAGTAATCTTGGGATATCAAACATCTGCATCCCGCCGACAAAACTAGTTATCAGCGTGTAAAGTAAAATCGGACGCAACGACGGCAGGGTAACTCTAAAGAATGTTTGAACACCATTTGCACCATCTATAGCAGCCGCCTCAAATATCGTCGGACTGATACCATTGATACCGGCAATCAAAACAATCATCGTAACCCCATACCACATCCAAAACTGAATGAATGCCACGATTCCCTGCGAGGTCAGCGCATCCCGAAAGAAATAAATCGTTTCACTGCTAAGGCCCAGTCTCATAAGCAAATTATTCATCGGTCCAATCGGCGCTCCAAAAAATGCCGAAAACAAGATAGCAATACTCGCTGCAGTAATAATATTCGGCATGTAAAACAATACTTTAAAAAGGCCGCTGCCTTTTATGTTCATTCGCTTATTCGTAAACCATACCGCCAATACAAGGGCTAAAACAATTTGCGGAACAAAGTTAAGGCTCCACATAAATACCGTATTTTTTAACGAAGTAACAAACGACGGATTTTTAAAAGCATCGATATAATTTTGAAATAAGTTCGGTAAAAAATTAAACTCTGTGGTTGCAATACCCTTTAAGTCAGTGAAGCTAATGACTACGGTGTACAGTAAGGGATATAAATTGAAAATTAAAAAAGACACTACAAATGGAATCGAAAAAATATACCCGTATTTGGCATATTTAGCTTTCGTTTTTTTCAAAGCCGTCCCACCTCCTGGTTATGTAAAAAAGCCGATGCTCTCCAGCCGGACTATACATGACGCATCCTGGCTGGAGGTATTGTAGCTCCGGCTTTTCATTTAAATTTTGCTAAACTTATATGTTCTTAATCAACAGCAATGCCTAAGTTATCTGCAACCATCTGCTTAAAATCATTGATTGCCTCTTCTTTTGTTTTCTCTCCTGTTGCATACAAGGTTGCCTGATCACTAAAGTACTGATTAATAGTCTCGTCATATTGTGTCAGGACTTTACCATCCGCATATTCACCAGCTTCGATAAATACATCAAACATATTTTGTCCGCCGAGGAATTCCACTTCACCATTTGATTTCTCCATAACAGTTCCCGATCCAACAGCATCCTTTGTTGAATTGTCTTCAAACAGTGTTCCATTTGCCCAGTGATATTGTAATCCGTCTTCTGAACTGTCTAAAGTAATCCATTCAATTAATTCTGCTACTCCGTCCTTAACCTCCGGATTGCCGTCTTTATTCGCTAACAGCCATGTACCGCCCCAGAAGAAACCTTCCGGCGGAACAGCCACTGCCCAATCGCCGGCAGTATCACCAGCATTGTCAGCCATTACGTAGTTGATTAACCAGGCCGGTCCCAAGAAACAAAATACTTCTTTTTCGCCGCTTCCTGACATGTCAGCCATCCAAGCATCTTGCCAAGCCTCTGTATCATTCATATAACCATTGTCATATAATGTTTTTTGCAGATCCATATATTCTTCACGAGCCGGATCAATAGTAAGTTTGTCATCGACAATCCAAGGTTGCTCACCGGTGTTACGGACAACCTGCCATAAATCTCCGCCGCCTGATACCATTGCATATCCTTTTGCCTTCATTTCTTCTGCCGCACTCATGAATTTGTCCCAGCCCGGACCTACTTTAGCACCAACTTCATCCGGGTCATCAGTACCCCAAACCTCTTCCGCAAGAGAACGGCGATAGATCATTGCGCCTCCGGTTGCCTGGAATCCAAGTCCTACTACATCGCTATCTCTGGTTCCGATATCTACAGTATAAGGTGCAATTTGAGCTTCTTCGATTTTAGCGTCTACATCAATTCCTAATTCAGAATAAGGCATTGCATATGAAGCCATATCGCCTTGTGTATACTTTAATACAAAAGCCGCCTCTGCTGCGTAGATGTCCGGTGCATCAGCTCCGCCGGCAAGTATTGCCTGGTCAAGCGCTGGTTGATACGCACCTTCTGTTGTTGCGATAATGGTTGTTTTTATTTCATACTTTTCGGCAAACTCAGGATGTAATTCCAAATATCTATCCACCATGTTTGGTACTTCATCAGTATACGACCAAAGATTAATGGCTTTCTTACCGCTGGCCGCGCCGCTCTCTGTCGTACTACCTCCTTCTGCGCTGTCATCTGCTTTTCC
>Ga0153996_1000865_pt1 | contig 12988 bp, 14 predicted proteins | sample TSNC080MetaG_FD_104728 | JGI IMG/M metagenome (GOLD analysis project Ga0153996, IMG submission 104728) | Attine ant fungus gardens microbial communities from North Carolina, USA - TSNC080 MetaG | ecosystem: Host-associated > Fungi > Mycelium > Unclassified | place: USA: North Carolina, Lumber...
AACCAATATAGATACAGTTGCCGCTGCTTCCGCTGGCAATACTTACTAGTCTCATAATGATTATCCTTCTAATATCTCTTTTATCTGTTGCCGAACCTGGGCCAGGGTTCCATTGTTATCAATCACCCGGTCGACCAGGGCCAGAAATTCTTCACGGGAAGGCTGGCTGTCCATCATCCGGCAGCATTTCTCCCGGTCGTAACCGCGGCTTTCCTGCAGCCGCCGGATGCGATTTTCCACGGATGAATCCACATACCACAGTTCCGTACAGATTTCACGACTTTGGCGGCCAAAAAGCGCCGCTTCCACTGCGATCAGATCTGCATCGCTGTCACGAACCTGCGCTTTGATTGCTGCCCAGGTCAATGGATGAATGATTTCATTGACCTGTTTCAGGGCCTGTGGATCGCGAAAGATCAGCTCGGCCAGCCGGCGGCGGTCGATGACTTGATCTTCCGTCAGGAGCGATGGACCAAAAGCCGCCAACAGACCCTCAAATCCCGGTTGTCCCGGTTCTTCCAGGGCCTTTGCCACCTCATCCGCCTGAATCGTCCAGGCGTTATACTCTTCCTGCAAAATTGCCAGGATCCTGCTTTTACCGGCACCGACGCCACCGGTGATACCGATTACTTTCATGAACCTAATTTCCTCTCTCGGCTTCCATCTTCGCTTCCCGCTGTTTTAGTAACGATAATAATAAATCTTTGGAAATGCTGATATTTTCACCATATGGATTAACAACAAAGCCTTTCAGGCCATTCAGCTGACGGATCAGAATATTGCCAAAATCATCCAGGGTCATGATCATTGCTTCGTTGTGCTTATCTTCATCATTCCATTTGGCATATTCATCCAGACCGGTAAAGGCCAGATAATACTTATCACCTTCGGTATTTTTAATATCCATAAACCGGACTCGTCTGGCCGGTCCGCTCTGCTCGGTTAATATCGTCTGCTGCTGTACCGGCGAAAGCAGACGGGAATCCAGCAGCTCCGCCGCCATCTGGCTGCGGGTCTGTTCATTGTCATGCTTTAGCATCGCCTGCATTGCTGCAACTAATTTTGGATTTCTTATTTCTTCATTATCTGAAAGATTCATCGTATTTTCCCTTTCTTGTCTTGATTCGTTCTTGCCACAGTGTTCACAGTATAACATAAATTTTAAATAACAGCTATAAAATCTTTTAGCTCGTTGATGTTACTCTCACCAAATATCCGGATTCCATTCTTTTTTAGCAGTTCTGCCGTAATCCCATCACCATTTGTCAATTTCCGGGTGTGACTTCCGTCATAGATCCACCCACTGCCGCAGGAAGGGCTGCGTTCTTTTAAGACAGCGCAGGTACTGCCATACAGCTTTGCCAGTTTCAGTACTTCGCCGGCCCCTTTTTCATATTCCGCCGTTACATCAGTCCCGGACCGGGTCAGAATCCGCTCCCCCACCCGTTCCGCCGGCTCTCGCGGCGTCGGCAGGCCGCCCATGATCTCCGGACAGACCGGAATCATCGTAACTGCCGGCATTATGGCAGACAATTGCTCTTCCAGCACTCCGCCGCCGTTATAGCGGCAGCAGACTCCCAGCAGACAGGCACTGGCCAGGACTGCCGGTGTCCCCGGCACGGTCTTTCCGGCCCATTCCCAACCGGCCGGTTTATAAAGAATATGCCGCAAAAACCCGCCATACATTCCTTTTGTGCCAACAATCCGATAACCGCGAGACATCATGCTATTCAGACTATAGCGATTTTCCGGATGAACCGTACACATCAGATACTTCATCCCCTGTCGGAACGTTTTCTCTTCCGCCACTTCTAAAAGCCGCTCCTGCAGCCGATGTCCGCGATATTCCGGCAATACCGCCACCGTATCCATATGGGCCACTTTCCTTCGTTCCGCCTGGTCAAGGGTCAGTTCAAACCCCAGGTTCTCCTCCTTATCGCCCGGAAAATCCACCACAAAAGCAGCCACAATACGACTGTTTTCCCCTTGCACTGCTTCCGCCACCACCGTAAATCCCTGTGCTGAAATATGCCGCTCCACATAAGTCCGGTCGCCTGCCACAAACCATTCCGGCTGTTCCATTCCTTGTTTAATCTGATCAATCACCCCGGCAATTGCTTCTGCGTCGGCCTCATTCGCCTGTCTGATATGAAATTCCTGCATTTTTATCACACTTTCCATCGTTTATTCCTTTTTCTGTTACTATATCACATTTCCCTTGACAAAAACAGGTGAAACTGGCATGATTTTCCCAGTACAATATTTTTTAAAAATGAGGTTTTTACCATGAACTATGAACACATCGTTTTCGCCAAATTTCTCAGTCGCCCCAACCGCTTTATTGCTTACGCCGATCTTCAGGGTAAAGTGGTCACCTGTCATGTGAAAAACACCGGGCGCTGCAAGGAATTGCTGCTCCCGGGCTGCGATATTATCCTTGAGCATCATCCGAACGCTGCCCTGACCGGTCGTAAGACCGAATATTCCCTGATTCAGGTATATAAGCAGACTACCCACGGCAAAGAATTAATCAACATGGATTCCCAGGCCCCTAATCAGGCGGCCTTCCAGTGGCTGAATGACAGTGGTCTGACCGGCATAACCGAATTGCGCCGGGAGGTTGCTTACGGCGGTTCCCGGCTGGACCTGTCATTTCGCCAAAATGGCCTCCCGTCTTTGATGGAGGTCAAGGGCGTTACCTTAGAAGCCGACGGCATCGCCAGCTTCCCGGATGCCCCGACCCTTCGCGGGGTCAAACATTTAGCTGAATTGGAACACGCTGTTTCTGACGGTTACCAGGCGTACGTTTTATTTGTCATCGCCATGAAAGGCATTCGCAGCTTTCAGCCCAATATCGCCATCCACCCCGGATTCGGCCAGGCCCTGACCCATGCCGCCGCTCACGGTGTCCGAATCCTCGCTTACGACTGCATCGCCAGGCCAGATTCCCTGCGGATCGACAAACCGGTTGCGGTGAATCTTACCTGAATATCTCATGCGCCAAATGTGGATAATATCATTTAACGGTCATTATTGATTTAATTATAATGAGGTGAATAAAATGATTTTATACGAGCGTCTTTGGGAAACCATGAAAGAAAAACAGATCAGCCAATATCGGCTGATCCATTCCTACCATTTCAGTGCCGGCCAAATCGGCCGCCTGAAAAAAAACGAGTATGTTTCTACCCACACCATCGAAGTCCTCTGCCAAATATTGGATTGCAATGTAGAAGACATTATGGAATACCGGCCAGATCGGAAAGAGACAACGTAGACGCGGAAGTTCTAAGACTTTGAAATTTGGCGTTGCGGAATCCCTTCACACATTTAGTTGCATTTCCAAGTCTTAGAGCTTCCCGTTCACTTCGCATCCAACCAGCTATTCCCCTGATGAGCCTCCACCTCCAGGGTCACCCGCAGTTCAGCCGCATGCTTCATCTGATCCACCACCAGCCCGAGCACTTCCGCCACTTCACTCTGATGGGCTTCCAGCAGCAGTTCATCATGAATCTGCAGGACAATCCGGGATTTCATCTGACGTTTCCGTAATTCCTGCTCTACCGCCAGCATTGCCAGCTTCATGATATCCGCCGCAGTTCCCTGAATCGGTGAATTCATCGCTACCCGCTCGCCGAAGGAGCGCTGCATGAAATTCGTTGATTTCAACTCCGGAATCGGTCTGCGCCGCTTATAAAGCGTCGTTACATAACCTTTCTCTTTTCCCTGCGCCACCTGGTCATCCAGAAACGCTTTAACACCCGGATACGTTTCGAAATATTTATTAATATATTCAACCGCCTCTTTCCGGCTGATACTTAAATCCTCACTAAGACCAAATGCACTGATTCCATAAACAATCCCAAAATTCACCGCTTTCGCATTTCGCCGCTGCAGCGGTGTCACTTCATCCAGCGGAATATGGAATACTTCTGATGCGGTAATCGCGTGAATGTCCTGCGCTTCGCGGTAAGCATTGATCAACCGTTCATCGCCCGACATATGCGCCAGAATACGCAGCTCGATCTGGGAATAATCCGCATCTACAAATACATATCCGTCCGCCGGCACAAATACTTTCCGGATCGCCCGGCCCAGTTCCATCCGCACCGGGATGTTCTGCAGGTTTGGTTCCGTACTGCTGATCCGGCCGGTTGCCGTAATCGTCTGATTGAACTTGCCATGAATCCGGCCATCTTCCTTGATATACGCCGCCAATCCTTCCGCATAAGTGGAATTCAGCTTGGTTAACTGGCGATAATCCAGAATCATCTGCACTACCGGATAATCCGGTGCTAATTTTTCCAATACTTCGGCCGCCGTAGAATAACCGGTCTTGGTCTTCTTGCCATGAGGCAGCTGCATCTTATCAAACAGAATCTCGCCTAGTTGTTTCGGTGAATTAATGTTAAACGGCACTCCCGCCAGGTCATAGATTTCCTGTTCCAGTTTCACGATCCTGACCTTCAGCTGATCGCCGTATTCTTTCAGCTGCTCTTTGTCAACCCGAATGCCCACCTGTTCCAGGCGATGCAGACTATAGATCAGCGGCAGCTCCATCTGATGGTATAATTCCTCCATCTCCTGTTCCCGTAATTGATCTGCCAGCGGCTTGATCAGCTTCCAGGCAATATAAGCCATATAACCGGCACAGACAACGGCCGGCCGCTCTTCCTGCTGCAAAGCATCGCTTAATGTGCGCTTGCCCAGTAAATCGGCTTTGGAAGGTACCGTCATCCCCAGATAATCCCGGGCCAGATCATCATATTCATAAGTGTCTTTCAACGGATTCAGCAAATATCCAGCCACACCCGCATCGGCAATCATACGCCTCTCCTCGATTGCCAAATACGGCAGCTGGGACTTTAAATCAAGGGTCATGACATTGGTCAGGTCTTTTTGCAATATCCCGGTTAAGCGGTCACATAAGTAACGGCAAGTTAACAGTCCCTGAACTAAAATCACATAACACTCCTGTTCCCCAAAGCAGATGGCCAGAGCGGCAGCTTCCGCCGGTTCTCCGTTACCCAGAATCAACTGAAAGCCAAATGTTCCCACCGCTGCACTTTTATCCAGGATTTTTTCTGCTTCACTAAAATCAGTAATTAACCGGAACCTGCTTTCCACCTCATTGGGATTCATCTGGTCCACCTGAAATCTGGTCAAAATGGATTTAAACTCCAGCCGTTTCATATACTGATACGCTTCCGGAGTATACAGGTTCCCGATTGCGGCATCTTCATAAGAAAAATCAATCGGACAGTCCAGACAAATCGTCGCCAGCTCCTTGCTCAGCACGGCCTTATCGTAATGCTCCGCCAGCGCCTTCGCGGCCCGGGGCGGCTTGAGTTCTTCCACATGGGCATAGGCATTTTCAATGCTGCCATAAGCTGCAATCAAGCTGGTTGCGGTCTTTTCGCCAATCGACGGGACGCCCGGAATATTATCGGAAGCGTCGCCCATCAGGGCTTTTACATCAATGAACTCGATGGGCGTCACCTGATACTCCCGCTGCACATCTTCCGGATAGTAATCTTTCACTTCCGTACCGCCGCGGCTGGTCTTGGGGATCCGAATCTTGATATGAGTATCGGCCAGCTGCAATAAATCCCGGTCTCCGGAAACCACCGATACTTCCACCCCTTCTGCCGCATTGCGCTTAGCCAAAGTACCTAAGATATCATCCGCCTCATATCCCGGCAACGTCATAATCGGAATCTGCATCGCCGCCAGTACTTCCATGATCAGCGGCACCTGCTCCCGCAGCTCCTCCGGCATCGGCTTACGGGTGCCCTTATACTCGGCATACTGTTTGTGCCGGAACGTCGGCTCCTTCAAATCGAAGGCCACGGCAAGATGATCCGCCTGCTCCTCCTCCAGAATCTTAAACATAATATTGAGGAACCCATACACTGCATTGGTATGAAGTCCCTCTGAATTGGTCAGATGCGGAATGCCGTAAAACGCCCGGTTCAAAATACTGTGTCCGTCTATCAAAATCAGTTTTTCCATCTTCCTCTCCTTCTTTACAAACCACTTTGCAGCCAAATCCGCAGCTGCAATAATACCGTTGTCAAAACTCCGATCACACACAGAGTATTGACAGAATAACAGATAATTTTCCTAAGCCGCACGGTTTTTACCTTCAGCCAGGCATTTTCCAGACTGTCCTCCATCGACTCGGCAATGTTAAAATTACCGGTATCCGAATCCAGCTGACGAAGACCAAATGCTACCGTATAGTAAATCTCCAGCTCTTCTTTACAGGAAGCACAGTGTTGGATATGACCGAGAAATGCTTCCAGATCTTTGTCGTTTAACTGCATGTTAATATAAGGCGTTACCATCTTCTCTGCGGCTTTACACGTTAACATTCCGGCCAGCTCCTTTCATTGCTTTTTTTGCTTTCTTTTTGCGCTGCTTCTATCATACAATAATCTTCGCTCTTTTTCAATATCTTCCGTCAGATGCCGAAGTTTCGAATCGTTGCCGGTACTGCCCTTTCCGGAATGAATATAAGGTCAGGTCTTAACTTTATAAGGTTTTTTCCCATTTTATTGACTGTTTTTTTGTTCTCTGTTAAAATCAAAAAATGTAAAAATCCCCATTATGACCAGGAAAGGAACATCCTCATGCCAAAATTAAATGAGAACTATCAAAACTTAAAAGAAAGCTATCTTTTTTCTGAAATTAACCACCGCGTTGCTGCCTATACTGAGGCTAACCCGGATAAAAAAGTAATTCGCTTAGGAATCGGTGATGTGACCCTGCCGCTTAGCCGTCTGGTCGTTGAAGGATTACACGAAGGTGTGACGGACATGGCGACCGCAGAAACCTTTCAGGGATATGGCCCTTATCAAGGTTATGATTTTTTGCGCAAGGCCATTTCTGCTTATTACGACCGCACGGGTGTCGCTGTCGACTTCAGTGATATCTTTATCTCCGACGGTGCCAAAAGCGACACCGGCAACATTTCTGAATTATTTGATGTGGATAATGTGATTCTGATTCCCGATCCGGTATACCCGGTCTATGTAGATTCTAATATTATGAGCGGCAAAAAGATTACTTATCTTTCCGGTAATGCCGAAAACGGATTTCTGCCGATGCCGGATAAAAGCATTCATGCCGATATCATCTATCTTTGCTCCCCCAACAATCCCACCGGTGCCGTGTATAACCATGGGCAATTAAAAGAATGGGTCGACTATGCACTGGAACATAAAGCGGTCATTCTGTTTGATTCTGCTTACGAAGCATTTATTACGGACCCGGCTTTACCAAAAAGCATTTATGCCATCGAAGGGGCCAAACGCTGTGCCATCGAATTCTGTTCCTTATCAAAGACCGCCGGTTTTACCGGTACCCGCTGCGGTTATACCGTAGTTCCGAAAGAGTTAGTGTTTCAAACTGCCGGTGGTACCGAAATATCACTCCATGACATGTGGTACCGCCGCCAGACGACCAAGTTCAACGGTACCTCATACATCATCCAAAAAGGTGCTGCCGCTGCCTTCACTGCTGAAGGCATGAAGCAATGTCAGGAACAGATCCACTTCTATCAGGAAAATGCCCGCATCATCATGGCGGCCATGGTCAAAAAGGGACTGCGCTTTTTTGGCGGCATCCACGCTCCTTATATCTGGTTTGAATGCCCGGGCGGCATGGATTCCTGGACTTTCTTTGACTATTTATTAAACAATGCCCAGATTGTCGGAACTCCGGGGGCCGGGTTTGGGGAAAATGGCAAGAACTACTTCCGGCTGACGGCATTTGGCAATCGGGATTACACGATGGAGGCCATGGAGCGGTTTGAAAAATTGGTTTAAAAAAACACTTGCCAAGACTGCCAGTATGTGATAAAATATGAACGTTGCAAAAGCATGGCACGCCGGCGTGTCGGAATGGCAGACGAGGCAGACTCAAAATCTGTTGTAGGCAACTACGTGCGGGTTCAAGTCCCGCTGCCGGCAGTCCTTGGCAGGGGCAAAGCGCTCAATTCTTTTTTGAAGAACTGAGCGCTTTTTTCTTTGCCTGATATCTGCAGTCCGGAGGTCATTTGGAGAATTTTACCGCGTTCTTTTTGAATCTTTCCATTGGTAATGACACATAATATAACTGAGGTGAATGAAGATGATAGATAATCAAGAACTACCAATCGGATTTACCATGGAACTGGCTCAGCACTCCGACATTCTTAATCAGTTCTCCCGTCTTTCTAAACCCGTCCAGGAAGCCATCGTTGATGGCGCCCGGCAGGTGGACTCACGGGAAGAAATGAAAAATTATGTAGAGACCATGTTCCACTGATAATGAACCCCCGCGCTCATATATGCGAGGGTAAGTTATGCAAAAGCACCGGTAATGCAGAGGGTTCCTGCGTTACCGGTGCTTTTCTCTTTATTTATCGTTTGTCAGGTTCAACATATCCAGTACATAGAAAACCAGACTCAAAATCATCCCAACAATACTGGCCAGCACCATCCCACTAAGCTGAACATTGCCCATCCTGATAGCGGCACCAGACAAACCGGTTACAAAAATAACCGATGTCAGAATCAGATTTCTGGACTTCCCATAGTCCACCTGGGAATCCACCAGAATCCGCAGTCCGGAGGTACCGATCATACCATACAGCAGGAAAGAGATACCGCCGATCACCGGCCCCGGAACGGTGCTGATCAATGCTGACAGTTTACCGACAAAAGAGCAGGCAATTGACAGGATGGCCGCACCGGCTATAACCTGAACACTGTACACCCCGGTCACCGCCATTACGCCAATGTTCTCGCCGTACGTCGTGGTCGGAACCGAACCGATCAAGCCGGAAAGCATAGTGGAGAAATTGTCGCCAAATAAGGAACGGTGTAATCCCGGATCCTTCAGCAGATCACGGCCGATCACCTTACTGGTCACTACCTGATGGCCGATATGCTCTGAGGCAATTACCAGAATTACCGGCAGAATAATGATAATCGCTTCCAGATTAAACTTGGGAAACATATAATTGGGCAGGGCAAACCACGGTGCTGCGGCTACGGTTTCAAAATCCACCAGCCCACAGACAACCGCCGCTGCATAACCACCTGTTACTGCTATTAAAATCGGAATAACTGCTAAGAATTTTCGGAATACAATGGAACCAAATACGGCAATTCCTAATGTGACAAGAAATACAATCAGCTTCCGGGGACTAACCGTCTCGTCCAGCAGCCCGGCATTGGACGCTGCATTGGAAGACAGCTCCAGACCAATCAACGCAACTACCGGCCCCATTGCCGCCGGAGGCAATACCACATTGATCCATTTGGTGCCAAACAGATATACAATCAATGCTAACACACAGCCGCAAAAACCAACTGCCACAAATCCGCCCAGTGCATATTCATAACCCATATTGGTAATGACAATTCCCGCCGGTGCCAGAAATGCAAAGCTGGAACCCAGATACGCCGGTGCTTTCCGCTTGGTAACCACAATAAACAACAACGTTCCGAAACCATTCATAAACAATACGATCGCCGGGTTGATCCCAAAGAGTGACGGTACCAATACCGATGCCCCAAACATTGCAAACATGTGCTGAAGACTTAGCGGAACCAGCATTTGCAGCGGTACTTTCTCATCCACCTGAATGATGCGTTTCTTTTCCATTCCCATTAACCTCCATTTTCCGTTGTGTGAAAAATCATCTTTATTATTATGTCATAACTGACAAAATTCGTCTACTATTTTCTTTTCATTTTTCTGCCATCTTGCTGCCGGAAGCCTTGCTTGAGAAAATTAGCAGGGTGAGAAGTACGTAAGTCCTATCAGCGGTATGCGCTAACGGTCATCAATAATAAAAAATCATCTTGACAATAGAAATTATATGGAATATTGTTATATTAGATGATGAAATATGGAGGTTTAATAATTCTATGCGAATTTACCTGGATAACTGTTGCTATAATCGTCCATTTGATGATCTAACACAAGATCGGATAAGGTTAGAGGCAGAAGCTATTCTTACTATCATAAAAAGAGCAGAGGCCGGTTTATGGAAAATAGTTGGTGGAGATGTCCTTCTAGTAGAAATGTGCAAAATTAGAGATCTAAAAAAACAAGAAAACGTAAAGTGGCTCTATACAATTATTTCGGAGAGTATTCCCTATTCCGCTGAGATAAAAACATTATCAGAGGAAATTCGATCGAAATCAAGTATCACACTTTATGACAGTTTACATCTTGCAAGCGCTTATGTTGCAGATGTTGACGTATTTCTTTCCACAGACGATAAATTAATAAAAGCTTGGAAAAGATTAGATTATGCAATGAATGTTACTAATCCAATAAATTGGTTTATGGAGGTGAGTGATCAATGGTAGAAGTTCGAAAAGAGGATCTAGTTAATCCGATATACTTAAGAAATGCGGGTATAAGTGTTCTTCAGGAAAATCTCGGGATCGTTGGTGCAATTAGGTTTATGCAACAGCTTGCTCCGGGCTACGGGGACTACACCAAAGAACGAAGAGTGTCTTTAGGCAATGAGACTATCGAAGATTTTGAAGCTACTCTTGCGGCGCTAAAAGGTAATATGTAATCAAAAGGATGCTTACTCATGTTTGGGTGTAGTACCAAAGGGAAGCATAACAGCTTCTCTTTTTCTATACCTGGATAACTTTCCTCTATAATCTTTTTCTTGATATTAACACACATCTTTGATAAAATTGAGAAGATAAAAATAAGATACAGGCAAGATACAGAAAGGATAATACACATTATGGAAAACGTAACTGTTTTTAATCATCCGTTGATCCAACATAAAATATCCCTGCTTCGGGACAAAAGAACCGGAACCAACGAATTCCGTGCCTTAATTGAAGAAATTGCAATGTTAATGGGCTTTGAAGCGCTGCGCGATCTGCCCTTAGAGGATGTAGAAGTAGAAACTCCGATTGAAACTTGTATGACCCCGATGATTTCCGGGAAGAAGATGGCCATCGTTCCGATCCTGCGTGCCGGCCTTGGCATGGTAAATGGCATCCTGGCGCTGGTCCCCAGTGCTAAGGTTGGCCATATTGGCATCTACCGTGATGAAGAGACTCATGAACCTCATGAGTACTATTGCAAACTCCCCACACCAATTGAACTGCGTACTATCGTTGTTACCGATCCGATGCTGGCTACCGGCGGATCTGGTGTGGCAGCCGTGGATTTTATTAAGGAACATGGCGGAAAAAACATTAAGTTTATGTCGATTATCGCGGCTCCGGAAGGACTGAAGCGGCTCCATGAGGCACATCCGGATATTCAGATTTATATTGGCCATCTGGATCGTTGTTTGAATGAAAATGCTTATATCTGTCCCGGTCTGGGGGATGCAGGCGACCGGATTTTCGGTACTAAATAGAGCTTTCAAAGGAGTTCGGGCAATTGCCTGAACTCCTTTTTTTTCGCTGCATCATTTTATATTCAAATACCTTTCCCAGATTTTACACATGTTCTTCGCATCTTCCCGCTGCTCCATCTCACAGAAAATCCGCAGGAGAGGCTCTGTCCCGGAGAATCTGGCACTGAGCCAGCCGCCATTTTCCAGATACACCTTGCAGCCGTCCACATAGGTTACCTTCTCTATGGCAAACGGTATTTCCGGCAGCATCCGGTCAACCATGATCATCCGGTAAATCCGTTCTTTCTCTTCCGGGCTGAACTGATATGCGCGTTCCAGCATATGCAGCTGGCCATATTCTTTGCTGATATCTTCCGATATCTCGGAAAGCTGCTTTCCGGATAAGGCAATCATCTCAACCAGAAGTGTCGCCGCGTAGATTCCATCCTTGCCGTGGATATGCCCTTTTACAGTCAGTCCGCCAGAGGATTCGCCGCCGATCACAGCACCGGTCTCCTGCATCTTGGCCGAGATATGTTTAAATCCCACCGGTACCTCATAGCAGGTCTCGCCAAAGCTTTCCGCTACCTTATCAAGCATATGGGTGGTGCTGATATTTCTGACCGCCGGCCCCTTGATTCCCTTATACTTCAGCAGATAATAGTACAGCATTACCAAAATATCATTGGGATGAAGAAATTTCCCCTGATCATCAATTACCCCTAACCGGTCGGCATCACCGTCTGTGGCGATTCCGATATCACAAAAGCGGTCAAGAACATAATTCTGCAGATTGCGAAGGGTATCCTCAGTTGGCGACGGCATCTTTCCGCCAAACAACGTATCATGCTGGGAATTGATTGTTTCAATCGTACAACGGGCTTCTGACAGAACGGTGTTAAGGGCAATTAAGCTCACGCCGTACATCGGGTCAATCGCCACCCGCAGATCCCGGTTGCGGATTGCCTCCATATCGACCGTGCTGATAATATTATCCAGATACTCATTTAATGGATGAATGATCTTCACCATTCCGTTCTTGATTGATTCCATATAGAAGGTGGTGGGTATCTTTCCTTTTTCCGTATTATCACAGACATAGAGCTTTTCCGCCTCCGCCAGATACCGTTCAATATCAGCCGTCTGCCCTTCATCCGCATCTCTGCCGCCGTATGTAAATACTTTAATACCATTGTAAATCGCCGGATTATGACTGGCCGTAACCATCATGCCGTAATGCAGCTTATGCTTCATGACGTAGAACATAATCAGCGGCGTGGGTGAACTGCGGTCAATGAACTCTACCCTGATCCCTTGCTTCGTAAAGATCTCGCATGCCCACATGACGGCCTCCTTCGATAAGAACCGACGGTCATAACCGGCCACAATACCTTCCTTTGCCACCCCTTCGGCTTTCATTTTAAGGCACAGGGCCAATGCCAGCCGCTGTATATTTTCTTTCGTAAATTCCTCTCCGATAATGGCTCTCCAGCCACCTGTTCCAAACTGTATCATCTGTATCCTCCTGGTCTGCATTTACACTACTGATACTTTTCCCTTGCTGACTTTGAGGAATATCAGCAGCGATACTACTGTACTCACAGTCAGAATCGAGGC
>Ga0153996_1000866_pt1 | contig 12971 bp, 13 predicted proteins | sample TSNC080MetaG_FD_104728 | JGI IMG/M metagenome (GOLD analysis project Ga0153996, IMG submission 104728) | Attine ant fungus gardens microbial communities from North Carolina, USA - TSNC080 MetaG | ecosystem: Host-associated > Fungi > Mycelium > Unclassified | place: USA: North Carolina, Lumber...
CCCCATCTGAAGCTTAGTTGATCTTATCCGAATGACTTAGCCGCTCTTAAATACCGCTTGCATTAGAGGGAGTGAATACGCGGTTTAGTCATCAGATAAATATAAGTCCAATATGGCCAACAACACTACCTGTATTGTACCAGTAGAGGACAAAAGCTGTCAATAAAAACGAACTTTAATAGCTAATTTCAAAATATTGTTCGGATTTTAAAAGTAATCTGCCAGCAACAGCGACATTCTGATCTTAACAACAGCCTTTTTCACTTTGCAGGTCTCATGCAATGTACAGTTGGGACGATGAACGTCCCACGGAAAGAATATGGCATACATGCCTTCAGTCATAACTAAATCGCTTTCCGGCCCGCCTGTTTTATAAAAAATTACGTCTCTTACCGCAAGCTCATCGGCTAACACTTCATTTTCCGCTGCCAGCAAGCTGTAGGCGATCAGCTCTTCACCTCGAATCAGATATTGGATGTCAAGGTATTCAACATGGGCTTCAGCCCTGCGCACCTCGCGCGGCTGGGTTTCATACTCATTAACGGCTACATAAATATCTTCGCCTTGAATTTCATGCTTACCAACAGGCAATGCAACTAAATCGGTTTTTATCAAATATTCAAGCCCTGTAACCAAAGCCTGAGGAAGTAGTTGCTTATCTTTTGCCAACGTTGAAATATGTCCAAAAATCATCGCAGTTCCTCCAATGCTACTTCATTATCCTTCTGGCCCCCAGATAGCGGGGCTTCCAGTAAGGTTCATCAAGCCGGCTAACCATTACACCCCGGCTGGACGATACGTGGATAAACTTGCCAGCGCCGGAGTATATGCCGACATGAGACACTCCTGACGCATATGTATTAAAAAACACTAAATCACCGGGTTTAAGGCTTTTCCGCGCTACCTTTTTGCCTTCGCGAAACTGAATATCAGCCGAGCGTGGCAGCTTTTTGCCATGCTTATCATATACGAACATAACAAACCCTGAGCAATCAAAGCCTTTTGGCGTTTCACCGCCAAACTTGTAGGGCGTCTTTAAATACCTTTCCGCAGTCTTGACAACAGCATCCGGTCGTTGTTTGACTTTTGCCTTGGGCGCGGCTGAACTAAGGGCATTAGGGAGGGCAAGCAGCAAAACAACGAGGAACATGACAGTGATCTTACAAATTGCCCGCATAGAAATCCACCTCTAATCAGAGTTTTTAGCTTGTCACTATTCTTCGGCAAATTTCCAAAAATTCCTTTATTTCTTGCATTATTTCTCTGCAATTATATGACAAAACGGCTCTGTTAAATGATTTAATTACAAAACAAGACTGGCTTTAGCGGGCTCCTCAAGCCAAGCATAAGCCAGTCTCTTATTCTACTATTTGGCAGTGTTTGTAGTTGCTTATTTATTTTTCCAACTACTATTTTTAAATACTGATTTTAGCACCTAAAAGATCAACAAAGGCTCTCAACCAGCCAGGATGATCAGGCCACGCTTGAGCTGTGACAAGATTATCACTGACAACAACCGGCTCGTTCTTCCACTCAGCACCGGCCAGTTGGCATTCTGCGGCGCAAGCTGGGTATGAAGTGACTGTTTTACCTTGCAAAACTTTGGCCGGAGCTAGCAGTTGCGTGCCGTGGCAAATAGCGGCTACCGGCTTGCCTGCAGCAAAGAAATCTTGCACAAGCCTAACGGCTTCACCATACATCCGGACATACTCAGGAGCACGACCGCCGGGAACAACCAAACCGACATAGTCTTGTACATTGGCATCCTTGGCAGCAATATCAACACCAATCCGATGTCCTTTCAGCTCGATATAGGTGTCCAAGCCGGTAAAATCGTGAACAACGAGTTGCAGCATATCACCGGCATTTTTATTCGGTGCTGCTACGTCAACGTGATAACCAAGCATCATCAGTGCTTGCTGGGGCACTTTAACCTCATAATCTTCGGCGCAGTCTCCGGTTAACAACAGAATCTTTTTCGCCATTTACTATAACCTCCTTCAAAAAGTAATTGGTTATAAAGAGAGAGGGAACGCTTCAGGCGGGGTTCTTACCCATCTGAAGTTTAGCTGATCTTATACAGGACATAGCCGCTCTTAACTCGCGCTTGCAGGAGCGGGAGTTAAGACGCGGTTTAGTCATCGGATAAATTCTATAAAAGTAATTTTATTCCTGCCCGTTGTCTGCATCATGCCCTACTGGCGGCAAAATTTAGATATATTCCCGGTGTTACTTAACCACTACTCTATCTAAAGTTTAGTCATCGGCTAAAGAGAGATTTAGCTTCAGGTGAGGTTTCTACCCCACCTGAAGTTTAGTCGACCTTATCCAGAGACTTAGCCGCTCTTAACTCCCGCTTGTAGAAGAATGAGTCTTAGAGCGGTTTAGTCATGGATAAAAACAGACAGTCGCTGGCTAGCCGGCACTGTCTGTTGATCTTAAAGCTTTCATTGACTATATATTTACAGATATTACTTTATTTCGCGTACCAGGCGCATACCGTTTAATGTCACCAGCAGAGCTGCTCCCGTATCAGCCAGCACGGCCAGCCAGAGATTAACAAAGCCAGCGAATGTCCCAATTATGAATAGCAATTTAACAGCTAACGAAAACGTGATGTTTTGCTTGATAATTGCCAGTGTCTTGCGACTCAGCTTCATCACATAAGCCAATTTACTCAGATCGTCCGCCATCAAGGCAATATCAGCCGTTTCCAACGCAGTATCAGAACCGGCAACCCCCATGGAAATGCCAATAGTTGCGGTTGCGAGAGCCGGCGCGTCATTGACGCCGTCGCCTACCATGGCGACACTGCCATACTGCCCAGTCAATTGCTTGAGAGCTGTCGCCTTATCCTCCGGCAGCAGTTCGCCGTAAACTGCATCAAGACCAAGCTTATCGGCTACTGCTTGCGCCACCCGGCGATTGTCACCTGTCAGCATGGCAACATGTTTTACGCCAGCAGCTTTGATATCCGTTACAGCCGCCACACTGTTATCGCGGAGCGTATCGGCAACAGCAATAGCCCCGTACACTTCGTTATCACTACCAACCAAAATGACAGTCTTACCTTGTTGTTCCAAGGCTGACAACACCGGCTCAGCCGCTGTCAGCGAATACCCTAATTCGTCAAAGAGCCTGATATTGCCGACATAGATGGTTCGACCATCAAGGTTTGCCTGTGCGCCGCGACCAACTAGCGCTTTAAACTGAGTAACCTGCGGCAAGTTGTCATAGCCTGCGTGAGTGATAATAGCCTCAGCCAGCGGGTGCTCTGACCATTTTTCCACGGCAGCCGCCATCGTCACGACCTCTTGATCACTCAGCATACCACCTAGCTTTACAACATCAGTCACTTTTGGTTTACCCACCGTTAGCGTACCTGTTTTATCAAAAGCCATTGCCCGAATTTTCCCAAATTGTTCTAGATAAGCGCCACCTTTGATCAGCACACCGTGCCGTGAAGCATTGCCAATTGCCGACACGATAGATACCGGTGTTGAGATGACGAGAGCGCACGGACAGGAGATAACCAGCAGCACCAAGGCGCGATAAAACCAAGTGTCAAAAGACTCGCTGAAAAAAAGCGGCGGTATGACGGCTAACCCTGCGGCAATCACGATGACAGCCGGCGTATAATATTTGGCAAAAACATCCACAAATTGCTGCATCGGAGCTTTCTCAGCCTGAGCTTCTTCCACCATATGCATAATTTTTGCCAGAGTAGAATCTTCCGCCAGTTTGGTCACCACAATTTCCAGAGCCCCTTGTTCATTTACAGTGCCGGCATATACGCTGTCACCGGCCTGCTTTTCCACAGGCATTGATTCACCGGTAATTGCAGCCTGATTGACAGTCGACGTACCGCTTTCAACATTGCCGTCCATTGCAATCCGCTCACCCGGCTTAACAATCATCGTATCGCCGACAACAATTTCCTCTACCGGCAGACGCATTTCTTCACCATTTCGCCTTACCAGCGCTTCAGGCGGCGCAAGCTCCATCAGGGCGCGGATAGAGTTTCTCGTTTTGTCCATCGTATACGATTGCAGTGCATTGCCGAGGGAAAAGAGAAATACGACTGTCGCGCCTTCACTCCACTGACCGATAGCCGCCGCACCAACAACAGCGATCACCATCAGGAAGTTAGTATCAAGTGTCCTGCTTTTGAGACCATATAGACCGCTTTTAGCTACATGATAACCACCAGTCAGTATCGCAAGGATATAGAGTGGTATCAGCACTTGTTCTCCCATCCCAACCCAGTCCAAAGCCATGGCAGCCGTCAGAAACAGACCAGCTGCAAATGTTGCCAACGTGCGCGGCTTCTGCCACCAAGCAGATTGCTTTAGCGCCGCGGCGCCGGCTTCCTTGTCATTGACAGCCTGATAACCGGCCTGCTGCACTACCTCGATAATTTCCTTATCAGTAATCGTATGCTCTACCATCATCTTGCTGGCGCCAAAATTGACCTTAACCGTTTGCACGCCTGTCAGCGCGGCAATGCGTTTTTCAAGATTAGCGGCACAGTCGGCACAATCAAGGCCGGACAAGCGGAAAACAGCATAGACCCCCTTTGCTGTACCTAGCATTGTGGTGCTATAGCCAAAACCTGTTATAACATTTACAATCTCATCAAGACCTAAAACAGTGCTGTCATAAGCCACTTTCAACTTAGCTGTAGTAAAATTCAGGTGAGCGTCAAGGACACCGTAAAGGCGGCGAACGGCTTTTTCCACATTGGCGGCGCAGTCGGCACAATCTAGGCCTGTTACCTGAAATGTTGTATTTTTCAAATGAGCTCCGGCGCCGGAAAAAACAGTCTCACTGACGGGTATTGCTGCTTGTCCGCCGCAACAACAGGCGTCCTTGCAACATTTCTGTTCATTAGCATCATTATGCATAATTCTACCTCCTATCATTATGAGATACATGCTCCAGTCCTTGACACATTAAAGCAATGACATGGTCATCATCTAGAGAGTACCAGGCTTCTTTGCCTTCCTTACGAAATTTGACAAGCCTTGCGCTCCGCAGAGTACGCAGTTGATGGGATACGGCCGACTGATTCATCCCGAGAGTTTCAGCAATATCACATACACATAATTCTTGTTTTGATAACGCATGCAAAATCCTAATCCGAGTAGGGTCACCTAACACTTTAAACATTTCTGCTAAGTTACGCACAGATTCGTCTGCCAGCATCACTTCCTTAGCCAAGCATACATTCTGCGGATGGCAACACCGTTCCTCACAAATATCACCTGTTACTAGTTTCATCGTACACCTCACAATGTAACAACGTATGATTATATGTTCATATATTATGATATACTATCAACTAAAAAATGTCAATAGAAAACTAGTCCCTTTCTACAATAAAAAATTTTATACCACACAAAAACGCTCATCTACTTCTCAGGAGTCCACAAAATAAAAGGCTCCGCAGCTATTGCGAAGCTCTAAAAGCATCTTTGATTTTACTTTGCTAAGCTAACTGGGAGGACTATGAGAGCCGGATAATCGTTAACGTAGCCCCTGCTCCTGTTATTAAATCGACTGTCTCGTTACCCACTAATTTAAGAGAAATAACATCGCCAGCAGTGATAACTCCGATCGTATCAGCGCTATAGCTAGCTTGGTCGGTTATGGGAGTAACGATAGTAGGCGCCAAGGGCGTTCCATTTACTACGATTTGGCTTGTCACTATGACCGGAGAGACGGTATTAATATGATAGCAAATATAATATCGCCCGGAAGTTCCGATGGTGAATGTGGTACCGCCTCCGCCAGCAGTAATGCCTGCTGCAAATGAAGTAAAAGGAAACTGAACTAAAGTACCGGCTGGGGTCGCAGTAACATTGCCCCCTGAGTTAAATGCAGCGCCATTAACATCTGAAACACTCGTTCCCGTAGCACCGGTTGCTCCTGTTGCTCCGGTTGGCCCGGCATCTGTACCCGCAGCTCCCGTTGCCCCGGTTGCCCCTGTCGCCCCTCTTGCACCGGTTGCTCCAGTTGGCCCGGGATCTGTACCCGCAGCTCCCGTTGCCCCGGTTGCCCCTGTCGCTCCCCTTGCACCGGTTGCTCCAGTTGGCCCGGCATCTGTACCCGCAGCTCCCGTTGCCCCGGTTGCTCCTGTCGCTCCCCTTGCACCGGTTGCTCCGGTTGGACCGGCGCCTGTACCCGCAGCTCCCGTTGCCCCGGTTGCTCCTGTCGCTCCTCTTGCACCGGTTGCTCCGGTTGGACCGGCGCCTGTACCCGCAGCTCCCGTTGCCCCCCTTGCACCGGTTGCTCCTCTTGCACCGGTTGCTCCGGTTGGACCGGCGCCTGTACCCGCAGCTCCCGTTGCCCCGGTTGCTCCTGTCGCTCCTCTTGCACCGGTTGCTCCGGTTGTCCCGGCGCCTATACCCGCAGTTCCGGTGACCCTAGTGGCGCCGGTCGCGCCAGTAGTATCTGCATCAGAGCCAGTAGCTCCGGTTGCCCGACAGTTACAAGGCCCAAAAACTCCAAACGGTCCAAATACACCGAAAGGGCCAAACGCACCGAAGTCCTCATCACAGTTGCAGTTGCAATCTTTGTTATGCCCATGAACATGACAAGTACGTTGCTCTGGCCGATGTCTACGCTTCATAAAAATCCCCTTCCCCTTCGTTTTAATTAACACGGGTATTACCTGACATCTTCCTTTTTTAAAAAATATGTATATAATATCATATGGACGTTATTGCAGAATGTGACGTAGTACTATGCAATTTGTGTAAGAAGCTAGGCAGGACAAAGCAAAGAATTGCTGTTGAGAATGCGTCTTCTTACTAAAGAGGCTTAATAATTTTTAGGTTATCATAATATTTTTTCTTAAACATTGAGTCAAGACTCCCGCCTCTACAGGCGGCTTCAGTTTAGGTGGAGCAGACTCTCCACCTGAGCCCTGATGTTTCAGTTTTGCTGAAACAAGTTTACTGACAAGGAGATAATAGGATATGACAGAAAAGGAAAAAATGCTGGCAGGAAAACCCTATAAGTCATTTGGTGCAGAGCTACTCGCTGAGCGCCAATTTGCAAAAGAGATGATATTTGACTACAATGCCTTGCGCCCAAAGGAGACTCAGGCACGAAATGAAATTATCAAAAAATTATTGGGTAAGGTTGGTCGTGATTTTTTTATTGAACCGCCATTTCGCTGTGACTATGGCTACAATATTTTTATTGGCGATAATTTTTATGCAAATTATAATTGTACTATTCTGGACTGTGCCAAGGTTACGATTGGCGATTATGTTCTTTTTGGCCCAAATGTAAGTCTCTTTACGGCAGGACACCCACTTCACTTTGAATTGAGACTACAAGAAATAGAATATGCATTACCGATTGCAATCGGTAATCATGTCTGGATTGGTGGTGGCGCTATTATTAATGCCGGCATTACGATCGGCGACCATTCGGTTATCGGTTCGGGAAGTGTTGTTACTAAAGATATTCCGGCAAACGTATTAGCCGTTGGCAACCCCTGCAAAGTAATTAGGACAATTTCAGATGATGATAAGGCGAAATTCAAAAATAGCACAAGCTGAAAGTCGAGTTATAAATACAAATAGCCGCCTCCACATCGGAGGGGCTATTTTGCTTGCCACATGAAATGATGGCGACGGTTTTGCCTCTAAGTAAAGCAAATTCGCCCAGCCTTGGCTGGACGAGATTATCCGATGACTAAACCGCGTCTTAACTTCCTCTTCTGCAAACGGGAGTTAAGACGCGGCTAAGTCGTTCGGATAAGGTCGACTAAACTTCAGATGGATAAAACCCCACATGAAGCGTTCGTCTCTTTATCTCTTACTGACCGGCAGTTTTAAGTAAACGTTGCGTCGGCAGTTTACGGCTTACTTGCCTGCCTTTTTCCAAGAAGATCACCTTATCCCCCAGATTCGCAGCTTCCTCCGGGTCGTGTGTGACCAGAATAAAGGGAATATTCCATAGCTTCTGCAGACGCTTTAGCTCAGTTTGCAGTTCCAAGCGGGTGTCACCGTCAAGTGCTGACAGCGGCTCATCAAGAAGCAAGATTTCCGGGCCGGCCATTAGGGCTCGAGCCAAGGCCACCCGTTGCTTTTCACCGCCTGACAGCCGTTCAATCGAACGATTACTCAAGGGTTCAATTTTGAGCAGGTGCAACAGACGCTTGTAAAGCAGTTCACTCCCCGGATCACCCTGTTTGGCTCCATACCAAATATTTTTTTTGACATTCATATGCGGAAACAAGGCAAATTCCTGAAACATGTAACCTACTTTCCGACGGTGGGGAGGGACGAAAGTCTGCGGCTCTGTCGAGAACAGTATTTGATCATTATTGACGATTCGGCCGTCATCAGGTTTTAGCAAACCGGCAATACAACGAAGGGTCGTCGTCTTACCACAGCCGGACGGACCAAAAAGTACAAGAATATTATTTTCCACAGATAAATTAATATCTAGTGTAAACTCCGCCAATCGCTTTCTGATATCTATAGTGAGCATTAAAACCACCCCTTAGTGAGTGCATGTCCGCCACGAGACTTATCCCAGATATTGAGTCCTAATATTGCTGAAAAGGTAATCGCACTGATAATAAGCACATATAATCCGGCCAGCGTCAAATCGTTCGATTCGGCGGCGAAGTAGATGGCCAGCGGCAGCGTCTGAGTCTTACCCGGAATATTGCCTGCTACCATAATGGTCGCCCCAAACTCCCCTAGTGCCCGGGAAAAAGAAAGTATTAAACCGGCCACTAGCCCCGGCCAGGACAGGGGAATCGTTACTGTCCAAAATACTTTCCAATTGCTAGCCCCAAGCGTTCTGGCCGCATTTTCCAGAGTCGCATCTACCCCCTGCAAAGCAGCTTTCGCACTTTGATACATCAACGGAAAAGCCACGACCGCACCGGCGAGGATGGCCGCATACGGTGTGAAGATAATCTGTGTATGGAATGTTTCACTAAGCAAACGTCCTATCGGTCCCTGCTTGCCAATCAGCAGCAGCAATAAAAAACCGGTAACAACCGGCGGCAGCACTAATGGCATTGTCAACAATGCTTCAATGACTGCTTTTCCAGGAAACTCTCGACGCTTTATAAAATAGGCCAAGGATATTCCTGAGATTGATACTAAGACTAATGACATTAATGCTACCTTGACAGAAAGAATAACCGGTTGCCACTCAATCATCTAAGTTCCACCTTTGTAACGCCTGTTTCTAGATAATAATATATAATTTGATAGTCTGCCTACAGGTTGAGTTGTCTTCATGTACCGATTATCTTAACCATTGAGTTAAGACTCCCGCCTCTACAGGCGGCTTCAGTTCAGGTGGAGTAGAGTCTCCACCTGAACCCCCGATGTTTCAGCTTTGCTGAAACAAGTTCACTTGCCCATGTCAAAACCGTATTTTTCAAAGACGGCTTTGCTTTCATCAGTATACAAATAAGCCAAAAACGCTTCAGCCGCTGGCTGTTGCTTACTGGCAGACAGGACGGCAGCCGGATAGACTACAGGTTGATGCGAACCTTCGGGAGCTGTTACCGTTATTTTTACTTTGTCACTGGATAAAGCATCTGTTTTATATACCACTCCGGCTTCGACATTGCCGGTTTCGACATATGCCAGCACGGTGCGGACATCTTTCGCAAAAACGGCTTTATCTTTTACTTTATCCCAGATACCAAGTTTATTCATCGCTTCCTGGGCATATTGACCGGCAGGAACTGTTGCCGTCTCCCCTAATGCAACTTTGGTAAAACTGTCTTTCGTCAGATCTTCAAACTTAGTGATCTCGATTTTGGCATCTTTAGGTACGACAATAACGAGCTTATTCTCTACAAGGTTTTTACGGGTCGCCTTGTTGATGAAATTTTTCCCTTCGAGTTCATTCATTTGCTTAGGGGCCGCAGAAATAAAGATATCGGCCGGTGCTCCCTGCTCGATCTGTTTTTGCAGAGCACCTGAGGAGCCAAGGTTGTACACTAATTTTACCTGGGGATTTTTAGCTTGATATGCAGTTTGAATTTCAGCAAGTGCATCTTTTAAACTAACAGCAGCCGAAATAGTAAGCTCTACCGGTGGCGCGGCCGCCGGTGTCTGGGATGCCTCATTTGTCTTGCCACAGCCGGCGACAATATTCACGGCCAGCGCCAAAACAATTGTCAATAATAGTAACGTTTGCTTGTTCATACAATTGATTGTTCTCATACCCGTCTCCCCCTCATGATTAGTCTGACTACAGCGTACAGCATAAACGAAGGTTGTCCACTAGCACGCACTCCTCCTTTAACAGTAATCACTAATATAGCTAGCCATAACCGCATTAGTGAAAAGACTAAATTTAAAGCAACAACTAGATAAGCGATACTCTATTTCACTATATTACCTCCAAGACCTAACAAAAACAAACAAAACTATATATACCCCATGTTGCTATTATAGTATTGATTCCCTTTAATTAGCAAGAGGCTTTTACAGTTTTTAACCTAAAATATAGAAGATTAGCTCACAAATGCCAACATTCCGGATAAAAAGAGACGAACACTTCAGGTGGGTTTTTACCCCATCTGAAGTTTAGTCATCGGATAAACAAATAAAAGCCAGCGTCGTTACCCGCTGACTTAGATATATGTATATATGCAGTCACGTTTCAAGTGTCAACAAACCATTTACCAGCTTGACCCGGTATTGTCCCTTATCATACTTCACGATGTTGATGCAGCCAATAAATACAGAGGCAGATTCTGAAGAACCTGCCTCGCAGTATAAGATCTAACATTGCCAAAGTACTAATCTTTTCTGCCAACATTAAGCTTTGAAGCAATGATTGCCGGGATGGAAGTTTTAAATAATATATAGGCAATAACAGCTCCACCAAGCGTACTGACCATAAAAGGCACAATAAAAAAGTAAGCGCCTGCCTGCGAACCAATAAAATATTTGGCAACAGGATACGCCAACAGCGCACCAAATACACCTGTGCCAATCACTTCGCCGATAATAGCGCCCCAGACGCTGTTAGTTTTGTAATATAAAATACCGGACAATGCGGCGCCGACCATACTACCAGGAAAGGCTAAAAATGATCCGGTGCCCAAAATGTTACGCAGCAGTGAAATGCCGAAGGCGGCGCTAACAGTGTAACGGGTGCCTAAAAGCACCGCCAGTACTATATTAATGACATGCTGTAAAGGAAAACATTTCGCAATTCCAATTGGGATATAGACCAAATGAGCCGAAAGTACACCGACAGCTATAAAAATCGCCGTATAAGCTAATTTTCTAATGTGCATGCAAACTGCTCCTTATCATAGAAAACTTAATTGAGGTTAATCAATCTCAGTAAAGTTTCCGAATCTAGTTTTGACACGGCGTCAAAAAGCCGTACCCGGAAACTTCCCAGGCCTTCATCAGGCTTTAACCTTCTCGCGGCCATTTCGCCGGCAATACCCATTGTGGCAACACCGGCCACTGTGCCAATAAAAGGGTCTTGGGCCACGCTACAATAAGAAGCGACTAGTGAGGTAGTCATGCAACCTGATCCGGTAATGCCGGTTAGCAGGGCATCACCGTTGTAAATACTACAGATACGACTGCCATTAGCTACAATATCCGTCTTGCCTGTTACGGCGACGATACATCCTAGCTTTGTCGAAAGCTGCTGCGCAATCTCCTGTCCGTTTTCCCGCTCAGACCGGCAGTCAACCCCCTGCATTTTATCCTTAATACCTAACAAGGCACTGGCTTCTGACAGATTGCCGCGTACTACAATCACCGGCAATTCACTCAAAATTCTATTGGCTGCCTGTAGGCGCAGCCCTGTTGCCCCTGCGCCGACAGGATCTAGGACGATTGGTATCTTTTTCAAAGCGGCCTGTTTACCGGCAACGATCATTGATTCAATTTTTTCAGGACTCAGCGTACCGATATTTAAGACTAACGCCGCTGCCAAAGACACCATCTCGGCAACTTCGCCAATATCTTCCCCCATAACCGGTGACGCACCAATACCCAGCGTTATGTTGGCACAGTCATTGCTGCTGACATAGTTGGTGATGTGGTGAATGAGCGGTCTCTTTTCCCGAAGTTGTCGCAAACTGCCGACGACATCATGTAATATATTCATCTTGTATCCCACCGCCATCTATTGTTTTATCTTAACCTTTGAGTTAAGACTCCCGCCTCTACAGGCGGCTTCAGTTCAGGTGGAATAGAGTCTCCACCTGAACCCCCGATGTTTCAGCTTTGCTGAAACAAGTTCCTGAGTCGATCTGCTACCCTCATTCATAATTTTACCACCAATAATTCGGATATTGCCGTTTAGCAGCAAGATTGTTTACAATAATACCGATTATCACGAGCATACAAATGCCAACACCTACAGGCATTAAGGGGAACAGCCAATCCTGTCCGGTCATAACAGCAATCAGCGCTGTTGCACCGGCTGGGGGATGAACTATCCTGGTACCTACCATAACAGCTACGGCTAACCCGACGCTAAGTCCTGCCGTATACCAGTGACAGCCTGCCAATTGATAGACTAATACACCAATGACAGCCGCAAGCAAGTGTCCAGCAATAGCATTTCGAGGTTGAGCCAAGGGAGCTGACGGTATACCATAAATTAAACAGGCCGACGCTCCTAGCGATGCCAGCAATATGGGAATTCCTTGAATAAAGCTTAGATAAGCAACGGCCCCGATACTGACAAAAGAACCGATAAACGCCCAGCAGCATTCTGAAAAAGACATCTCTGGCAGTCCACACCTCCTGACTGTCGTTATTTTCCGTATGTACTCCTGAGGTGATGAGACTAATATTTCGGTTTTAGAACTTGCCGCTTTCTCCGGTAAATTGTTCAATCTACTATCTCTCCTCTCCAATAAGTCAAAAGGGGAAACGCCGTACATTAATATCATTTCCCCAAAATATTTCTTGGTCACCAATGACTATCTTTTGCGCATA
>Ga0153996_1000867_pt1 | contig 12967 bp, 8 predicted proteins | sample TSNC080MetaG_FD_104728 | JGI IMG/M metagenome (GOLD analysis project Ga0153996, IMG submission 104728) | Attine ant fungus gardens microbial communities from North Carolina, USA - TSNC080 MetaG | ecosystem: Host-associated > Fungi > Mycelium > Unclassified | place: USA: North Carolina, Lumber...
AACCATATTGGAGAATTCAAGAGTAATTTGATTGTCGAAGGCGGCCGGATTAAAGGCGATTCCGGTCACTCGCAGACGAATCTGATAATCATCTCGAATCCCCAGCCAGATATAATCACCAAGGTTAAGGTTTTTCGCGTAATCTTTGTACTGAGCCAGCGGCAGGAAATTATCCAGAGTGGTTGAGTAGTGGTACTGAGGATAAGCAGTAGCCGCAAGGTCATTTACCGCTGCATCCAGCAGCTTTTGCTGCTCGTCAATGGCGGTGAGCTGATCATCCGTGGAAACCAGGAACATATTTTGATTGGTATAGTCGGTATCGTTGTAAAGTGAAGAGAGCAGATGTAAATCTTCCGATGTAAAGGCAAGTAAACTGCCATCGGCCGATGTGCCGCACCAATTCTCTTTTTCAACCGCCTCAGCAATTGCTGTCCGTTGGCTCAGATGCTGCTTGCTTAGTGCTTCGGCTTCAGCAGCTTCGGCGGTGCGCTGTGCATAAGCTTCGGCACAGGAATCGGCGACATTCTCATTTAGCTGGTCCAGTGCATCCAGATATTTTGCATGGCATTGATCATGATAATCTTTCGTATGTCCGCTTTCTTCGGTATAGGGTTCGCTGTATCCGTTTTTCTCCAGGATCTCTTTCTCCCCTTCGTACTTCTTCAGCATCGTATCCAGTTCGTCAATACCATACAGTGACCAGTCCGTGACCTCAATGTATTCCTCTTTTTCATCGCCGCTGGTGATCACCTTGTTATGCATTGCGATTTCAATGTTTGGCATAATAATGTTGATGATCTGACTATATTCAGCGGCCAGATCCGAATCCATCAAGGCACCCATATCGATGATGCCGTCGTCATTTTTAAATAAGGTTTCAAGTCCCAGCCTGTATGCTTCATAATCGGATAATTTGGTCTGCAGCGTGGTCAGGGAGAAGGTGAACCAGTCGGTCGAACAATCATCAAGGGGAACCCGGTCAGCCAACTCTGAGATGACATTAAGCTGTTCGTTATATAGGCGGGTCAGGCGGATATATTCATTTCGGCTGATCTCCAGATCATCCCGCCAGATCTTATACTTTTCAATCAAATCCGCCGGCATATACCTGGTGTTTAATTTATAATCCAGATTCTCGATGATATTATGGCCGAAGTTGACGTAACGGATGTCAAGCCCGCCGCTGCCATTTACGCGATAACGGGTATAAATGCTGTGCTCATCAGCCGTGATGTTATTGGAATTCTGCAAATTACGCAGACCGATCGTGATATTGGTGTCTTTACCGAGGTGCTCGACCCGGTTAATGTTGATTGTAAAATCCTCGATATCAAAGAGTACGACACATTCAAAATACCGGGCGATACTCTGGGTTAAAAAGGCGTAGACACTCTGCGAATTAACGTTGAAATAAGGAATCTCATCCTGCAGCAGGATATGTTCTTCGACCAGTTCACCATCCTGATAAGAAGTGTAGACTTTAGGGTGATCATCGACTTCACCGATGGACCAGCCGTTCAATTCAGAAGCTTTCAGAACCAGGTGCAGAAGACTAAGATCCGGGTTGTCCTCATCATAGAAGCGAATCTGTGATATTGCATGTTCTATGCCGGTTTCGTCTATTTCCACATTTTCATCTGACAGCATTTCCCATGAATCAGAAGTTCCCATATTGACCTTAAACCCTGCCAGATCGCGCTGAACCAGTTCACAATCGGCTGATTCGGCGTTGACCGATTTTGATTCGGTGGTACCGTCATTTTGTACGGATGGGGTCTGCATGATGAACCAGCCAATATTTTCGACATACAGGCGCATGGCTTCATCCAGTAAATGATAGCCGCCGGATTCGATTTGTTTGCCATAGCAGTCAAGATAGCGGTCAACCTGAAATGACAGGTCAAAAGAATTGTTAAGTTTTAAGTTGAGCCGCACCGATTCAGGCTGGATGCCGTTTAATACGCAGATTTTTTTGTTATCGGCCGTACCGAGATAAATCCTGGAAGGCTGGGTCTGGCCGTATATGTCATATGTCATTTTCATCAGATAACACCTGCCTTTATCATTTCTCTCCTGGTGAAGGTAATATCACTCTCCGGGCCATAAAAGAGTAGCGTGTTCTGATGGCTTTTGAGCCGCGGCCAATATATGTAATCTTCTTCTTCCAGACCGAGATCTTTAAATAAGATCATCCGCCCGATATCATCATAGATAGTCAGCAATTCACAGTCGATGGTGACCGGCAGATCCCGCAGTAGTTTGAGGGTTATAAAACCGCCTTCCAGAATCTGATAGGAACCATCGGGCTGATAATAAGCAAAGCAGTGGCAGTCACTGGCACGGCCGTCACGATATTTGAACCGGATAGCGGTATCATCTGCAAGGGTAATAAACTTGTATTGTTTATCATAATAATAGTGAGTGGTGTATCCCCGGCTGACGCCAATTGTTTCGATCTGATGGATAAAATTCTCGAAGGCGGTATCTGCATCCTGGCCCAGTGAAAATTTACCTTCGGCGAGGATAGCGGTATCATTTAAATTGCATAAGTAGAAATCCCCGGCTGCTTTGGGTGCGATACGGATGACGGGATAACAGTAGTCTTCCAGCAGATCACTATTGTTCTCAATAATCTTTTTAATATGTCCCTGTACTGAAAATGTATCAGTAATAATATCACTGTAAGCAAAGGGCGAATCATTGGTAAAGGTTAGTATCAGGCCTAAGGTTTTGCCGCCGGCGGTATAGGTCTCGATGTTGGTAAAAATGCCGCAGAAGAACTGATCTTCCTCGGCGTCTGCTTCCGAGATCTGCAGAAGCGTTGGGCGGGAAGACGAAGATAACCAGCGGGTAACTTCACGGACTTCGTTTTTGGAGAGGGTCAAATCGGCAATGGATCTGGAATCATACCCCATTTTGATTAAATGAAATTCTATCTCCAGGGTACCGCTAAAGGATGCCGTGATAAGATTGGCGCGCTGCCGGCAGGGATTGGTTTCGCCTTTGGTAAGTTCACGCTGGAGGGCCAGCGGGACTTCTTCGTTATTATGAAAATCTACAGTGGTAAATCCAAGTTGGCTTAAGGATTGGTCTGCATAAATGAAGTCTTCGCACAATTTCACCATGTTTGGGTTCACGTCCTTTCATTTTGAAATAGCAAAAGGTCCCTGCTGTTAACAAGAGCCTTTTGCTGAGGTTTAATAGTTTTTATATTCGAATGATTAACATTTTCTGATTTCCCTGGTGACATATCGTCCGAGTTTATCGGCCAGTTCCGGGATTAAGCTGTCGGCGAGGGTAAGAGTTTCAGGTGTAGCATTACCTTCAACATTCAGCATGGTGTCAAAGTGGATATTTACCTGGCTGTTTACCTGACGTTCGACATTGTAAGCGGCTACTTTGCTGGCGGAGATACTTTGACCTGACAAATCCTGAGACATTTCCCAAAGCCTGCGGGTCTGATCTTTATTAAAGACCATGTCACCGGCATTCATCTGGCGCAGGACGCCATGACTGGTCATAATTACTTCTGAGCCGAGGTCTAATGAGCGCCCGGCGGTATCGTCGAAGAGAGCCAGACCGGAGGTGGTATAATCGGTACCGGAGGCATAGCCTTTGATCTGGCTCAAGGTCAGCCAGCCCAGATCACTTTTGCCAAGAGAGGTACCGGTGCTGATATGATAAGGTTTAGAACCTTTTGAATTTATTTTAGTAATGTATACCTGCTTGCCGAGATTATAGCTTCCCTTTCTGCCTTTGCCGTAAGAATCCTCATAGTAAAGTCCGGAGGCAAATGTTACCTTATCACCGACATTCGGTATGCCGTCTCCTTGGGGGGAGTTAGGAGTGCTTGGGGGTGTGGTCTTTGGTTTAGCTGTAACGGTGACATTGCAGGATTTGGACAGGCCGCTGCCGTCAGTGGTAGTAGCGGTTATCGTAGCATTTCCCGCTTTGCGGGCGGTAACGGAACCGTTTGCGACTGTTGCGATAGAGATATCCGATGAACTCCAGGACAGAGTTTTGTTTTTCGCATCGCCAGGGCGTATTGCGGCAGTGACAGAACCTGTGCCCCCTTCTTCGATAGACAGCGAATACTTGGTAAAAGTGAGTTCCGCGCAAAGACGGTGGTCAGTATTGGGAGCTTTTGCTAATTCATTTTCGATTTGGGAATGGTCAACGCCTATTCCACCGGTAGAGATACCGTTTGCAGTGTTAGTTGAGTTGATCAGGTTCTGAGACTGGCTGGCGCTGTTAACGATATCGGCAGCGCCGGAACCGGAGCCTATCTTGGAAATTGACTGATTAAAGTCAGTGCTGCCGACTAATCCGGTATTAGCGATAATACCCTGAATTGTGCCATAGGCAGAGCCGTACATCCCGATAATGTTATTCAGCATACTGGCGACAACCTCTTCCTGCTTATCGGCATTGTAAATCAATTCGTCCAATGTATCGTCTAAGGCTTTAACCAGCCCGTCAGACATTTCATTATAACCCTGCTCAATCATGTCGTTTTGATGCTGGCGCTTGGTTTCATTTAGTGAATCCTCGGCATCGCTAAGCTGAGCCTGCAGACGTTTCAGCTCGGCCTGGGCAGAGGCATTGTTGACGCCTTGTAAGGCGGCGATCTGGGCTTTTATGGCATTAACATCTTTTGTCTGGGTATTAACCTTATTCGCATAGCTGTAGTAGCTCTCCATGCTTTTTAAAGCCTGCTTGCGCAGTTTGATACTTTCGGACAGAGCGCTGTTTTCGGCTTTCATCTGAGTTTTGTAAAGGCTGATTAAGCTTTCCTTATAGCTCTCGACATCAAGAGCAGAGTCTTTGATAGCCTTGAGGAATTCAGATTGTTGTTTTTCGTATTCCGCGGTAGAGATCATGCCGTTTTGAAGAAGTTCATCCAATTTGGAGATTCCTTCAGTATATTCGGCAATTTCCTGTTTGGCAACAGCCATTGCCTGCCCGATCAGCGCAATGTTGGCAAAACCATCACCAGTTAGGACGCCATTCTTATCAACAAATGCGTCATCATTCAAGAACTTACGGAAGGTATCCAATTCACTGATAAGGTCTTTCGCATCTTCTCGTTCCTGTTTGAAATCAAAGAGACGTACCTCAACGATTTTGTCCTTGATAGATTCGATCTCATTTAGAGAGCTGTAAATTAAATTATCAATTTTAGCGATTTCTTTGGCTAGAGAATTGTAACGGTCGGAAGTGACATCGTAGAGGGCCTGTTCCTCGAGTTTAGCATTTCTGAGTTTATAATTTGCGTCAATGCTTTTGTTTACCTCGTCCAACTGCTGCAAGTATTCATCTTCAGCCATTTGTTCATCGCGTTTGCCTTTTAGTTTCTCGCCATTCTGCAGCCGGTCGAGCGCGTCAGAGATGCGGTCGATGGTCTGTTCCAGAGCAGTGTAGTCTAATTCTCTTAACTGGTCCTGAAAATCGATAAGAGCAGACTGTGATTTATACATCTCTTCGGTAAATTTTTCGAGCTGCTTCTGACCGTCATACCATGCATCGGAATCTCTGGTGATATAACCCTTGGCAACCAGATCGTTGAATTCTTTCTGGTATTCTGCCAATTGCTGAGCGGCCTTGTCATAGCTTTCCTGCTGTTTCTTGATGGAACTCTGCAGGGCATTGGTAATCTCTGAAGAGAGGATGCCGGAGCCCAGGTCTTTGCTGAGGCTCATTCGTGCTTTATTGGTATCCTGCATTGATTTGTTAACAGCAATTACAGCATTGTAATACTTTTCGATATTTTCCAGCCTCTGTAAGGCTAATTTCTGCTCCTGTTTCTTTAAATCTTCGATGGTTTCCAGACACGATTGGGCTTTGTTATACCAATCTTGGTATTCCTTGATTTTGGTTTTGGTGTCATCATCGTATTTACTGATGTCGACAGTACCGGTCTGAACCTGCTTTTGCAGTCCGGCAGACAGTCCGGCCTTACTGGCGAAGCTGTTGGCTTGAGCTATGTATTTGTCATAACCCTGTCTTGCCACAGTCATTTCCGACTGGGTTTTGGAAAGCGCGAGGGCGGTCTGGGACTGTTTGTTGGCGATCCCAACGGCATTGTCGATGGCATTCATCGCGCGTTTTGTTTCTTTTGCAACGTTTTCTAAGCGGATCTTGAGCCAATCAAAATAATCGGTCAGTTCTTTTAAGGCATCGCCGGTTTTATTAGAAGCAGTGCTGACGGTAGTGGCACTGGAATTTGCTGAAGAGATGGTGGATATGTTGCCGATGGTTCCGCCGGCGTAGGCCATTCCGTAAACAGAAGCCCGGCTGTTGACGTATCCCTTTGACATCAGATCTTTAGTTTGGCGGTGGTTAAAGACGATGTCACCGCGTCGGAGATTGACAAATTCTGCGCCGGTATTTCCAACGGTGAAGTAATGACCGCCGCGAACAATTGTTTCCTGGCCGAGTTCGCCAACTAGTGAAGTTCCGCTATGGGGGACTGACCAGTCGCCGGAAGCGTAAGCATGTCCATAGCGGGCAGTTCCGGCAGCCTGGGCGTTGCCGTTGAATCTATTAACAATGGCAGCCTTAGCGGTGGAAAGAGCATTGGTAACACCTTTAGTGACATAATTAACAGTTCGGGTAAGCGCTGGAAAGGAAGTGGGGAGCCCACCGGTTAATGCTGAATATATTACACTTCTGGCTCCACCGGTTATTTTTCCACTTTCAGCATCAACTGAACTTGTTTCTGCTTTAAAAGGAGTTGTACGTTCCCCACCATCAGAATTATGGATGACATGTTCGAGTGCGCCGGTTTCTGGATTAACTCTTACGCTAACAACTAAATCACCAGTTTGGATTTTTGATCTGATTTCATCAGTGCTTAGTCCTTCGATTCCTAGATTAATTTTCACATCATCACTCAAAGAAGCCAACTTATCGGGGAGATCATTGAATTCATTAAGGTTTTCTGCGTTTATTTCGATTGAAACTGACTCGCTATCTACTAAATCAGCATATTGCTCTGAAAGATACTCCAACATTGCATTAGCAGCTTCCAATTTTTCGGTTTTGACATCAGGTTTTAATGATGTATCTTCTTCTATTTTGTTAATATAATCTTGGACTTTGGTAAACTCGTCCTGCACAGAGGTGAGAGTATCTGCATCAAGATTTATGTTGTTAAGTTCCAAATCCCCCATCTCTTGCAATGTGGTCTGGGCTTCTTCAGCAGCAGTTCTTAGTTCTTCCAGATTTATAATGGGAGTTTCTAAATTAGTTTCCCATCCATAATCACTCATCTTTAGTCTTGCAGCTTCAATTTGTTCAATACTGATGCCTAATTCCTCGGCAAGCTGCTCACTGTTCATGTTAAATTCATATTGGCCAGTTTCTTCGTTAAAGGATGTAAAAGCATCCCGGAATGATTCCAATCCTTCCTTGCTGCCATTGAAATATGATTCCATTGCAGGTAGTGCTTTCTCATAAGCACTTACAATTTCATCTCCGGAAGCATGAGACAAATCTTGATTTGATATGAGGTCGGTATATGCTTTGAACTCTTCGGTACCGATTAGTCCCTGATCGTATAATGACTTAGCGGAATCCAAATTATTGCTAATAGAATCAAACATATCACCATCTTCGCCGCCGGACATAGCTGCTTGCCATGTATTATAAGCAGAGGCCGCAGTTTCATATTGATACTGTAATTCTTGGAGGGTACTGATGTTTTGTAATGCTTCATTACGGGAAGCTTGTAAGCCAGAAACATCTTCTCCGGTATAGCTTTGTTGTGCGATTTGTTGATTTAAGTAGCTGATATTAGAATATTGATTATTTAATTCAGAAAGATAATCACTTTTGGTCAGTGCCATTTGCTGAGTCTTTAATTCTGCAAGCGCATCTTGATTTAAGCGATAACCGTTTGCTGTTTTTTGAAGGGCTATGTCGGCGTCAGCGCCAAACATTTCTCTGAAAGCCTCAACACTATTTAATGTTAGGCCTGTGCCAGACATGGATTCGCTACTGATTAATTTTAAAGACTCCATATTAGAGGTTGCTTCTTTAATGGAGCTTACAGTATTGGTGAAACTTTGCTCTAAAGCAGTAGAAAATCCTTCATCAGTGGACAAACTTAATAATTCCTGTCTTAAATTTTGTACACTAATACCAGCTTCTTCACAAGCAGCTACTAAATCGGGAAATTGTATGCTCAATTCTTCTTCTGATAGTTCATTGCCATTTCTAAAAGAATCCATTAGTTGCTGCTGTGCATGCTTGAATTTGTCATCAGATAAAAGGTTTGATATATCCTGAGATTTACTTGCATTAAGAATGCCATAATACTCATCATATTTTTGAATATAGGAATCTATTTCGGCAAGGTCTGCTTTAAATTCGTTAAGGGGGAGACCCGATTCAGTATTGATAAAATCTCCACGTTCATTTAGTATAGTGACATAGGATTCATCAATATATTTTTCAGTGTCATCAATCCAACTTTTATAATTTTCAAGTTGCCCTTCAAGACTTATTCTTCGATCATCAGTGATGTTTTTACCATTTTCTTTACCAGATTCAAGGACGGTGTTTATTTGATCAATCTTGCTTTGATAATCTTTTGCTTTTGCAATTGCCTTATCCAATAATCCAAATTGGGTGACTTCTATATCTTCTTGATATGTTTTGCGATCCGTAGTATCGGAAGAGTAAAATGGATTGTCCACAGTATCGGTTAATACATTTCTAGCATCTTTGGCAGACCGTTGTTGATTTTGTTCAGCAATTCTGGAATTCATATCTAGCATAGTATTTAAAACTTGTTGTTGCGATTTTAAATTGGACAAGTCGGATTGATCTGCTAATGATAATTTCCCTTTGCTCGTAATATTGGAAATTTGAGAATTTATTTTATCCAGTTCAGCTCGTAAATTTATCACTTCTGATATAGCTTGTTGTGCATCAGAGGTAGATTGAACTGAGATATCTATTTTTTCATCAAATGAAGTGGTGAGAGCATCAATTCCTTTCATAACAGCAACGAATCCGGTGACGGCAGATGTAACAATTGCGATAGGGCCGGCATAGTAACTAGCAAGAGATGCACCTTTACTTATAAGTGACAATATGTTAAAATAAATCACAATTTCTCTATGTGAATTATTTTAAGCGAGGTGTGTTTTTATGCTATTACAATGTCCGGAATGTAGAAAGAAAAATGTTAGTGAGAGGGCAGAATTATGCCCGGAATGTGGTTATCCAATTAATGTATGGGTTAAGCATTATTATGAAGGTATTGATAGCAAACTAGAAAACTACGGTCTTAATACCGCAGTTGATTATGTTGAAGAAAATAATATTTTTGACATAACTGATATAGAGACATATGTAAATCAGTATGCCAAGAACAGTGAATCGCAGATATTATGTTCAGGTTATTATGATATTAGAAAAGAATTAGAAAATATGAAATTAGAAATAAATAATGATTACAATGCAGATGTTTTTATTGAATATTTAGAAGATGATGTGGCTGGTGCAATAAAATATTTGCTAAAGACCACAAGTTGTAATAAGGCATATGCGATTGAAGTAGTAGATATATTGGAAAATATGATAAATACAAATAAAGCTGATAATCATGAACTAATGTATGATAGAGATAAACCTCAATGCCCGAAATGCGGTTCAACCGCCATAACAGCCGGCCCTTTGACATACAGGTGGTCATCTGAAAGAACTATAAACCGCTGTTCTAATTGTGGATATTCTTGGGAGCCATGATAATATTTAGCTATTATAAAGTGGACTTTTATGGCTCGCTTTATTTTTATCCTATATTCACACCAAACAGCATTAGGACAATACTGCTAGAAACATATGATTAAATTATGATTGGTTCACGACATGAACTTGCCGGGTGGTTTACCACTATTTTTATATAATTACCTCGGAACATGCATTCAAAGTACATAAAATTTTGGCTTTTATATACTTTGGAGGAAGGGTGCTCTCTCTACGCTTCCCTGCGATTAGTATTCTTATCCCATCACCACGATTTAACGTAGCTGTTGCTAATGGATTATACAATACGACTGATATGTAGCAGGGTTGGCTCGTACGTTACCACGGAACACAGAGTCCTGTGCTTTTATTTCATCCTTTTTCTTCACCGAAGCGAAATAGTGGTTTCAACGAATTATTCCTCTCATTGTTTTAGAACCCGCTTCTCACCATATTGTTCATTGCGCCATGATGCAATGTTCTCTATGATAATAGACTCACTTATTATAATTATATAAATGTAGACAGGATTTTATCTAATCCAGGTTCAGTAAATCTTTACCCTTTGTAAATTCAAAAATTTCTGCAATTCCGCTTGCAGAGGATATCACTTCACCTATAGTTTTTAATAGGTTTTTGCTTGATTCGTTAGCTTGATCAATGGAACCAGTACCAATTGCCTGATCCAGATTCAGATTAATGTTAATCCCTTGATTCAGCGTATTTTCCAATGATTTATAATCAGTTTCCGCTTGCCGCAGCTGATTTTGTATTTCGGCCAGCCCGCCGGAATCCATACCAGATATCTGCAGCTTCGTGTTACTTATCTGCTTGGTCAGATTATGTATCTGCTGAATCTCGCCTCTAATTGAAGCAGCAGCACCGCTGATACCACTTGTATCAATTTTAGGTTTAATGGCTATATTTGACAAAGAATTCAGCTCAGCCCTGGCTTTAGCCACTGCCGAAGTATCCAATGTCAATGTAGCTTTAGGTGTAGCTTTCAGGAACTCGTTCATTTGCTTTCTGGCCTGAGATAAATCGAGTTCTGCTACAATTTTTGTTTTGTTATCACTCATATGTTTTAATATCTCCTTGATTATTATTTGGGTTAGAAGAGGCAGCCCATAACCTTGAGTGGCTGTATACTGAATAAATAAAGAGTATTAGTATACAAGTATGGATATGATCGATAAATACAGGTCATATCCATACTTGTGTATTAATCGAAGGGAATTTATTATAAAAAGAAAATTTAAGATTTGATACTTTGATTTTAGCTGAATGACATAACAACCAGAAGAACCATAAATTGGCAGGCTGCTTCTGGTTGTCCGTATGCTGCTATGCTTTTTTTGAATACAGGTTTAAATGTTTAACAGATTGGCATCGGATAGATAATCCAGGTTTTATCTGCTGATATTAACTCCGGATGTGCCGACATATAATCACACACTTCTTGCAGATTTTTTAGATTAACATCTGCATCAATGATCTTTTCAAGAGGCGAAAGCGATTCACACACTAATTTAAAATACGTACTTTCCATTACATCTTCTCCTTTGCTTGTTAGAGTGAAAATATTTCGTCAACAGGTACTTTAAGGGCTTTCGCCAGCCGTAGGGCAGTTTGGATAGAGGGATTTGACTCCGGCCGTATTTCGATTTCCGAGATTGTCTGCTGTTTAACACCAGAGCGGCGGGAGAGGTTTACTTGGGAAAGATTATTCTGCCAGCGTAGCTCTTGTAAATTGTTTTTCATATTCATTCTCCTTCTTCAATATAAGGGACAGTGAATAAAAAAAAATGAAATGAATGATGTAACCATATATTACCATATATTTTTACAATTTGGACGGGTAGAAGTTCAGAGATTATACCACCTGCTGTCGCGCATAATCATCCTGCAATTTTTCAAGTTCTGCATTCTGTTTTTCGATAGTACGTTCCGCCTCTTCAAGCTTTTCACTCTGTTTCTGAAGTTCACTGCCGAAGTATTTATCAGCCAGCATACTTGAAACATTCTCGGGATCAAAATTAACAGCAGCCATACTGCGGGTAAGCTCGGCATATTCTTCCGCCGAAAATTGTTCGGCTACTTTATTCTGATAGGTTAGCCACCGGTCATATTTTTCAGTTGTCTGCTGGCCCAGCTTCTGGGTTTCCAGTTGGGCATTAAGCTGGGCGGCTTCCTTTTCCAGGACATCCAGCAGTTTCGTACTCATCAGTCCCAGTTGTTGATTCTGGATTTTAGCAAGTTCCTCCTGTTTGCGGTAACTCACCTTATCAGTGACACAGTTCATGATAAAGGCGAACAGTTCCTGATAATATTTATTTTCCTGATTGAAGGAATTATCACCGGGATAGAATCGGTTGAGGATGCCGGTTAGTTCACTGTCTATCAGAATGGTTTCATATACATTCTCGCCATCGTCGAAGGAAACACCTTCCAGAAAATAAGCGGCAATGGCTTCGACCTGAGCGATTTCGCTAAAATAGGGGGTGTATATAGTCTGCTGGTTGTCATCCGCGGTGAAATAAGAACCGGCGATGAATTCGATAGCGTTTACCTTGTCTTGAAAGGTGATGAAGTCTTTGACTTTAGGGTTTGTTTTTTGCATGTATAGTTTCTCCTTTTTATTATTTCAGATTGATTATGACAGAAGGTGGGGATTTATTTCCTTACAAGCTAAAATCGATGACCTGTTCACCCCAATCTAGGTCATAGTTGCGGAAGCGTGCCAGTAATGCTTCGTTCCGGTTATTCTTTTCAAACACATATACCAGATTATGATCGTCTTTGTGCCGGTCATAAGACACATAACATCCGATCAGCGGGACGCCGTGGGAGAGAAAGAGCATAGCCTGGTAACGGTTCAGGAAACGATAGTTGGACTTGGCGTATTCTTCAAGGGTCAAATGTGGTTTCTCCTTTCCATTTGGATACCTTTCCTTGATAATGCAAATATTGTCAAGGGAGGTGAGCTTCGTAAAAAAATAGGCATATATGAATATTCATTTTTGAATATTGATATATACCCATTTTTTATCAATATTCAAATCGGATTAAGGAGAGCGTGAGACACGCTCCCCAATGGCATCAACCAGTTCGTCTGGCAACGAACTGGTTTTTCTATTGTTTTTAATTGCAGTTTTAAGGGCAAAAAATCCCAATTCAAAAGATTGGTGCTTTTGAATTATTCTGATTTTAT